>OCZT010000711.1_pt1 | contig 33529 bp, 24 predicted proteins | sample 1539031 | NCBI WGS metagenome assembly OCZT01 (sample SAMEA3539308, study PRJEB22396) | soil metagenome | biome: tundra; feature: field; material: soil | place: USA | collected 2010-05 | depth 0.15 m | reverse complement strand
TCCCTGGGGGCGGCTTCCTTCAAGTCGCTGTATCAGAAGCGCCCTGCCTGAAAGCGTGCAAAATCGCGCTGTTTCGTGGGGGCGCTTCAGATACAGCACTAAGACTTGCACTAAGACTTGGCGGTATAAATCAGCGATAAAGAATGGAAATAGCAATAGACAGTGCTGGCCTTCCAACAAGACAGATTTTGTACTGAGCAACTAGAGAGCTTGTTCGGCTCTGGATTGATCTTCGTACCATGCTGCCCATAGTGCCCTTTCATTCAGGTAAGCCTTGGCGTCTACAACCCGTGGCTTTAACTGTGGAATCTTACCGTCCTCTGCCGAAGAGTAAATACTTCGATGAGCATGTTCAGCGATCAAGCGTCTGAATAGCCTAGCGTGATAGCGAGAGGGAACCTGTCTTGGATACGAGTTTGCGCCGATCTCTGTAAACATAAGATGGCGTGGGCTTAGTGGAAAAAGAATTTTTGCCCTCTCACGATTCCAGCCTCCGTTGAAGTCGTAATCAGACTCGGTTCGAAAATTTAGGCAAATAACAGGATCGTCGCTCGTGAACCATCCCAAACCGGAGGGCGCTTCAAGTATTGCCCATTTGTGCTTATAGAGAACCTTTAGCGTGTTCGTCAACGTTTGCTTCATCATGTAAAACCACAGCCCGCGACCCACAAGCAGTTTTCTAGTGAATCGAACCTTTTTCTCGTCGGGCAATTCCGTTCGATCTATTTTCATAAAAGAGTATTCTCTATGCGGAACATCATTGTAGATGATCTTCTCGCCCGATTCTTTTGTCTCGCGCAAGCTAGCTTCAAAATCTTTCTTTTTCTGGTCCAATAGCTCCGGTGCTATCCGATTCCAAATTGGTAGGTTCTTTATAAGAAACGCGGGCGTTCGGACGATTTGAGACGCAAGAAAGCGAACGAGTATTTTCCAATCACCTTGCGTAAGCTCTCTGTCGGCTAGGACTTTTTGAAATGGTTCCTTGGCTGGCGATTCAAACTCGCGATTCAGCCATTGTTCGATGTCGTCTGCTTCTTCTCCGCGCACAATCCTCGTGTATAGGTTTTTCTCGTAGCCTGTTCCGGCTATATTAACGGGCTTCCAGATAGGAATGTTTGGGTGAGAGACGAGTATGCAGTACTCCAGAACCTCGTCTGAATCAGTGGCGAAATTCTTCAGGTACAACTTTGGCACGAAGTGGTTATGACGAGTCAGAGCCATATTCAAACTCCGTCATCAGAAGGACGCAAAATCAAATCCGATGATTATCTAATGATAAACGCTCTTCAATCCGGGAATGACGTTGTTTCCGGATTGCGGGCAATAGGAAGGTTGCCAAGCCTTACCTTTACCGGCGCGAAAGACGGGGTGAAGGCCGTAGCCTTTCATCGCGACTTCGTCGCGTGGATTGATTTTCTAAAAAACGGGTGGATGGGGTTTGGCACGGCTGAAGCCGTGCCCTTTCAAAGCATGGATGGTTGAGGATTGTGGTATCCCACCCTAGCCGCAAGAACAAGAACGCGGCGAGGATGGGTCACCCGAACATTTGTGGATAGGGGAAAACCGAACCGCAGGTCCTTCGACTGCGCTCAGGATGACAAGCATAAAAACAAAAGCAGAAGCAGGTCCTTCGACTTCGCTCAGGATGACAAGCTATATTTACGCTACGCTCAGGATGACAAGTATGGATTGGGCTTTATGCGCGGATGATGCGGAGTCCCTGGCGCTCGAAGGGGGCGAGGACTTCGGGCGGCGCGCCGGTATCGGTAATCAGGATATGCATCTCGCTGAGCTGGCAGATGAATGCGGGACTCACTTTGCCGAGCTTGCTGGCATCGGCGACGACGATGACCTGCTTGGCCTGCTTGAGCATTTTTTGGTAGACCAGCGCCTCGTCGGATTCGAGGGTGGTGGCTCCGCGCTCGGCGTCGAGGCCGGTGACGCTGAGAAATACCTTGTCCATGATGACGTTGTCGAGGAAGGTGAGCGCGGCGTTGCCGGTGAGCGAGAAGGACCAGGCCCATGGAACGACGCCGCCGGTGAGATAGGTGCGGATGCCGGGCTGGTTGCAGAGTTCCATGCCGATGTTGATGGCGTTGGTGACGACCTGAATCTTGTCGCGATGGCGGATGCTGCGGCCGATGTGGGTGGTGGTGGTGCCGGCGGTGAGGCCGACGGTTTCGTTGGGCTGGATGAGCTCGGCGGCGGCGAGGCCGATGCGGCGTTTTTCCTCGGCAAAGCGCTGCTCGCGGGCGAGGAAGGAGCTGTCGTAGCGGAAAGGCTCGTAGAGCAGCGGCTCGACGAGGGTGGCGCCGCCGTGGGTGCGGCGAATGAGGCCGCGGCTTTCCAGCTTGGCGAGGTCGCGGCGGATGCTGGGCGCCGATGAGCCGGCAACCTCAAGAATCTCTTCCACCGTGGCAGAACCGGTGCGGAGCAGGAATTTGATGATGAGTTCACAGCGGGGATTGAGCGTGTCAGCCATATCGCACCGATTCTATACTTTCGGAGCAGGAAAAAGAAAGTCTGAGCGAGGTTTTTTGAGCGATCAGTGAATATTTTCGGGAATTCACTCAAGGATTTGACCAACTTCTTCGTATATGATCGATTTTGGGGGTAATTCGGAGGCTAGAAGGGCTCTGTGCCAAAATGAGCGATTCGAAGAGTTTTGCCCACGAGATGTTGCGGGAAATCTACGAACAGCCAGCCGCCCTGCGCCGGACTTTGGACTTGTATCTGGACGGCGACCGGCTGCGCGGGGAGGTGGCAGAGAGGCTGGCGGGGTGGGCAAACCCGGCCGGGGAGGTGCTGATTGCCGCCTCCGGCTCCAGCCGCCACTCGGGGCTGGCCGGCGAGATTCTGCTGGAGGATTTGTGCGGGCTGGCCGTGGATGTGGAGTACGCCAGCGAGTACAGTTGCCGGGGCAGGTTTGATCAGCGGCGTCCCGCGGTGATTGTTATTTCGCAGTCCGGCGAGACATCGGACACGCTGGCGGCGCTGCGCGAGGTGAGCCAGCGCGGCGAAAAGACGCTGGCCATTACCAACGCGGACTTGTCCACCATGGCGCAGGAGGCGGGCGTCTCCATGCCGCTGGCGGCCGGAGTGGAAATGGCGATTCCGGCGACGAAGAGCTTCACCTGCCAGCTGGCCGTGCTGTTTTTGCTGGCGCTTTATGAGGCGCGGCGGCTGGGCCGGATGGATGTGCCGGAGTTGGCGGCCAACATCGCCCGGTTGCAGGCTCTTCCCGCTGCAATTGAAGGGCAACTCGACGGCTGGCGCGACCAGATGGCGGCCCTGGCGCACAAATACAACTCCGCGAATACTTTTCTATTTCTGGGGCGCGGCATTCACTACGCCATTGCGCGCGAAGGAGCGTTGAAGCTGAAAGAGGCTTCGTACGTTCATGCCGAGGGCTACCCGGCAGGCGAACTGAAGCATGGGCCGAACGCTTTGGTGAGCGACCGCGTGCCGCTGGTGGTGCTGGCCACCGTGGACCGCGACCACGAAGCTTCCGTTGTGCGCTATGAGAAGACCGTGCAACTGCTGCGCGAGATGAAGACGCAAGGCGCCAAAGTGATTGCGCTGGCCAACGCCGGCGACAAGGATGTGGCAGAGCTGGTGACGGATTGCGTTCCGGTGCAGTTGGCGAGCGAGTACCTGCTGCCGATCGCCGAGGTCATGCCGCTGCAACTGTTTGCCTACTTCATGGCCATCGAGCGCGGCGTGGATGTGGACCGGCCAAGGAATCTTTCCAAGGCGGTCGTGGAGAGGTAGAGCGGGGCGCAAAGGCACCGGCTTTTCATGGCGCAGATTTTCCCTTTCAAGATTCCGGCATCAATTCGAGAAGGCAGATGTGATAGCCTTTTTGCGTTTGCAAATCACAATTGCGCCGCGCGCTATACTGCCGCGCCGGGGCGCATCCTTGAGAAAGTTGATACGGTAACTGCCATGATCAACAAGAAAATTGTTTTATGCATACTGGTTTCAGCGTTTGCACTGACGATGATACCCGCGCTTGCCCAGCAACCCCGTTCTCCGTTCAACGATCCGGCGCTGCCGATGGAGAAGCGGATCGACAACCTGCTCTCCCTGATGACCGTGGAGGAGAAGATCGGCTGCCTGGGCACCAGAACCGGCGTGCCGCGACTGGGCGTAGCCAACATGGGCAGCTCCGAGGGCATCCATGGAGTGGTGCAGCGCGAAGCCCGGGGCAATCGACTGCCGATACCAACCACGCAGTTTCCGCAGCCTCCGGGCATGGGCGAGTCGTGGGATCCCGAGCTGGTTCGCCAGGCGGCGGGCGTGGAGGGCTACGAAGCGCGCTTCATCACCCAGACCGCGAAATATGACCGCCAGATGCTGATGCTGTGGGGACCGCAATCTGATTTGGCGCGCGATCCGCGCTGGGGACGCGGCGAAGAAGTCTACGGAGAAGATCCGTTCTTCAACGGAACCATGGCTGTCGCCTTCATCAAGGGCCTGCAGGGCGACGACCCGAAGTACTGGCAGGCGGCGGCTCTGCTCAAGCATTTTCTTGCCAACAGCAACGAGAACCTGCGCGAGAGATCGTCCTCGGATTTCGACCAGCGATTGTTTTGGGAGTACTATTCCGTGCCATTCCGGATGGGCTTTCAGGAGGGCGGCGCGAAGGCCGTGATGGCTTCGTACAACGCCTGGAACGGCACCACCATGGCCGTAAATCCGATTCTCAAGAGCATTGTCCGCGACCAGTGGGGAGTAGAGGTGATTTCCAGCGATGGCGGCGCGGTGCATCTGCTCGTCGATCCGCGCCATTTGTTTCCTGATCAGAAGGCCGCGGTGGTGGCGTGCCTGAAGGCCGGCATCAACCAGTTCCTCGACAAGTATGAGGACGAAACCAAGGCTGCGTTCAAGGATGGCGAGATTACCGAGGCGGAGATAGACGCACTGCTGCGCCCCAAGTTCCGGGTCGCGATTCGTCTGGGGCTGCTCGACCCGAGGGAAATGGTTCCTTACGCGAAGATCAAAGACGCTCCCGAGCCCTGGAACACGGAGCGGGATCGTGCCGTCTCCCGGCAAATGGCTTTGGAATCGGTGGTGCTGCTGAAGAATGAAAACGCATTTCTGCCGCTGCGGAAGGATGCGATCAAGTCGATTGCCGTCATCGGGCCGTTGGCGAACTCGGTGCATTGGGACTGGTACGGCGGCACTCCTCCGTATACGGTGACGCCGCTCCAGGGAATCCGTGCGGCAGCGGGTCCGGGGGTGAAGGTGAACTACGCGGAAAGCGAACTGGGCAACGCGGCCGTGGATGCGGCGAAGAACTCCGATGTGGCAGTGGTGGTGGTGGGCAACGACCCCACCTGCGGTCCGGATATGGCGCATGACTGGCATAGCACCATAGACGGCGGCGGCACGTTGCCCTGCACCGTGCCTAGTGACGGACGTGAAGGCCGCGATCGTGAAAGCATCTCTCTCGCCCAGGAACAACTGGTGAAGCAGGTCTATGCCGTCAATCCGAAGACGGTTGTTATTCTGGTCTCCAGCTTCCCTGTCGCCATCAACTGGACGCAGGCCCATGTTCCCGCCATTCTTCACATGGCACACTCGTCGCAGGATGAGGGCACGGCGCTGGCGCAGGTTCTCTTCGGGGAGTACAACCCCGGCGGGCGGCTGGTGGTAACCTGGCCGAGTTCCCTCGATCAGTTGCCGCCAATGATGGATTACAACATCCGCCACGGACGCACTTATATGTACTTCAAAGGAGAGCCGCTCTATCCTTTCGGCTATGGCTTGAGCTACACCACCTTCAAATACTCCAATCTCCGCACCAGCTCCGCGGAGTTGGCCAGTGATGGCGCGATCACTGTCAGCGTCGATGTCACTAATACAGGCAGCAGGATGGGCGACGAGGTTGTGCAACTCTATGTCAGCCATTCGCATTCCAAAGTGGAGCGCCCGAGCAAAGAACTGAAAGGCTTCCAGCGCGTCAGCATCAAGCCCGGCGAAACCAGAACCGTACAGATTCCGCTCAAGGCTTCCACGCTTGCCTGGTGGGATGAGAAGCTGCCGGGATTTCGGGTTGAGGCTGAACCGGTTGACGTGATGATCGGCAATTCGTCGGCCGGCATCCAGCTGACCACCGTAGTGCGCGTTCAATAGAGCAGGCTGGAAGGCAGCGCGTATTCAAGGCCAAATGCGCTCAACGCAAGCTGCGTCAGTTTTCGGAGCACTTTCCATTGGCGATATCCTGAGCGGCTTGGAGGAGGTTCTCCGGGCGGCCTAGATCGCGCCAGTAGTATTCATCGGCGCGAAAGGCGATGATCTTTTCTCCCTGGGCAGCGAGATGCAGATAGGCGTCGATGATGGAAAACGCGCCTTGCTCTTCCATCTTCGAAAAGATTTGGGGAGAGAGGATGTGGATGCCGGCAAAGGCCAGCGGCTGCAATTGCGCGGCAGGCCGCACTAATTGGTCCGGTTGGGCTGATTGGGCCGGACCGAATTCAGCTTGCGGGGCGTGCACCACTCGACGGCCGCAGAGCTGGCCAACCTCGTCGAAGAGCAGATAGCGCGAAGTTACGCGGTCTTGAACTGCCAGGGTTGCGAGGGCGTGCTGTTCCGCGTGAAAGCGCACCATGCGCTCGAGATCGATGGTGCTGAGGACATCGACGTTGTGCAGGATGAACGGTTCTTGCAAACTGTCGCGGAAAAAGTGCGCGGCGTTTTTCAAGCCTCCGCCGGTATCGAGCAACTCTTCTTCGCGAGAGATTTCAATCCTCATGCCGAAGTTGCCGTGGGCTTGGAGGTAATCGGCAATCATCTGCGCATGATGATGCGCGTTGACGATCACATCAGTGACGCCAAAGGAATGCAGGCGCGCGAGCGCAATCTCCAGCAGAGTGCGGCCGGCAACGGTGACCAGCGCCTTGGGGCGGTCGTTGGTGAGGGGACGCAGGCGCGTTCCCAGGCCGGCGGCGAGGATCATGGCCTTCATCGGCCCATCTTCTCCAGTTCAATATGGCGGACGGCGACTTCCACTCCGCCGCCGGCGTGCAGATGACTGGCCAACTGCTCGGCAAGATACACGGAACGGTGCTGGCCGCCGGTGCATCCAAACGAGACCATCAGACTTTTGAAACCGCGGCGCTGATAACTGCTTACGCTCGAATCCACCAGCGACTGCACGTTGGCCAGATACTGGTGCACGCTGGGCTGCTGATTGAGATAGTCGATTACGGCCGAGTCCTTGCCGGTGAGTGCACGAAACTGTTCTTCGCGCCCAGGATTGAGAAGACAGCGCGCATCGAAGATATATCCGCCGCCGTTACCGGACTCATCGGCGGGTATGTCGCTGTGGAATGAAAAACTAAAGATGCGCACCTGCAAACGATCGGCGGAAGAAGCCAGTCCTTGCAGCTTCTCCGAAGCCAACATGCCTTGCAGCGCTTCCAGCAGCGCGGGCAAGGCTATGGGCAGCTTGACATTATGAGCCAGCCAACGCAGGTTCTTCAGCGCATAGGGCACACTCTGCAGGAAATGCGCCTTGCGCTCATAAAATCCGCGGAAGCCATAAGTGCCCATGGCCTGCAAGATACGCACATAAACGTAGGCGTAGTAATGCTCCATGAAGGCTTCGCGGTCCAGGTCGATGTAACCGGCGAGGCAATCGAGATAGTGGTCGAGCAGCTCCTGACGCAGCTCCGGCGGCAGATCGGCTTTGCCGTCGTAGAGCAAAGAGGCAATGTCGTATTGCAGCGCGCCTTTGCGGCCGCCCTGATAGTCCAAAAAATACGGCTGGCCGTCGCGCAACATCACATTGCGCGATTGAAAGTCGCGATAGAGAAAATAATCGGACTTGGCGCAGAGCAGAAACTTGGTGAGGCGGGTGAAATCATGCTCCAGCGCCTGTTCGTTGAAAGGGATGCCGGCCAGGCGCAGAAAATAATACTTGAAATAGTTCAGATCCCAGGCGATGGACTGGCGGTCGAAGCTGGGCCGCGGATAGCAGACCTTGTAATTCAGATCCCGGCCCGCATCGACCTGAAAACGCGGCAGCACGGCCACCACCTTGCGATAGGCTTCGATGGCCGGCGGAGCGATGGCCGCGCCGTCGCGATTACGCACCAGAAAATCGAAGAGCGTGGTGTCGCCGAGGTCCTCTTCGAGGTAGGCGTCGTGGTTGAGGTCCTCCGCATAAATCTCCGGGACAGGCAGGCCGCGGCGGCGAAAATGCCGCGAGAACTCAAGGAACGCGACATTCTCTTCGCGCACGGAATAGAGAACGCCGATGGCGGATTTTCCTCCGCCGGTGAGGCGGATGATGGCGCGCCCGGAGGAGCCAAGTTGGCCCTGAAGCGGCTGTACCTGTTCGGCGGCCAACCGGTAATGCTGTTCGAAAAGCTGTTTCAGAACTTCCATGAATCTCTTTCCGGAAAGCGATGAAGCTGTAAGACAACGATACGCAGTTGGGGGATGCACGTGCAAGGCATTAGCTGAGTTATGCGGCTCCCCGGCCTTTCGACCGAATGAGCCGGTTGGCTTCCATGGCGTGGCGCAGGAGCAGATTGGCTTTTGTCTGATAGCCGCGTCCATAGCTTTTCAGCCACTCAATCACATCGTCATCCAAGCGCATGGTCACGGGGCGCTTGACGGGCCTGTAGAAGCGGCCAACCTCCGCGCCTGTCCAATCGACAACCTCAGGCATATCGCTGAAATCAATCGTAGCGTCGGTCTTGGCGGCGATGGCGGCGATCTCCCGCCTCTGCGCGGCTACGAGCTTCTTCATAGGAATTGAGTGTGCCATTCGTACATACAATTGTCAATATATCAATGCCGCTTCAATTAATCGGCAAATTGTCAGTCTGCGAAACTGGTTACTTCCCTTCGAAATGCGCCTCGATCTCTTCCAGGGTCTTGCCCTTGGTTTCCGGCAAGAAGAAGGCCGCGACGATGAAGTAGACCACCGTGAAGCCGGCGAAGAGGAAGAAGATGGACGAGTAACCGTGCTTGCTGACGAAGGGCAGGAAGATACCGGCCAGAGTGGTGGAGGCCAACAGGTTGAGGACCAGCGCGATGCTCATGCCGTTGGAACGGATGCGGGTGGGCATCAGCTCGGAGAGGGCCAGCCACACACAGACACCCGGACCGACCGCGAAGAATCCCATGAACAGGAACAGGCCCAGGGCCACCCACCAGCCGTGACTCTCGCTGGGCACCTGGCCGACCAGGGCCTTTTCGATCTTCAACGGCGCGGTCTGCGCGGCTTCGAGGTTGCCGAGAGGGTTTTTGAAGAGGGCTAAAACTTTATTGGGGGGCACGCAACTGGCGCGGGTGATTTCGATGGGCCGCGCGGCAGGATCGTCGGAGCGCACAAAGCTGGTGGCGGCGGTGAAGTCGCCGTAGGAGTAAATGATGGCCAGCGATGCGCGCCCGGCGTCAATCTGCTTGTCCGCGCCGCCCTGCGCAGCCAGAAGCCGAGTTGCCTCATCGCGATCAAAGCGCAGCGTCAGCTCCTGAGCCGGAGTGATCAGGCTCTGGACTTGAGAGCGTGCGTCGAGGCTGACCTTCTCTGTGCGCAGAAACAGAATGCCCACGGCCAGCAGAGAAAGAATTATGCCAGTGGTGCCCAGCGTGAGCAAAAACTTGCGCCCCTTGCGATCCACCAACACCATGCCCACCATGGTCAGCAGGAAGTTCATGGACATGAAAATGACCAGGCCCCAGTGCGCATGCAGATCGGAGAGGCCGCTTTGGAGCAGGATGGGGCCGTTATACGCAATGATGGAGTTGATGCCGGTGGTCTGGGTGCAGAAGAGGACGAGGCAGGCGAGAATGAACGGCACCACGTACTTGCGGCGCAAGAGCGAGTCCTGAATTATTTTTCCGGTGGCGCTGACGGTGGAAGCATTGCGCGCCGCCTCTTCCATCTCGCGCAGCTCAACGGCGGCTTGCTCCGCGGAGCGGGAACGCAAGAGAGCAGCAAAGGCTTGTTCCTTTTTGCCGCGTTTGAAGAGCCAGCGCGGCGATTCGGAGACCAGCAGGCTGCCGAGCAGAAACAGGATGCCGGGAGGCAGAGCAACCCAGAAGAGGTTGCGCCATGCGTGATCCTTGTAGGCAAACAGCGCCGCGGCGTCGCCGGTATTGGCCACCGCCATCACCTGATAACTGAAGTAGATGCCGATCAGGGCCGCAAAGACCATCGACGATACGGGCAGCCACTGAAAGACGGCCGTACCCTTGCCGCGCTCGGAAGCCGCCAGACACTCGGCCAGATACAACGGAACAACAACGCCGATCAAGCCGCCGCTGATGCCTTCCAACAGCCGGCCGAAAAACAAGAGCGCATAGCCATGCGAGAGGGCGATCATGGGAATGGCGATGACAAAAGCGATGCCGCAGAGGTTCATGAGCGGCTTGCGGCCCAGCCAGTCGGCCAACATTCCGGCAAAGAGCGTGGAAAAGACGCCGCCCAGCATCATGGCCGCGACAATGACGGAAAGCTCGGCGGTGGTTCCCTGGAAGGTGGCCGCCAGATAGGGCAACGCGCCACCGACAAGGCCGATGTCCATGCCGAAGAGCAGGCCTCCCAACCCCGCGACCACCAGTAGAAAGAGATTGTAGCCGCGCTTGGCGGAAAGGCCGGCTGGCAGGTTTACGGCGCCTTGAGTTGTCATTGTCACGGGAAGTTTCCTCTGGCGCAGTTTATGCTGCCGCTGGAGGTGGGCGGTAGAGGCTGACCGAGCGAAAAGGAGGCTCCGGGCAAACCCCGCCCTCCGGCTGGGAGCAATGCGTAATTTCAGTCTACAATCACCGCATGGAGATAAAACGCTCATAATATTGAGCCGAAGTTACGGGGAATGCAGGAGTTTTCTGCCTCAAATACATCATTCGGATGCAGGGTTGTCCTGTGGTTTGCCTTCCCGACCCACGGGGAGAAATAGGCGTAAACTGAGGCAATGGAGCCCACGAGAAGCCGTTTATTCCAGGACAGCGCCCTGTTTTGAACGGGTTGCTCACAGCCGCAGAACTGTTTGCTCCATGGACTGATTCACGAGGGGACTGATTCCTGAGGGGACTGATTCCCGAGGGGACTGATTCCCGAGGCGCCGGGGTTCAGCGGAGAATAAAGAATGAGCACTGCGCACAACAATAGCCGCAGAGATTTCCTCAAGCAATCTCTCAGCGGAGCTGCATTCCTGTGCGTGGGCGGCGCGATGGAGCCATTGGCAGCCGCGGAACCTGTTGCGGCGGGCACGAAATCCAGGGTCGTTGTTGCGCGCGACGAGTTACTGCGTGGCACGGGATCCACGGTGGATCCGCAGCGGATGCTGGCGCTCGTAGATAGAGCCATGCAGGCTCTCGGCGATCATCCCGTTGAGGCATGGAGAAAGCTGGTTCGTCCCGGCGAGACGGTCGGCCTGAAGGTGAATTCCCTGGGAGGCCGCGGAATCTCCACGAATGTTCAACTCGTTGCGGCCATTTGCGAGCGGTTGCATGAAGCCGGGGTCAAGGCCAGCGACATTGTGATTTGGGACCGTGAGAGCAGCGAGCTGGAGCGCGCCGGCTTTCATCTGGCGGTGGGCGGAGACCGCGTGCAATGCTACGGCACAGATCGCGTTGGCTACGAAGAGAATCTGTCCGCGTGGGGCAGCGTGGGTAGTTGCTTGTCGAAGATCCTGACCCAGCGCTGCGGCGTGCTCATCAATCTTCCTGTGTTGAAAGACCACGACGGCGCGGGCGTCACCATCGCCCTCAAGAATATGTACGGCGTGATTCATAATCCCAACAAGTACCATCCCAACGGCTGCAATCCGTATGTCGCCGACCTGAACATGCTGCCGGAGATTCGCTCGAGAATGCGATTGACGATCTGCGACGCAACGACAGCCATGTACGAGGGCGGGCCGGGCTACAAACCGGAACACAGCTGGAATGCGAACACCTTGCTGGTTTCCACTGATCCGGTCGCACTCGACCATACAGGCTGGCAGATCATCGAGCGCAAGCGCGCCGAAAAGAAGTGGAAGACGCTGGAGGCCGAGGAGCGCGCGCCGCACTATATTGCGACCGCGGCCGATGGCGACCACCGGCTGGGCACGAATGACGTTCAAAAGATTTCGCTCATCGAGGTGTAACCGGAAGGTTGCGGAAGGATTCAATATGTTGTGTGAGTTAGATGTCGAGAATTTCGCGAAAGAAAAGGCTGGCCGTCCGCTGGATCGCCGCTCGTTTATGCGGTGCGCCCTGGCGTCGGGCGCTGCGTTGGGGTTGAACGGCGTGGCCGAGCCTGCCGCCGCGAGCCCATCGTCCGCGGCTCCCGAGGCCGGCACGGCTTCCGAGGCGCAGGACGATGCGCGCTTCATCGTTGAAGCAAAGTTCTACCAGAAGCTGCCGAATCGCAAGATCAAATGCAAGCTGTGTCCGCGCGAATGCGCGGTGGGAGACAAAGAGCGCGGCTACTGCGGGGTGCGCGAGAACCGCGGCGGCGTTTACTACACGCTGGTGCACTCGCGAGTCTGCGCGGCGCACGTCGATCCCGTCGAGAAGAAGCCGCTCTTCCACTATCTGCCGGGAACGAATGCCTTCTCGATAGCCACGGCCGGCTGCAACGTCAACTGCAAATTTTGCCAAAACTGGGAGATCTCCCAATCGCGTCCGGAACAGATTCCAGCCGATTACGTTTCGCCGCAGCGCGTGGCTGAAATTGCCAAGCAGTACGAATGCCCCACGATTGCCTACACCTACAGCGAGCCGGTAGTCTATGCCGAATTTCTGATGGATGCCGCCGATGCGGGTCACGCTGCCGGCATTCGCAGCATTGTTGTGTCCAACGGTTATATGCAGGAAGACGCGTTGAAGACGGCCTACGGAAAGATGGACGCCGTCAAGATCGATTTGAAATCCTTCACCGAGTCCTACTACCGCAATGTGGTCACCGGCCAATTGAAGCCGGTGCTGGATTCGCTGGTTACCTTGCGCAAGATGGGCAAGTGGACGGAGATTGTCTACCTGGTTCTGCCTACGCTCAATGACAGCGATGCGGAGTTTCGCGGCCTGGCGCAATGGGTCAAGGCAAACCTGGGCGAGGATGTGCCGCTGCATTTCACGCAGTTTCATCCCGAATACCTGCTGAAGAATTTGCCGATTACACCGGTGCCTACACTGGAACGCGCCAAGGAGATTGCCGACGCCGAGGGGCTGCATTACGTTTACATTGGCAACGTGCCGGGACATCCGTCGCAGAACACTTATTGCCCCAAGTGCCGCAAAATGCTGGTGGAGCGCGTGGGGTTTACCGCAAGCAAAATGCTGATTCGCAAGAACTGTTGCCCATTCTGCCAACAGCCGATTCCCGGCATCTGGCACGTATGAGAGCACTCGGGAGGTTTCGCAGATGAACATCGCCCTAAATCCAAGCAGCCTTTGGCTGGCAGCGCCACTGCTGGCTCTGCTGGTGTTTACTCCGATCAAACACGTTAGCGCAGGAGATCAACCAAAAGTGAGACAAGCAGCCGTTGCAGGCAGTTTTTATCCGTCCGACCCCAAGGTTCTTTCCGCAATGATGGACGACATGCTGGCCAAGGTCTCCGCGCCGCAGATCACCGATCCGATTCTCGCCGTGGTTGCGCCACATGCCGGCTATCAATATTCCGGAGCCGTGGCAGCTTTCACCTATGCTCAATTGAAGGGACACAAATATACGCGCGTCGTGGTGATTGCGCCGACACACCATGTGTCCTTCGATTTCACCTCAATCTATGAAGGCGACGCCTACGCGACGCCGCTGGGGAATGTGCAGGTGGACAAGGCCTTCGCGCAGAAGCTGGTGAAGATGAGCTCGACCATGAAGCTTTCCAGCCAGGGACACGAGCCCACATCGGCAGGCGGCGAGCACGCAGTCGAGGTTCAGCTTCCCTGGCTGCAAAAGGTGCTGGGCAATTTTGAAGTTGTGCCCATCGTCATGGGAGACCAGAGTTACGAAAGCAGCCGCGCGCTGGGAGTGGCACTGGCCAAGCTAATCAAGAGCGAGGGCAAGCAAGGCGAGACGCTGGTGCTGGCCAGCTCCGATCTCTCGCACTTCCACACTTACGATGACGCGGTAAAGATGGACCACAAGACGCTGAATGCGCTGGAGGCGTGGGACTACTTCAGCATGTCGCGCAACTTTCCGTCGCGCATATGGGAGGCCTGCGGCGGCGCACCCATCGTAGCCGCAATGATCTACGCCGAGCGCATGGGGGCCAATCAGGCGCGCGTGCTCAAGTATGAGAATTCAGGCGACGTCACGGGTGATCATTCAAGCGTGGTCGGATACAGCGCGGATGTTTTTGTGAAAGCTGACGGAGGAAAAGCCGTGGAAACTCCGTTCTCACTGAGCGACCAGGAGAAGAGCGAATTGCTTGCACTGGCGCGCAAGTCGGTGGAATATGTGGTTCAGGAAAAATATGCGTATGAGCCGCCCGCGAACGCAAGCGCAACGCTGAACCAGGAGCGCGGCGCCTTTACGACTCTGAAAAAGTCGGGCGAGCTGCGCGGGTGCATTGGCTACACCTCCGCGGCCAAGCCTCTCTACATCACCGTGCGCGACACGGCCACGCTGGCCGCCATGCGCGACCCGCGATTCCCGCCGGTAACGGCATCGGAGTTGCCCAGCCTGGAATATGAGATCTCCGTGATGTCGCCACTACGGCGCGTGACGGATGTTCAACAGATCAAGGTTGGCCAGCACGGACTGCTGATGAAAAACGGCGACAGCGAGGGCCTTTTGCTTCCGCAGGTGCCGGTGGAACAACGATGGGACCGGCACACGTTCCTTGAGCAGACCTGCGCCAAAGCAGGAATGCGCACCAGTTGCTGGATGGATGAGGATACGGATATTTTCAGCTTCACCGCGGTGGTCTTCGGCGAGCACAAGCCATGAGCGCATGAAGATTTTCTTCTGCTATTAAAAGAGAGACGCCTTGGCCTACGCGTTTTTCGCGAGGGGCGTGAAGCAAGCTCGCGCGGCCAGCAAAGCCGGCGCCAGGTTAATCGCTGCGCAGAGACCTGCGGTCTTCCAGAATCCGAAGACAGGAATCAAGTAGCCGCTCAATACCAGTGCGCCCAGGCAACCGCCCAGCAAGTCGATGGCATAAAGCATGCCAATCCTGCGCCGGTCGCTGACGCCTTGAAGATATATCTCTGTAGCCAAGGGGAACTGGTAACCGCCCAACATTCCGCAAAGCGCGGCCAACGCCGGAAATACACACTGTGCGGCCAGCCAGCTTGACGACCTACCGGAAAGTTGCGCGAGCAAGCTGACCAGCAGCATCAATACAGGAGCAGACAATGCGAGAAGAAACTGCGTGGTTGCAACGGCGCGGCAAGGAGGGCAGTTGCCACGACGAATGCGGCGCATGCCCAGCCAGCTTCCAAAAGCAATGCCGGCCATGCACAGAGCAATCAGAATGGCGAGCTGGTGGTAGACGTAACCGTAGATGGATTGGAATGCCAGCAATAGAATTATTTGCAGCGCCATCAGCGTGAAGCCCGACGCGGCCATGCAACAGCCTGCTGCTGCGCGGGCGCATTGCCTGCGAGACGGCACGAACGCAAAAAACGCCGCCAAACTAAAAAGAACGATGAAAGTCGCACCGAGGATGACTGTGAAATTCACATGCGCCGCGGCCCGCATCCAGCCGGCATAGGATGGCTTGAACTGCGCGCTCCATAGTACAACGTCGAAGTAATAGGCGATAGGCGAGAAATCGCGATTGATTTGTGTTGTAGTCAGCGGCTGCAACTGATCGCGCACCTGAGCCAGGCGATCAGGCATCATACGGTAGGGGATAAAGTATTCGCTGACATACCGCGTCTTCAGATTTCGCTCGTGCAGTCGCGCAACTAGCACGCGGGGGTTGTCTGTCAGAACGTCAGAGCGCGTAGCGGCGAAAAAATGAATCGTCTCTCCGGGGATTGCGACGACGTAGGGAAATACTTCTCGCAGTGTGCGGTTGATGCAGCGCAAGAACTCCGCCAGGCCGGGACTGATGGCTTCCTCCGACGAACGCAGTTGGAAAGCGAGCAATCCGCCCGACGCCAGATGATCGCGCGCGGAAAGAAAGAACTCGGCAGTATAGAACCTGTTCAACTGCGCGGTCTGCGGGTCGGGAACATTCACGATAATTACGTCGAACGTTTCGAGAGCCGACCTGAGATAGGCGCGGCCATCCGCGTAGTGCAGATGCACCCGGGGGTCGGAGAAGAGAGATGATGCATCTGATAAAAAGTATTGACGCGCTATGCCGATGAGCGCGGGGTCCAGCTCGACCAGGTCAATGCGTTCGACGGCAGGATGCCGGAGCGCCTGTGCGATGGCGCCACTCACGCCTCCGCCGATCATCAGAATGCGTCTCGGCGCCGGGTGCTCTAGCAGCGCATAGTGAACTGCTTCTTCGGCTGCGCTCTCGTCCGGCGAGTTAGCAAGGATGAGGCCATTGTCATAAAAGCTGCGAATGTTGCCGGTTTCGACGACCGTCAGGTTGCCGTAAATCGAGTCGCGCGATGCGAGCAAGTGTAATCCGCGCCACTGACGCGCCTGCGCGTCGCTTTCCAGCCAGGGAGCAACACGAACGAGAAGAAAGAATGCGAGCATTACCGCAGCCGCTGCTACGAAACCAATTTGCCTGCGCCTCATTCGCAACAATAATATGATCGCCATCGACAGGTTCAGAACGAGCACGACGCAAGCTATCTGAAACGGCTCAAGAGAGCGCAGCAACACGAAGCTGGCGACGATTCCACCCAGGCCGGAGCCGGCCGCTTCGAGCAGGTAGGCCGCGCTGGTGGCAGTACGCGCGTCAACTGCGGACTCAAGGTTGTACAGGCGCGCCGCGGCCACAAACAACGCACCGGCAACAATACAGAACACGCTCAGGCAAAGCAACGACGCAAGCAACACTTGGACTGGCCCAATCAGTTCGCCCTGCACAGTTTGAAAAAGGCTCTTGCTGGCTCGCAATGCCCAGATCGTAAGCGGCAGACTGACACCGAGCAGACATTCGAACACGGCTACGGATCGTCGCGAATGGATTTCGCGCGGCGCGAGAGTGCTGTATAAAATACTGCCGATAGCTGTCCAGAATAGCCACGCGGCAAGCATGATGCCCAGCGAGATCTCATTGCCGCTGAAGACGACCATCAGCTCGCGCATGAGCACAATCTGGCCAAGTACGGCGCTGAATCCTGTCAGCGTCAGAACCGCCCTGACAGCATGTTCAGAGCCTGACACCTCGCGGCCAGCAACGAAATGAATGCGTTTTTCCATCCGAGAGAATTAGAATTCAGTTGTCGCCGGAAAGCAAGAGCAACAATAATACGGTCATCATTTAATACATTCCTATGCAGGTAATGACATGGAGGAATAGAAGCTCATCCTACTTATGTAACCAATAACACATCGATTCATACAGAATGAATATTTGCTTCCTTCGGATAACTACAAGTTATTGCGCTTTAAGTGCTGCATGAATGGGATATTCACTCGAGAAATTGCGGTTATCTGAGACCTACAGACACAGCACCGCAATCAAAAGTATATATATTTTTATCGCATTGATTCTATTGAGGATACGTATATTCCCTGTTCTTAAGTGTTTCTACCCTTTTGCAGGCTCTTAACTTATGTAGATATATTGGCGTCTATAGTTAACGCTCTTATCATTTAAGCAATGAAAACTTAACATTCGGAAAGCGTCAAAAACTACGCGATATTATGCACTAACATAGGAGAGCAGGGTGACGCGCGTCACAGCCGCGCACCTTTGCTAAGCAGAGAATCGTATGGGTTTTGGGGAGATTGATTTCTGAAATCCCGCGAAGCATTTTTAAGCGTGTGGAAGTAAAGCTGGAGCGTTCGTAGGCAGCGAACTGAATGAGCAGAGAAGCTTCAATGTGCTGCCGAAACGGACTCGAACTCAGAGGCAACCGATGAACTGGCGCGAAGAGTATCGGATGAAGTGCATGAATGCTGCTCAGGCGCTGGAAGCGGTTCGCTCTGGCGATCATGTATGGATCCAGTCGGGGTGCGGCACGCCTTCTCCCCTGGTGGATGCGCTGGTAGCGCGAGCTCCCGTGCTGCGCAATGTCGAGATCGTTCATATGAAGACGCTGGGCGACGCGGACTATACCAAGCCGGAGTACGAAGGAATTTTTCGTCATCGCGGATTATTTCTTGGAGACAATGTACGCGAAGCGGTGGTCGCGGGACGCGCCGACTATACGCCCATCTTTCTCAGCGAAATTGAAGGCTTGTTCGCGAGCGGCGCTCTTCCGCTGGAAGTCGTGCTGATGCAAGTTTCGCCACCGGACGACCACGGATACGTGACCCTGGGAACAACCGTGGATTGCACTTTGAACGCAACCCGCTGCGCCCACACGGTGATTGCCGAAGTGAATGAGCGGATGCCTCGCACACACGGAGAGACTGCCATTCACGTGAGCCGCATCTCCGCGATTGTAGAAACATCGCGCTCGCTGCTGGAATTGCATCCGGAGCCATTTACCGCGATGCACCGCCGAATCGCAGAGAATGTGGCCTCGCTGATACCCGACGGAGCAACGCTGCAAACCGGGATCGGAGGGATTCCCGACGCGGTGCTGGCCTGCCTTGGAGACAAGCGCGACCTGGGAATTCACAGCGAGCTGGTTGGGGATGGCGTCATCGATCTGATGGAATCGGGCGTGCTGAACGGAGAGCGCAAGTCGATCCATCGCGGCAAGGCAGTGATCTCGTTCGTGCTCGGATCGCAGCGGCTTATCGATTACATCCGCGATAACCCGGCTTTCGAGTTCCGTCCCATCTGCTATACCAACGATCCTTTTGTGGTGGCACGGAACGACAAGATGGTCGCCATTAACGCGGCACTGCAATTAGACCTGACGGGGCAGGTGTGCTCGGACTCCCTGGGAATCAAGCCTTACAGCGGGTTTGGCGGACAAGTGGATTTTATTCGCGGGGCCGCGCGGTCCAAGGGTGGAGTGCCGATTATCGCGCTTCCTTCGACCGCGAAGCAAGGCACGATTTCGCGAATAGCGCCGATGCTGGACCCCGGTGCCGGCGTGGTGACTTCGCGCGCCGATGTGCATTACATAGTAACCGAACACGGCATCGCGTATCTGCATGGAAAGACATTGCGCGAGCGAGCCGAGGCGCTGATTGCCATTGCCGATCCGCGTTTCAGAAATGAATTGGAAGATTTTGCGGTTCGCTCGCATTACATGGAGCGCAAAGCCGCGGCCGTGCTTGCCTGAAGGGTTAAGGCTTGCCGGAGAGGAGTGGGTATGGCGAATGTAGAGAAGCAGGACCGTGGCAAGCTGCGGGTGGATGTGGATGAATGCAAAGGCTGCGGGCTCTGCGTGGAAGCGTGCCCGCCAAAAGCGATCTCTCTCAGCGAGGGATTGAACCACTACGGCTATCGCACGGCAACGTATGCGGGCTCGGGCTGTACTGGATGCGGAATCTGCTTTATGGTTTGCCCCGAGCCGGGGGCGATCACGGTGTTGAGACTCATGCACCATTCGGAACATGGCGTTGTTACAGGCGTTGTGGAGCAAGCTCATGCATAAGCAATTGATGAAGGGCAACGAAGCGATTGTGAAGAGCGCGATCCTCGCCGGATGCCGCGCGTTCTATGGATATCCCATTACACCGGCCAGCGAGATTACCGAAGCCGCGGCTCTCTATATGCCTCAGGCGGGCGGAGTGTTCTTACAGGCGGAGAGCGAGGTGGCGGCCATCAACATGATCTACGGCGCGGCGTCCGCTGGAATCCGCTCAATGACGTCATCGAGTGGCCCCGGGATCAGCCTGATGCAAGAGGGTATGAGCTACATGGCGGGAGCGGAGCTGCCCTGCGTGATTGCAGACATCACGCGCGGCGGTCCGGGCCTGGGCAGCATCGCCGCCGAGCAAGGCGACTATCACCAGGTAGTGAAAGGCGGCGGCCACGGCAACTACCGGACCATCGTGCTGGCGCCGCACTCCGTGCAGGAGATGGCGGACTTGACCGCTCTGGCCTTTGAGCTGGCCGACCGCTATCGCAATCCGGTGGTGCTGCTGGCCGATGGATTCATCGGACAGATGATGGAGCCGGTCGAATTCTCGCAGACGGCTATTGCACCGCGGCAGCCAGAGTGGGCTGTGGCGGGAACGGAAGCGACGCGCGGCAATGTAATTTCCTCGCTGTTTCTGGAGAGTGATGCGCTGGAAGCGCACCAGAATCATTTAGAGGCCAAGTACCGCCGCGCGCAGGAGTGTGAGGTACTCGCCGAAGAGTGGCGGACCGAGGACGCGGAGATAGTGCTGACAGGTTACGGGATTGTGGCGCGGATTTTGAAAGCCGTGGCCGCCGAGGCTCGCGATCTCGGTCTCAAGGTGGGCGTGCTGCGTCCGATTACGCTGTTTCCATTTCCTACCAAGCATTTTCAGCGGCTGGCCAAGAGCGCACAAGTCTTTGTTGTGGTGGAAATGAGTAACGGTCAAATGTTGGAAGATGTGCGGCTGGCTTTGAATGGGGCGCGGCCGGTGGAGTTCTTCAGCCGCGTTGGCGGGAATGTACCGTCGCACGAAGAGGTGCTCAAGATCGTGAAAGAACAGGCGCGGCGATTCCGGCCGGCAATGCAGCCCAAAGAGGAGCAGATGGCCAATGTCTAACGAGATGGTTTCAGAATACGAAGTATCGCATGCCAGGCCCAAAGCATTCTTCGAGCGCTTCACGCGTAAAGATGAGCTGCAGCACCAAACGCATTATTGCCCAGGATGCGGACACGGCCAGGTGCATAAAATGCTGGCGCGGGCTATCGATGAGTTGGGTATCCAGAACAAAACGATTCTGATCGGGCCGGTAGGCTGTTCGGTATTTACCTATAACTACTTCGACGTGGGCAATATCTCAGCCGCGCACGGACGCACGCCCGCGGTGGCCACGGCGACGAAACGGAGCAGGCCGGAGAGCATCGTCATTGGCTATCAGGGCGACGGGGATTTGTCGGCGATTGGGACTGCCGAGATTATTCATGCGGCCAATCGCGGCGAAAATATCACGATTATTTTTGTGAACAACGCCATTTACAGCATGACGGGCGGGCAGGTGGCGCCGACTTCCCTGCTGGGACAGAAGAGCGTGACTTCTCCGTTTGGACGAAAGGCGGAGAACGAAGGCTATCCACTGCACATGAGCGAGATGCTGGCGACGCTGGAAGCTCCCGTCTACATCGAGCGCGTGGCACTGGGCGACAATAAGCAGATTGCGCTGGCATCGCGCGCCATCAAGCGCGCCGTGGAAAACCAAGTGAAGGGCTTGGGCTTTTCGCTGATTGAGGTGCTAGCGCCCTGCCCAACGATCTACAAGATGAACCCGGTCGATGCACAGCATTGGGTGCGCGACGTGCTGACCAAAACTTTTCCGGTCAAGGTAATTCTTGATCGCACCAAAGAGGCGAAGCCGCGGCAATTGCCCGAAACAGCGCCAGCACTGGATCGGATTCCGCAAATTCTAGGCGTAGACAGCGCGAGCCTGCCGCAAGGCAATCCGATTGTGCACGATAAAACGGCGCCGAATCTGGATCTTCGGGTGCGGGTAGCCGGCTTTGGCGGACAGGGAGTTCTGCTGCTGGGCGAGGTCCTGGCCGAGGCCGGACTCGATGCGGGCCTTGAGGTTTCCTGGCTGCCTTCGTATGGGCCGGAGATGCGTTCCGGCACCTCCAACTGCCATGTGCGTTTGTCCAGGCAGTTGATCGATTCGCCCATGGTGACGAATCCCAATGTGCTGGTGGCGATGAATGAGCCATCGCTCAGAAAGTTTTACGAGAGCGTGCAGCCGGGAGGATGGATTCTCTACAACGGCGAGACATTCCCGGTCGATTGCGAGCAGGAAGGTGTGCATGTTTTGGCGTGTCCCTTCATAAGCGTGGCCAACGAGCTGGGCGATTCGCGCGCCGGCAATATGGTGATGCTGGGCGCGCTATTGGAGATCGCAGGAGTAGTACAGGATGTAAACATTGACGCGGCGTTGCGAAGGCTGGTGAAGAATCCGCGCTGGATGGAGTTGAACAAACGCGCTCTGGCAAAGGGCCGTGAGCTTTACAAAGAGTCTTGTCAGGAGATGTGCCATGTCAGCTAATGTGGACCCGAAAACCATTGTGTATTTTAACGGGCAATATGTACCTCTCGCCGAAGCGCACGTAGGAATTCTGACGCATGCCTTGCATTACGGCACAGGAGTGTTTGAGGGGATTCGCGCGCATTGGGACGAGGCGCAACAGGAGTTGTTTGTGATGCGTTCCGTGGAACACTACGAGCGCTGGAAGCAGAACTGCGGCTTCCTGCGGATTGTTGTTCCGCCATCGTCCGAGGAACTGAGCGAGATATCCCTTGAGCTGATGCGCAAAAACGCATTTCGGACAAATGTATATGTCCGGCCCCTGGCCTATAAGAGCGCGGAACGCATCGGAGTGAGCTACGACGATCAGGATTCTTTTGCGTTGATCGTGCTCCCCTTCGGCGATTATCTGCCCGCCGACCGAGGGCTGCACGCGGGCGTAAGTTCGTGGCGGCGCATCGACGATAACGCAATTCCTGCGCGGGGCAAAATCTGCGGGGCATATGTGAACAGCGCGCTGGCCAGCGACGAAGCTCACCGTTGCGGCTTTGACGATGCCATTTTTCTAAACGACAGCGGTCATGTTGCAGAGGGTGCGGCATGCAACATCTTTATGGTGCGCAAGGGAAAACTGATTACACCGCCGGTATCTGAGAACATTTTGGAAGGCATTACGCGCGACGCGATCATGGAGCTGGCGCACCAGGAACTTGGTCTTGATGTTGTGGAGCGCCCCATCGACCGCAGCGAACTGTATGTTTGCGACGAGTTATTCTTCACCGGGACAGCGGTCGGCATTGCGCCGGTGACGCAAGTCGATCATCGTCTGGTGAAGGATGGAAGCATTGGAGCAATCTCCCACGAGTTGCAGCGGGTGTACTTCAATGCGACGCGCGGACATTTACGGGCTTATTGGCATTGGCTAACACCGGTTTACAAGAGCGGCATGAAAGACGAGCATGGGCAGGATGTTCCGGCAGAATTAATTGCCGGCTGATCCTTTGATCCTGCCGGAAACGGCTTGTGAACCAGTTCAGCCATGTAGGAAGAACACGTACGAGTACTACCGGAGTTGCAAAAAGCGCCTCTGGCATCCGGTGAAGCCAAAAAGGGCGGAGCCGTTGCCGCAGGCATTTATGATCGTCGCGTTCCTACTTGCGGCGTTTTGATTCGTTAACCCATTAGGTAACTGGAATTTGGAGGAAAGATTTATGAGTGCTGTCATGGAATCTCACAAGGGCAATGCTGCGGCGTACGCCAATCAGATTCTCGCCCTTGTGAAAGCCAAGAATCCCTGCGAGCCGGAATTTCACCAGACCGTTCTTGAAGTGGTCGAATCCCTGAAGCCCGTGTTGGAGCGCCATCCGCATTATCAGGAAGAGAAGATCCTGGAACGCATCACGGAGCCGGAACGCGTGATCATGTTTCGAGTTCCCTGGTTCGACGACAAAGGCAAAGTTCAAATCAATCGCGGTTTCCGCATCGAAATGAACAGCGCCATCGGGCCCTATAAGGGCGGGCTGCGTTTGCACCCCTCGGTCAACCTCGGCATTCTGAAGTTCCTGGCCTTTGAGCAGGTGTTCAAGAATTCGCTGACCACGCTGCCGATGGGCGGCGGCAAGGGCGGATCTGATTTTGATCCCAAAGGCAAGAGCAACAACGAAGTCATGCGCTTCTGCCAGAGCTTCATGAGCGAGCTGGAACGCCACATCGGTCCGGACACAGACATTCCGGCCGGCGACATCGGCGTGGGCGGACGCGAGATTGGCTATCTTTTCGGGCAATACAAGCGGCTGCGCAATGAGTTTACCGGCGTTCTGACCGGCAAGGGCCTGGGATGGGGCGGTTCGTTGATTCGTCCCGAAGCCACCGGTTACGGCTGCGTGTATTTCGCCGACGAAATGATAAAGACGCGGAAAGAAACGCTGGAAGGCAAAATTTGCCTGGTCTCCGGCAGCGGTAACGTCTCACAATACACGATCGAGAAGCTGCTTGACCTGGGCGCGAAGCCGGTCACGTTGTCCGATTCCGACGGCTTTATCTACGATGCCGCCGGCATTGACCGCGAGAAGCTCGCCTTCATCCTGGACCTCAAGAACAACCGCCGCGGCCGCATCAAGGAGTACGCCGAGAAGTACAAGAAGGCCGTCTACACTCCCGTTGATCCGAAGCTCGGCTACAACCCGCTGTGGAACATCAAGGCTGATTGCGCTTTCCCGAGCGCCACGCAGAACGAGATCAACGCGAAGGACGCGGCCCATCTCCTGAAGAATGGCGTGAAGCTCGTCTGCGAAGGCTCGAATATGCCCAGCTCGATTGAAGCTACGAAGACGTTCATCGATGCGAAGGTTCTCTACGGGCCAGCCAAGGCTTCCAATGCCGGCGGCGTTGCCACTTCCGGACTGGAGATGACGCAGGACAGCATGCGCCTTTCCTGGTCACGCGAAGAAGTCGACTCTCGCTTGCACAAAATCATGATCGCCGTCCATAAGAACTGCTTCGAAACGGCCGAGAAGTACGGCACACTGGGCAACCTGGTGAACGGAGCCAATATTGCGGGCTTCCTGAAAGTTGCTGATGCAATGCTCGATCAGGGCTTGGTCTAAACCAGAACAAGCTCAAGGAATCGCGCGGGAGGGAGAAATCCTTCCCGCGCATTTTTCTTTTTGCAAGATGATTTTTAAGCGGCGCGACCGTTCCATCAAACGCGCCATCCCTTTTACGAACAGGAATGCAGGCCGCTCCAGATTACTGCTGTTGTTTTCTAGATTCCTTCTTCGTACGGTCGGCGGCGCGCGCCTGGGCATCCAAGCCGTGAGTTGGATCTTTGTGCAGGATTTTGCGCGAGATGTCCGGCCAGAACTCCTGGAAGATGGAGCCGAACCCGCCCTCGGCAGTCACAATCATCCCGTTGGTGAAGGCCTGACTGACACCAGAGTTGCTGGGCGGATAGTAGAGATTGGAGATCGCGCCGGAGATGATGTTGCCCGACACATTGGAGTAGTTGGGCTCCCACTTGCCGGTGTTGTCGTGCTTGCAGATGAAGGAGGCGGCCACGGCGTAGAACATCCGGTGGCTGTTAGCTCCGTGGCCCAGGCGGAAGTAGCGCGGATCCTGGTGCAGAATGGAAGGCAGGATGCCGTTGCCGATCATGCCGCCGTCGAAGGCGTCGAGGTAGGCCGCGCCGGACCGTTCCCCATAGCCCTTGATCCCCCAGGGGAACCCCACATTGTCATGCATGCCCTCGTGGTAGCCCGCGACTAGAAAGGCCACGCCGAAGGTTACCGGATCAATCGAGGAGCGGAAGGCAAGGCGCATTTTCTGGCCCGCTGTCAATGAGACTGCGTCGCTGCGATAGGAGACGTTGAAGGCTGGCAGGATTCCGATGTTGCGCTGATGCTCCTCTTCCTTGATCTGCTCTTCGGCCTTTTCGTACTTGCTTTTCTTGTCGCCGGACTGCTGAACGCCTGTTTGTGAACTGGAGCTGCCCTGGCCCAGCGCAGCGCTCGGGGCCGGCTGTGGTGTGGTCTGGCTTTGCCCGTCAGTAGCCTGCTGCGGCTGCGGAGCCTCGGGAAGCTCGTTCATGGCAATCAGCCTAGAAGTCGTTTCCTGCGCAAGTGCGCACGAAGGCAATGCCAGCAAGCCTACTCCAGCGAAAAGTACAGCTACAATCCAAGAGAAACCTACTCGCATCCAATCCCCTTATTGTGGAGCCGGCATCCGTTTGGGCGGCTCACGCAAAAAAGCGAGTCGAACCGGAGGGCCACTTCTTAGAATAAATCACCCTGTCCGCGCATTTCACTCAACGCACACGCGGGCGGCAAACCAATGTCCTCAGACACTTCTAACATGTTAGACGGAATTTTCGGCTAAAGGATGACAGTCACTACCCCGTCCCCAAAGGCGACATCCTTGCCGGCTTCACCGATCCTGAAGGCCACCTGATCGGGCTAGTGCAGGGGCCGGCGGGTATGTAGGCCGCTCACAAACTCGACACTTGCCTCTTCCCTTCACACCGCAAAATCAATAAAGCCGCGCTGCGGATCGGTGGAAACCAGCTTGGCCGTCACCTTGTCGCCCACGTCCAGCCCTTTGCCGCCGCTGACCACCATCCCATCCGCGTGCGGATTGAGGGTGCGAACAAAAACGCCGTAGTTGTTGACGCCGGTGACGATGGCCGGGAAGCTCTGGCCGATGCGCGGGTGCAACACCACCGCGGCGATGCGCTTCTCCATCTCGCGCTCCACCTTGCGGGCGTTGTCCTCCATCAGCGTGCAATGAACCGCGATGGCGTTGAGGTCGCCTTCGGAGTAGGGCTGGGGCGCCTTGGCCAGCCAGGCCTTCATCAGCCGCTGCGTCACCATATCCGGAAAGCGGCGGTTGGGGGCGGTGGAATGGGTGTAGTCCTGCACGGCCAAACCAAAGTGGCCGGGTGAGACCTCGTTGGGCTTGACCAGCACGTACTCACCGGGACCCATCAGCTTGATCACGGTCAGCGAGAGATCCGGAAAGTGGTCGGGGTCCTTCTTCTTCTGCGCCAGCAGAAAATCGTTGAGAGCCTTTGAATCGGGCTCGACGGGCAGCTTTGTTCCCAGCCCCGCGGCCACCTCGACGATGCGATCCCAGCGTTTGGGCGTGCGCACGATGCGGCGGATGGAGGCCACACCGGCATCCTCGAAGGTCCGGGCGATGACGCCGTTAACCGCCACCATGAACTCCTCGATGAGCGAGGTGGCGCGATTCTTTTCCAGTTTCTTAATCTCCACTGCATCCTCGGCCATCATCACCGGGCGCGTCTCGATGGTCTCCAGGTCCAGCGCCCCATGCTGGAAGCGGCCGCCGACCATACGCTGGGCCGCCGTGTCCTGAAGTTTTAATTGCGCCGCCAAATCGGCGCCGGCAGCCACCTTGGCTGGAGCCGGACCGCGTCCCTCAAGCCATGCGCCCACTGAGTTATAGGCCAGTTGCGCGCGGTTGTGGACCAGCGCGCGGTAGGCTTTCCCATCCGACGCCGTGCCCGCAGAGTCCACGGCAAACTCGATGACCAGCGCCACGCGATCTTCGTTCTCGTTGAGCGAGGTGATGCCCTCGGATAGCTCGATGGGCAGCATGGGAAAGACCTTGACGCCGGTGTAGACCGAGGTCGTCTCGCTCTTGGCGTGGGAGTCGATGACCGTGCCCAGCGCGACGCGCACATCCACGTCGGCTACGCCGATCAGCACGCGAATGCGGCCATCGGGCAACTGCTCGGCCCACTCAATTTGATCTAAATCCTTGGAAGTATCGTTGTCGATGGAGGACCAGAGCAATTTGCGCAGATCCTGAGCGCCGGGGGCGGCGGGCATCTCGGGATGGGCCTGGATGGCGGCCAACTCCTTGTCGGTTCCGGCGGGATAATCCGGCTGGAAACCGTGCTCGATCATGGAGGCATGGGCCGCGGCAACAAGATTGAAGTGAATGGGCTGGCTGGATTGCATCTGAAATTAGCTCCTTCAAACTAAAGGCCAGCCTACCACGCCGGGGGGCCTGTGCGATGAGGAGCATATAGGATTCGTGGTTTCCCACCCTTTTCGCTAAGAACGCGAAAAGGGTGGGGCACCCAGCATTTGTGCTATCCCACCCTAGCCGCAAAAACAAGAACGCGGCGAGGATGGGGCACCTAGCTTCTATTGAATGCCAAGATCGGAGAGGACCTTGGGCTTGGGTTCGTCCGTTGCCAGCAGGTTGTGGCAGACCGAGCAGTCCTGAGGAATGCTGACGCCGCTCTTTGTCGCGTGTTCGCTATCGTGACATCGGAAGCAGCCCGGATAGCTCATGTGGCCGATGTGATTGGGATGCGTGCCCCATGTCACCTTCATAAACGGAAACACGTTCTGACTGTAGAGAATCGCAAGCTGCTCGCCTGCCGACTTCACCAGAGCTGCCTTGGTGGCCAGCACCTCGGGATGTTCCGAGCGATAGAAGGCTTCAAGTTTTACAGGAATCTGAGCTTGCGCCTCGGCTTCGCTGGCGAAAGTCGTCTTGAGCAGTTCCAAACCTTCTTTGTGAACCCAGGGTAGATCGGGGCTGACCGCGCCCTCGGCCATGGCCCGGTTGAGCGCGTCTTCCGCCGGCACAAAGGTGTGCGCGGCGCGGTTGTGGCAGTCGATGCAATCCATCAGACGACGTTCGCCTTGGGGAATGCCGCTGCCCGCCGCGGCGGTGGCATATACCGTCTCCGTGCCGTTGTCGTTGCGCTTCTGCACCCAGGGGATCGTGGTCCTGGTTGAGTCGGTGGCGACATACTCGATGTGCCCCAGGTGTACGCCGTGAATCCCCGTCAGATGCGAGAGGCCATCCAGCCCGCCCAGGTGTAAAACCAACACTGTCTGCGTTTCGGTATTCTTTTCGTCGTCGGCAAAGCTGGATTTCACCAGCAGCTTTTCGCCGATGAACCGGGCCGGGGTATGGCAGCCCTCGCAGGTATAGCGTGCCGGTCGCAGGCTTTCCACCGGCGAAGGAATCGGCGTGGGGTAGCGATCAAATGTGACTTCAAGAATCTGCTTGGTGCCGTTCACCTTGGCGGAAAAGTATGCCGCCGCGCCCGCGCCGATGTGGCAGGCTACACAATCCACATGGGAGTGCGCGGAAATCTTGTATGCCGTGTACTCCGGATGCATCACGTGGCAGCTCTGGCCGCAGAACTGCGGAGAATCCATATAGGCCGCGCCGCGATAGCTGGCCACAGACACCACCAGAAAGTTCATGATGGTGGCTGCCAAAACGATGTCCACGCCATGACGGAAGATCTTGTCGTTAAAATCGACCTTGGGAAACTGCAGCGGAATCATCCCGGCCTTTTGCAGTTTCTTGCGGCGTACCCACATGCCTACCGGGATCAGCGCTAATCCGGCGATGAACAGGGCCGGCAATAGCAGGAAAAAGATAATGCCCAGATAAGGGTTGTCATTGGCGCGGCCGAAGAGTTCCACCAGCCAATAGGCGATCATGGTCACGCCGGCGGCGGTGGTGATAGCTCCACCGGCCAGGCTAATGGGATTGTTGCCGAAAAACAGCGCCGGGCGCACCCAGCCTTCACGGAATTTTTGTAAAGCTGGCACTTGCTCCCCCCACTCTCAAATGGACGGCCCGCCGATGCCGGCGGGCCTGGTCGAACTTTCCTTTTCGATTGTACTTCCTATTTCAAGCCGCGGTAAAACGCCACTACGTCCTTGATCTGCGCGTCGGTGAGCCCCGCAACCGGCTTCATCTTGCCCTTGCCGTTCTTGACGGCGGCAAACTCCTGAGCCGCTGTCAACGCCTTGATGGCTGGATCGGAGGCGGCCTTGATGCCCATACTCTTGGCCATTCCAGCGCTGGGCGTGCCAGTAGCTCCGTGGCACACGGCGCACTTGGCTTTGTAAGTTGCTTCGCCGCCGGATTGGGCAAAGCTCACAGCGCCGGCCAGAGACATCACAACGGCCAACGCCAACAGGGATCGAGTCATCTTTGTCATTGCAAATCTCCTTGAGTTTCTGTCGGCCAGGTTGAGCGGGGAACCCCTGCCGAGCATGTTCTACATCCTACTTCAACCCTGTCGACTGGTATTAGTCGTGGGAACCGTATCAAAGCGGAAATCCTGAAAGGCAACGCAAATAGAAAAAAGGGGTGGACTGGCGAAACACAAAGCCCAGTCCACCCCGGTGATTAGAATGCGTACTTAACGCCCACGGTCATGATGTCGCCCTGGGTGGTGCGCGACGGAAGCGTGGGACTCCATGCTCCTGTCTCGCTATATCCGTCATGAACCCAGTTGGCGTGCCATGCCCATTCGGGAGTAATTTTGTACTCCACATCGGCAAAGGGAATCAGGTAACGGGACTGAAGCCCGCCGGGAGCCATCAGCGGATTGAGTTGCTCCGCCGTGCCGTTCACGTCATTGAGCCGTACGCCGCCGTTGAAGTGCAATTCCTTCGAAAGCGCATAGTTGATCGTCCCGGAGAAGTAGTTTGCCGGGGCGTTGTAGGTTCCATAGCCCAGATACAAACTGGCAGAACCGCCATAGCCGGCGGGACTGTTGGCGACGGTGCAGGTTCCCATGTTGTAAGCGGTTGATGGAAGCGGCGCATTGGCATTCGCCGTAAATATGTAGCAGAGGTTGGTTGACGAGGATACGCTATCGTATGCGTAGTTGAAGTCCAAGCTCAACTGCTCGTTGGGATGGATTGAGGCTGCGAAGCTGAGGTCGTCGTTGTGCTCCGTATGATTGACCATCGGATCGTCGTTCTTGGCGCTGAAAATTTTCGCCGTGACGGCAAAATCAACCCATTTGGCCGGCTTGATGGTCGTCCGCATCCGGAAGTTATATGACTTGTTGGGAGCAATACGAGTGAACGTATTACTGGGAAGCAATGGAGCGTACGGAGCGGTCGTGATAACCTCCGAGTCAACCGCGCTTCCGCTGGCATACGCCGATTTCATCATGTCGTAATTGACGTTGACCCGTACCATCTTCGTGGGCTGGAACACGCCGCCAAAGATTCCCCAGTTCTCGTGCCAGGTCAGGTTGGTCGCATGAGGATCGCTGATCGCGCGACTCTTGTAGCGCCAGCCGCCGGACATCTTGATCTGCGGACTGAGGGTAACCGTGCCTAGCACCGTGTTCTGATAGATCTTCTGACTCAAGAACGCCGGTGTGGTGACGCCGCCTATCCAGGTTGCCACGGTTGTTGTGGCAACCGAGCTAGTGACCGTAGGATCGGTGAGCGGCGTCAGCATGGTGGTTGTCGGGACAATGGGCGGTCCGACTGACCCTGAGTTTCCTGTCCAAGTTGTCGTGCTGTTATTGGTGGTGCCCCAGGTCCGCGTATCCCACGAGCTGAAGGCATCGGAGAACGAGAGTTTCTTGCTCAGCTCGGCAATCAGGTTGAAGTCGCCGCTGGTGTTGATTCGCTTGTTGCTGGCAAACAGGCCGTTGGCGCCCCCGCCGGTTTCAATGGTCTGGCGCACATTGCTGCGGCCCAGTCCGTTGAAGGTTTCGTTGAAACTCTTCACCGTGCTGGTGTCGCCGCTGTAGAGCAAGCGGCCATTGATGGAAACCCTGTCAAAGTAGTGCGAGTTGAAGCGCAACTGCTCGGTGGGGAAGTGCGTCCGGGTCGGAGCATACTGACTCTGCGTGATGGTTCCGGTGCAGTACTGGCTAACGACGCCGTTCGATACCTCCTGCGGCAATGGCGCTGTCAACTTTGTACCATTTGCCAACACTGTGCTGGTGCTGCCGCAGGTAGTGGTGCCTCCCAGAACATCGACGCCAAGAGAAACTGGCGTAGTAGTGGTGTTAAGCGTGTAGTTCGCCCCCGCCAACTGGAAGCTCGAGTCGCCCTTGTACAGAACGTAGAACTGGTCGTAGCTGACAGTTGTGCGCTTGGCTAGCTTCACGTCCACGCCGCCGGTGTAGGTGTCCGATCCCTTGCGGAACCAGTCGAGAACCTGCACGTCTCCGCCGTTATGAACCGAAGAATAACTGGGCCCTTCGTGGGTGCCGTGATTGTATCCGGCACGGAAGTTGACCACCGCAAGCGGCAGCAGCGTCAGTTTGACGTCGGTGTTGCGCCGCACGGTGTTGAACATGTGCAGCGAATCATTTTCGGTAACCAGCACCGGAGCCGTCACTGTGAAGGTTGTCATCAGAGAGCTGGCCAGCAGGTTGTCGTCGAAGTAATTGCGATCACGCCGGAAGCTGCCCGCAAAGTCGTACCAACGGCCCTTGTTCATCTTCAGCCGGGATACATCGTATGGGTCGCCGCCGTAACCGGTGCTGGAGGTGGTCAAATTGTCGAAGAACGGCGTCTTCGACGGATTGACCGAATGCAGTTCCAGCGACTGGCCGAGAATGCGCCCGCCGCTGCCCTGGTTGACCAGCGTATCCCACATCCCTTGGCTGCCGCTGACTTTGGTGTAGCGCCCGCCCACTTCAATGGATTGATGCACCAGGTAGCCGTGCGAGATGGTTTCGCCCGCCACTTTGGCCGGCTTCTCTTCGACTGGTTTTGCGGGGACTGGTTTCGCGGGTTTGGCCGCATCCGGCTGGGCTTGCCCATAGCCGGCGACCGCGCCGCCTGTTAACAGGATTGCCGCAAGGGTAAGGGTGCACAACCGGGAAACACTGATCCCGGCCGGCGACCCACCCAGACACTTCTGAGAATTCGTCTGTTCTGTCATCGCTCGCCCCCTTACTATTCCGGATTGAAGAAAACATTGCTCACGTTGGAGCCGTGAATTGAGGTATGGCATATGGTGCATGCCTGATATTGCGCTGCCTGGTTGTGCGACGGCCCGGTGGGCGTATGCGTCGTAAAGTTCATCGACGGAGAGTGGCACTGCAGGCAAATGGTGTTCACATTGGCGCGGTTCAGAAGGCGCGGGTTCGGCCCTCCGTGCGGAGTGTGGCAGGCTGTGCAGCCTTCGGTCTTAACCACCGCGTGCTCATAGACAAACGGTCCAGCCGTCTCGGTGTGGCACTTGGTGCATACCAGATCCTGCTGCGTGGACGACATCAAGGCCTTCTTGCCGTAGGTGCCGTGCGCATCGTGGCAGTCGGTGCATTGCACCAGTCCCTCGTTCACCTTGTGGTGGAAGGGCATGGCGAACTGCGGCTTGATGTCCGTGTGGCACTGGAAGCACAGCGTAGACTGCGGAGCCTTCAGCAGAGACTCGTTGCTGCCGCTGGCATGAATGCTGTGGCAGCTGATGCAGCTTACATTGCCTTCGCCGTGAGCCGAACGCTCAAAGTTCTGGTGCTTGCCCTGGTGGCAGCCCAGACAATTCTCGTCGATCTCTTTGGCCGAAGCCTTGGAGGGGTTGAAGATCTTGGTCGTATCGCCGCCGCCCTCCACATGCAACCGGCCCGCGCCGTGGCAACTCTCGCAGGTAGCCCCTTTGTTGCCGTGCAGCTTGGCCAGGTTGGAGTGAATATTGGTGGCAAACCCTTTCGCCACCTCATCGTGGCACGTTGCGCAGGTCTCGCCGCCCACATAATCCGCGGGCGCGGCGTCTTTTACCTTCGCGGTGGCCGGCTTATCGCCGGGCGCCGGTGCCGCCAGAACGGGGACGCACAACAACCCTGCGCCCAGCAAGAACATCAAACAAGCACGCAACCCCGGCCACTTGCCCGGAGCCGCACCAATCGGTAATTGCGTAAAAGGCCCTTTTTTATGCATCAGTACCGCCTCGGATGCTCTCATAGCCGCTTCCGCAAAGGAATATACCGGCGTCCAATCGCTCAAAACAGCCATTTCCCCTGGGGAATGCCGCTCCGGCGTCAATTCTGCCTGTCTACCTATGCGTAAGGTGCTCAATGTGCGGAGCATCACTTATGCGCTGAATCCTACGTTCTTTCCTATACGCCAAACGGTGATATCCATCACATATCTAGG
>OCZT010000710.1_pt1 | contig 33549 bp, 30 predicted proteins | sample 1539031 | NCBI WGS metagenome assembly OCZT01 (sample SAMEA3539308, study PRJEB22396) | soil metagenome | biome: tundra; feature: field; material: soil | place: USA | collected 2010-05 | depth 0.15 m | reverse complement strand
CCCGGTCATTCCGCGGAACCCCCGCCTAATGTCAATTAGTGTTAACAGGCCCTAGTGGGCGAGCAGGTGCGCGCAGACCAGAGGGGTCACCTGCGGCGCGGCGTCCTCGAGCACATAATGCCCCGCGTCCGCCACCCGGATGCACTGGACGGCCGCAAAGGCCCCCTGCCAACGCGTGAGAAACTCGTCGCCGAAGCAAAAATCCAGCCCGCCCCACACGATGAGCGCCGGCCGGTCCCAAAATTGCGCCAAGCCCGTCTCGACTGCCGCCAGCGTGGCCCAACTGGGGTGCGACGGATTGAGCGGAATATCCCGCACAAACGCGTTCACGGCGACGCGGTTCGCCCATGAGTCATAGGGAAAAAGATATCCCCGCTTCTCATCGGGCATCAGAATCCGCCGGCGCATGGCCATGGACGTGGCGGGGCCGGCGAATCCGTTGCACCCGCGCACGATCAAGGGGCCCAGCAGCGGGATGGTGCAGAGCGCGATGCGCATGGGGATGTGGTTGGCCGGAAACGCGGCGGAGTTGAGTATCACCACGCGGCCGATCAGGTCCGGGTGGCGGGCCGCGAAGCCGAAGCCAATCGCCCCGCCCCAGTCATGGACCACGAGGTGCACCCGCTTCAATCCGAGCGCACCCACCAGCGCTTCGAGGTCGGCGATGCGCGTCGCCAGGGTGTAGTCGTAGTCGGGCGGTTTTTCCGAAAGTCCCATCCCCACATGATCCGGCGCAATGCAGCGCAGCCCCGCGGCCGCCAGGTCGCGCACCAGGTCGCGGTAGTAAAACGACCACGTGGGATTCCCATGCAGCAACAGCACTGCGTCATCGCGCCGCGGTCCGTGGTCGACGTAATTCATCCGGGCGCCGCGCGGCGTGATAAACGCCGTGGGCTTGAACGGATACAGCCGCGCGAGCCAGTCGGGAATCAGGGGTGTGGTTACCATTCGAGTGCGAGCATGAGACAGTTAAGCCCGCTGCCGATGCCCAGCAGTCCGACCCGCTGGCCCTCGCGGACGGCGCCGGCCTCAATCGCTGCCGCCAGCGTCGCCGGCAGCGCCACCGAGCCGGTGTTACCCAGTGTTTCAAAGGTGGAAAAATCCTTCGCGAGATCGAGCCCGAGCTTTTCGTAGAGCAGCCGGCGATGTGTGCTCCCGACCTGGTGACAGACGAAACGGTCGAAGGACTCCCCCGCCCACCCGGCGTTCCCAGTGAACTCGTTCCACGTCTCCTGTGCCAGCGCGATGCCAGCAATGAGCAGTTGTTCGGAGTCGGTCTGCATCGCGAGGGCGTCGGCCCCGTGGGTGTCACCCTGGCAAAGATCGCTGTGCTCGGTCGCGGCGCGCGCCACGCCGCCGAGCAGCCGGTGCGCGCGGCCCTTGACGAGCGAGCGGTGGCAGACGACTGACGCCACGGCGCCCGAGCCGATGGTCAGGTTGGCGAAATAAGGTTTGATCTCGTTCCGGGTGAACGGGCGCTCCAGCAACGTAGCCAGGGTCTGTTCGACGAGCGGCCGGCCGTTTTCGCCCGCCACCACCAAGGCGCACCGGATCTGCCCCGATTCGATCAGTCCCGCGGCCACGGTGAGCGAATTCAAAAAACCCAGACACGCATTGGAAACGTCGAAAATCTGCGCGGAGCCCGGCAGCCCGATCTTGCGGTGCGCGAAAGAGGCCGTCGCGGGCTCGAGCATGTCGCGGCTGACGGCGGCGTGGATGAAAAGCTCCACCGCGGCCGGAGCCAGACCCGACTTGGCCAGCACGGCCTTGCCGGCGGCCGCGCTGGCGTCGGATGGGCGCGTCCCGGCGGGCCACATCCGCCGCTCGCGGATGCCGGTCATCAGCTCGAGGCGCCCCGCGGGCAGCTTGAGGCGCTCGTACAGCGGCCGCAGCCGCTCCTCGAGCTGCGCGGAGGTCCAGATTTCCCCGGGCAGCGCGACCGCGAGCGACTCGATGCAGACATGCTCAAACCTCATGCGCGCCTCATTTCTCCGGCCGCATGGCGAGGCGGATGATTTCCTGGTCAAAATAATTCGACCTGAGCCCGGCGTCCACGACGAGCGTGGCGCCATTCACCCCGCTGCTGCGCTCGCTGAGCAGAAAGAGCACCGCGTTGGCGACTTCCTGGGTCTCGAGGTTCTTTTTGCGGAACGTAAGCTTCGCGGCATAGAGGTAACTCTCCACATAACCCGGGATGCCCGCCGCGGCGCTGGTCTTGAGCGGGCCGGCGCCCACCGCATTGAAGCGCACCGCGCTGTCCGCGCTAAACGACTTGGCCAGGAACCGCACCGCCGACTCAAGGGCCGCCTTGATCGGACCCATGTAGCCGTAGTTGTCGGGCGTGACGAGGAGTGAGGCAATGCCGATCGTGACCACCGAGGCGTTGGGCGCGAGGCGCGATTTGAACGCCCGCGCGATCTCCACCAGCGAAAACGCGGAGACCGCCATCGCCTGCAGAAAATCGGCGCGCTTGGTCTCGTGAAACGGCTTGAAGCCCTCGCTGTAATTCGCGAACGCGATCGAGTGCACGATGCCGTGCAGCACCGGATGACCGGCCGCGGCAACGTCCGCGGCGAGGCGCACCGGCGCGCCCTCCTGCTCGACGTCGCACACGAACACCGCCTTGCCGGCGAGCTGCGACTCGAGCGACTTCCGGCGCGCGTCCGACCGCACGCTGTAAAGCACCGTGGCGCCGGCCTGCTCGAGCGATTGCGCCACGGCCCAGGCGACGCTCTTGCGGTTGGCCACGCCAAAGACGAGGACGGTTTTGCCCGAGAGCTGGAGGTAGTCGGTCATGGCGTGGCGGTGGCGCCCGGAACTTTCCAGGCGACGGAAAAGTCGACGGTGAGCACGCGCTTGTCACCGCTTTTGATGCTGCCGCTCATCATGGTGAAGCCGCCGAGCGACTCCTTTTTCCTCACCTCGATGGTGATGGTCTCGCCGGGAAACACCGGGTTGCGAAAGCGCACATCGCTGATCTTGGCCAGCAAGGGGACGCCCGTCTGGCTCCCCTGCCCTGCCATGGTGCGCGCCATGTAGAGCGCCCCCGCCTGAAATACCGCCTCGCAGAGCAGCACGCCGGGCGTGATCGGCGCGCCGGGATAGTGGCCCTGGTAGAAAGCCTCGTCGGCGCGAAAGGTGCGCCGGGCCACGAGGCTGTCCGCATTTTCGGAGACAATTTCGTCGACGAAGAGAAACGGCGGCCGGTGCGGGATAAGCGAGAGGACGGTGGGGCTGGCACTCATGCGGTGGCGGCGGCGGGCAGGGATTGACGCTGGTGAAAGAGGTACTGGTCGATCTTGTTCGCGACGATGACACCATAATTGATAGTGCCGAGCCAGCCCGACATTATGATGCCGACGGAGCCCGCGTGGTAGAGGCCGGGGAGTTTGTCCGGCAGGTCCATGGACACCTTCAGCCCCTCGAACTTGGTGCCAAAGGCCGTGCCGCCGATGTGTGTGGTGTAGCGCTCGATCGTGCGGGGCGTGGCCGCCTCCCGCCAGTCGATCTTGGCTCGGACATCCGGGATGAATTTTTCGAGCGTGGCGATCGCCTCCTCGATCAACCGGTTCTTCTCCCGCTCGTAATCCGCGTCGCCCAGCTGCTTCCAATCGCCATAGCGGCCGTTGAGGGAGACGACCACGGTGTAGCGGTTCAAGCCGGGACGGGTCTCGGGATAATACATCGAGAACGTGCGGCTGGTAGTGTGAAAGTCGGTGAGCTCCTCGCTGCTGAATCTCGGGTTGGCCGAGGTGAAGACGAGGTCGCCGATGTGGGGGATGGTCTCGCCCTTGCGGATGCCGAGGTAGACCTGGCAGGAGCTCGAGTTGATACGCACGGCGCGCGCGGCCGCGAGGTATTCCGCCGGGAAACTGTCCTCGCCGGCGAGGGAGAAAATCGTGTTCTTGATGCTGGCGTTGGAGAGCACGGCCTTCGCGCGGATCACCCGGCCGCCCCGCGCCACGATGCCGCAGGCGACCTTCCGGCCGTCGCGTTCCTCGATCAGGATCCTTTCCACCAGCACTTTTTTTCGCGTCTCCACGCCGTTGGCCTTGAGCTCGGCGATCATCTTTTCGATCAGGAGGTCCGAGCCGCCGCGGAAGGTATAGACCCCCGCGCCCATGAAGTTGGAAAAGACGATGCCGTAGGTGATCGCGGGGTCGTCGAGCGTGGAGCCGTTCGCATAGGCGATGGGTTCCATGAGCAGGCGCTTCACGTCATCTCGGCCGGGAAAGAAACGCTCGAGCATCTGGCCGGTGGTCTCGGGGTTGTTGTCATAGAAATTCATCCCGCGCAGGTGGTCGTAGAAGCTCTCCACGTGCGCCGGGTCGAGCTGAAACTGCTCGACCAGCACGCGCGTGTAATCCTCGCGGGTAAAGGTCGTCCGGACGTCCATCTGCGGATTGACGAAGCGGATGCCCTTCAGCTGGACGATCAAATTGGCGATCTCCTTCGTCCAGTATTTGCGGCAGGACTTGATCATGCCGACGGGAAAGCCGTGCAGGGAGATGTCGAAAATATGTCCGCCCTTGCGCGTAAACCACGTGGCCAGGCCGCCATATTGGTAGTGGTGCTCGAGGAGCAGCACCTTGTGCCCGGCCCTGGCCAGCACATTTGCGCCGGTCAAGCCGCCCAGACCGCTGCCGATCACGATCACATCATACTCGTCGGCCACCCCTTTGAGCCAGTCATAAGCCATGGAAGGCAATCAGTGAAAGCGGTGCCGAAGGGAGGGCAAGGGGTTTGTGTCCGCATGGCCCGGCGTCGCAGCGCACAATCTCGCCCGCGGCGACGCTTCCCTGCCCGGCCGGCCATCGCCTATCGCTGCGCCTCGGGATCCTTGTCGCGCGCACCGTCCTTGGCATTGGTGGCCGGCGACGGAGGAGGACTGGCGGGACGAACCGGAGGATTGACGACGCGAGCCGGGGGAACATTGGCCGGAACCGGACGGGATTCGGGCCTCGTCGGACGCTCTCTCGCCGGCGGCGGAGCATCTTGATGTTCCGGTCTGGCCGGAGGCTGTCTTGCCGGCACAGGCGCGTTTGGGCGCTCCTGCCGGATCGCAGTGGGAGGAACCGAATGATCCCGCTCAGGTGGGTGCGGCACGTTGGTCGGGGGAAGTTTGATTTCAGGCCGCGGTGCCGGCGGTGGCGCCGATGGTCGATTGTTCCGGTCTTCGCGGGCATCCGGTCTCGCCGCGGGATTGTTCGTCACCGGCGTCGGTGGCCGGTTGTGATCCGGCTCCCGGGCATGGGTGTCTGGCCGCGGGCCGTGGTCATCGGATCGTGCATCCTGCGGACGCGGCGGTGCGCCAGGCAATGGACGCGGCGCGACGACATCCGGGTGCGGCCGGTGAGTTTCGGGGCGTGCATAGGGGGGGCGGTTGGCCGGCGGTTGCCAGCGATGCCAGTTGGCACTGTTCGAATTGCCGGATGCGTGATGGTCCCAATCCCGACGTTCCTGCCAATTATGGTGGCGGTCGCCGACCAGCACCACGTGCGAGCGCCAGTTGAAGTCATAGCTCAGCCAAAAGCCGATCGGCAGACCGAGGCCAAATGTCAGGTATGGCCCGTCGTAATAGCCGGGTTGCTCGACGTAGACGAGATTCGGATCGTAATACGGGACGTAGATGACGTCGGGCTGGGCCGGCACGATTTCGATGACGTCGCCATCCAGCACGAGTTTTTGCTGCGCAGTGCTCTTGAGTGCGCCCGTGACCCGCGCCCTCACCCGCAGCCGCTGCACGGAGTCCATGACGTCGTCAGGCTGGTTCAGAAACGCACTGCCCATCTGCTGCGTCCACGTGAGATTCTCGTCCATCCATTTTACGAGCACGGGATAGCGGGCGAGAGACCTGAGGCTGTCATTCCACGGCTGGTAATCGGCCTGCTCCGGATCACCGCCGGAATTCAAGTAACGCGCCGCCAGCACGACATCGGTCGGCACGGTCGAGGCCGGCAGGATCAGGGCGACAAGGGCATCGGGATACAGCGCGATCGGGCCGAGCAGCTGGTCGAGTTGTTGCTGGTTCAGCGGCCCGCCGGATGCAGAATCCTGGGCGCGCAGCGCACACGTGAAGGCCAAACCGAGGCCGACCAAAAATCGCAAACTGGGGCCGGAGCTAAGGGAGAATTTCATGGGGCGATGACAGGGTGACTCACTTTGATGAATTTGACCTTCCGGGCAAGTTTCGGTGCCAGAATGGTTAATCCTTGGTCAGGATATGATAGTTGGCCATCGAAATTCCGCTGAGCATGGCGCCGACAATCCCGAGGAAGCCCTGGTCCGTGCCGCAGAGGTAGAGATTGGCCAGCTCCGTGCGGCCCTGACGGTTTTTCACGGCCGCGCCGTAGATCGCGCCACCGAGATGCCCGGTAAATTTCGTGATCGTGCGGGGCGTGAACATATCGGTGCTCACCGTGGCACGGGTCAGGGCGTCCGGTGCCGGCAGCGGGGGCAGAAAGCGCTGCGCGCTTTTTTGCAGGGCGGCATACCAGCGCTGCTTGTCCGCGCGGTAGGTCTCCTCCGGCAGGTGCGCCCAGCGTTCGTAGTTCGCCAGGCAGGTGCAGCGAAAGATTCCCTCGGCCAGCTGCAGCTCGGGACCGTAATCGAAATTATTGGGAATGCAGATCACACCGCTGCGCGGGTCCACCTGCGCCTCCGGACAGGCATAGTCGAAATTCGCCGAATCGTTAAAGAAGACAATCGTGTCACTCCCCCACCCGAGGTCGGTCGGCTGGCGGTCCAGGATTGTGATCGTTTCCACAAAGGTCAGGCGCCCGGGAGCCGGTGCAGGTTGCGCGCGATGGCCCGATTGCACGAGCCGGGCCGTTTCCGGCGCGCCGATGGAAGAGAGGATATGGTCGGCCGAAATCTCCTCGCCATGGTCGAGCACCAGCGCCACTGCCCGGCCTTCGCGGGCCACGATGTGCCTCACGCCGCACTTCATCCGCCGCTCGCCGCCGGCCGCGCGGTATTTCTCCAGCAGCACGCGAAGAATCACCCGCACGCCGTCGAACGGCCGGGCAAAGCCCTCGAGATAGAGCGCCTTGAACATGATGACGAACTGCCCGAACTCCATGTCGTGCTCGGACGAGCTGCCGTAATACATGACCGGGCAGAAGAGCATGTGCTCGAGCAGCGGGTCGGTGATGTGCTGGCGGACCAGTTCCCGCGCCGAGACGGGCTGCGCCTCGAGCGATACATCGTCGTAGGCCCGGACCAGCGCCGTCAGCCGGCGAAAGCCGTCGATTTGCGCGGGAAACTGCCGCGCGATCTCACTCTCCAGCACCGCAAAATCATTGGTGAACCGCAGCGACGTCTCCCCGTGAGGCCCGAAGGCGATGCGCGACTGCTTCTGCTCGCAGAGCGCGAACTCCTCGCGGCTGATCCGCAGTTGCCGCAGCAGTTTGCCGAGCGGCGTGCCCTTGACCCCCGGCCGCACAAAATTGGTCATCGCATGGAGGCCGACATCGAATTTCCGCCCGCCCAGGCTGTAGAAACTGTTGAGTCCGCCGACGGTGTTGTGCCGCTCAAAGATGCACACGCGCTTGCCGAAGTGCGCCAGCCGGATGCCGGCGGCGAGGCCGGACATGCCGGCGCCGATGATGGCGACATCGTAGTGCGGGCGGGAGTTCACTGCAGTAAGGAAGGAGGAAGCCAGGAAACCAGGAAAGACTGAAATCCAGCGGGAGTTCCGGGCCTCATGGCTTTCCGGCTCCAAAATAAATCAGGCCGGGAAATCTCCCGGCCCGTTCGAATCGCACCCACGCCTCGCCGCTCAGCTCTTGGCGCTCAGGGCGTTGAACTTCGGCGTCAGGTAATTCGCGGAGCTGTCCAAGGACGCAAGCTGGATGTAGTCAGCCTCCGGGACCTCGATGCCGTGGCGCTTGCGCAGTTCCATGACGATATCGAGAAAGTCCATGGAATCGAGCTGGAGCTGGTCGCGCAGCCGCACGTCGGCCTTGACGTTGCTCAAGTCCTCATCGGGCGCGATGTCGGCAATGATGTCGAGCACCACCTTCTTGCATTCGTCTTTGGTCATATATGAGCTTAAGCGTGAGACTTAGGGGGCAAAGCGTTTAACAATCAACGCGGAATTTATCCCCAGCATCCCGAAGGAATTATTAAGGATGGTGTCCACTTTCGCAACCCTCCGCGGCTGATTCAGCACGAGCCCGGGCAGCGCGCAGGCCGGATCGAGATCGTCGACATTGATGGTGGGATGGACCGTCAGATCGTCGAAGGACGGCAGGTTGCCAGCCAGTTCGAGCGCACCCGCGGCGCCCATGCAATGCCCAATGTAACTCTTGGTATTGTTGATGTGGGTGTCCGGGCAGCCCTCGCCGAAGACCGCGCGGATGGCCTCGCATTCCTGGATGTCGCCGAGCGGCGTAGCGGTGGCGTGCGTATTGACGATGTGGATGTCGCGCGGCGTCAGGCCGGCGCGGCGGATTGACGCGCGCACGCACTCGGCCTGGCGCACGGGATTGGGCAGCACGTAGTCGCTGGCGTCGGAGTTGACGTGATAGCCGGCGATCTCCGCATAGATTTTCGCGCCGCGCGCCTGGGCGTCCTCCAGCCGCTCGAGCGTGTAGAGGCAGCCGCCCTCGGAGACGACGATGCCGTTGCGCGCCTTGTCGAAGGGCCGGCTGGCCTTGGCCGGGTCGGCATTGGTGGCCAGGGCGTTCTGGCTCTTGAAGCCCGCGAAGATGCCGAAGGTGTGGATGCTCTCGCTCACGCCGCCGCAGAGGGCGAGGTCCACCTCGCCGAGCCGCAGCATCTGCGTGGCGTGGATCAGGCCCAGGTTGCCCGCGGCGCAGGCGGCGCCGATGGTATAGGCGGGACCGGTGACGCCGAGGTTGAGGGACGCTTCGCCGGCCGGGTTGTTCGCGACGGTGCGCGGGTTGTGGTAATGCGACCAGAACTTCGTGTCGTAGTTAAATTTCGAGATGTTGTAGATTTCGTTCTCGGTCTCGACGTTGCCGTGCTCGGTGCAGCCGATGTAGATGCCGACGCGGTCCTTCGGCTGGGCCGCCCAGTCTACCTTGCTGTCGGCCAGCGCCTCGTGGGCGCAATAGATACTGATGCTGCCGGCGCGAGTGCCGACCCGGACCTCCTTCTTGGTCTGGTGGCGGAGCGCGTCGTAGTGACAGACCCCCGCCAGCTGCGAACCCATGTAGCGGATTTCCATCCGCTCGATGCCCGCCACGCCGTTGAGCAGGTTCTGGCGAAACTCGGCCAGAGAACTGCCGTTGGGGGCAGTCAAACCGACTCCAGTGATGACGATGCGGGAAGGCTTCATTCGTTGGGAACGGAAATCGCTAGCCAACCCCGCGCCGAAAGCAATACAAGCCTCACTGCATGAACGTGCTCGTCGTCGGAGGCGCCGGTTACATCGGCAGCCATTGCGTCCGCCAGCTCATCGCCGCAGGGCATCGTCCCGTGGTGCTGGACAATCTCGTCTACGGCCACCGCGCGGCGGTCGCGCCAGGCGTGTCCTTCCACCAACTTGACCTCGGCGATGAGGCGGCGGTGGAGCGGGTGCTGCGCGCGGAGCAGATCGACCTGGTCATGCATTTCGCCGCGTTTTGCTATGTCGGCGAGTCCGTGACCGACCCGTTGAAATATTACTTCAACAACGAGGTCGCCACGCTGCAGCTGCTGCGCTCGATGCTGGCGGCCGGCGTGAAGAAATTCGTCTTCTCGTCGAGCTGCGCCACCTACGGCACGCCGGCCAAACTGCCCATCGTCGAGACGACGCCCCAGGTGCCGATCAATCCCTACGGCCAGACCAAGCTCGATGTCGAAAACGCCCTCAAGGCCCTCGCAGCGGCGCACGGCCTGAGTTTTTCCGCCTTCCGCTACTTCAACGCGGCCGGCGCGGCCGAGGACGGCGCGATTGGCGAGGATCACACGCCGGAAACGCATCTGATTCCGCTCGCCTTCGACGCCGCCACCGGCCGCCGGCCGCAGTTGGAAATTTACGGCACCGACTACCCCACGCCCGACGGCACCTGCCTGCGCGACTACGTGCATGTCGACGACCTCAGCCGGGCCCACATCGCCGTGTTCGACAAACTGACGACGCCTGGCGCCGCCCTCGTCTACAATCTCGGCACCGGTCGACCCACCTCGAATCGCGAGGTCGTTCGCGCCGTGGAAAAGATCACCGGCAGGAAAATCAAGGTCGTCGAGGGACCGCGACGGCCCGGCGATCCCGCCGCACTTTACGCCGACGCGTCCAAGGCGCAGCGCGAGCTGGGCTGGAAGACCAAATTTCCCGATATCGAGTCGATTGTCGCCACCGCGTGGAAGTGGCACTCCGCCCACCCCAGCGGTTACGGCCGGTGAGTCAAAAGTAGGGCGGGTCTCTGACCCGCCTTTTTGCGCGTGAGATGGCGGGTCAAAGACCCGCCCTACCCGGACTTCAACCGCTTCTTCAGCGCCGCCACGGTCAGGCTCAGCTCGGCGGCGGCGGCCTTGACGTCACCATCGGCCGCGGCCAGCGCCCGCTGGATCATCTCGCGCTCCAGCTGCGGCAACAGCGGCTCCGGTCCATGCCGCAACGCGGCGTACAGGAAGTCCAGGGCACGGGCGGTGGTCAGCGCCGGCTCGCCCGACGTGATGCTTTCCGCAGCCACCCGCGCGCTGGCGAGGGCGACGCTCTCCGCATTGGCCGTGCGGACCGCGGCAAAGGGCGACTCACTGGCATCGGTCGCGCTTCCAAGCACGGCTTCCGTGCTGGTCGCGCTGCGCACCTCCGCGGGCAGGTCGTTGACAAGGATGGCATCACCCAGGGCGATGATGGCGCTGCGGTAGATGACGTTCTCGAGCTCCCGCACATTGCCGGGCCAGGGGTAGCGCTGCAGCATCCCTAGGGCCTCGGCGGAAACGCGGGTGACGCGCGTTTTGCGCTGCTTGGCGAGATTCTGCAGGAAGAAATCAATGATCGGCGGGATATCCAGCGCGCGCTCCCGCAGCGCCGGCATCTTGATTCGCACGACGTTGAGCCGGTAATAGAGGTCCTCGCGGAATGCCTTCGCTTTCACCATGGCCTCAAGATCCTTGTTCGTGGCGGCGATGACGCGCACATCGACGCGGATCGTCTCGGTGCCGCCCACACGTTGGATCTCACCCGCCTGCAGCACGCGGAGAATCTTGGTCTGCGTCGCGGGCGCCATGTCGCCGATTTCGTCGAGAAAGATTGTGCCGCCATCGCACAGCTCGAACTTGCCCAGCCGCTGGCTGGTCGCGCCGGTGAACGAGCCGCGCTCGTGGCCGAAGAGCTCGCTCTCGATCAGATTGTCGGGAATCGCCGCACAGTTGACCGCGATGAACGGCTTGGCGGCGCGGTTGCTGTGTTTCCAGATCGAGCGCGCCACCAGTTCCTTGCCGGTGCCGCTCTCGCCCGTGATCATCACCGTGACGTCGCTGGCGGTCACCTGCCCGATGATCTTGAACACCTCCTGCATGACCGGCGAGCTGCCGACGATGCCCTCTTTGTAATCCTCGGTATTGATCGCCGGCTTGTAGTCACCGGCGGCCTGCAGGTCCGCATGGGTCTTCAGCGCGGCCTCCGCAAGCGCGAGCACCTTGGGCGGATCGAAGGGCTTCATCACGTAGTCGAAGGCGCCGTATTTCATCGCCTCGATGGCGGTCTGCGCGGTCCCAAACGCCGTCATCAGCACCACGAGCTGGCGCGGGTTGGCCGAGCGGATCAGCCGGAGCGTCTCAATGCCGCCCATGCCGCCCATCCGTACGTCGAGAAACACGAGGTCCGGCGTGGGCCCCTTCTTGACCAGCGCCAGGCCCTGCTCGCCACTGGCCGCCTCGGTCACCTGATAGCCGCGCGACGAGAACACCCGCGTGAGGGAATAGCGGATCTCGGTGTCATCATCGATGACGAGGATGGACGGGGGTTTGGCGGTGGTTTCGGGCATGGAACAAACGGGCACGCGGATGAGTCGGCAAATGAACGCTGGCGCTTTCGGGAAGCCGGCTTTGATTACTTCACATGCTTGGCTGGTCAATCAACTTGTTCCGCATCCGCGGCATTCAACTGGCGGTGCACGCGAGTTTTTTCCTGCTGCTCGCGTACGTCGGATTCACCGCCTGGCAGGCCGGCGGACTGATCGCACTGATCTTCAACGTCGTGATGGTGCTCGCCTTTTTCGCCTGCGTGGTGCTCCACGAACTCGGTCATTCGTTCACCGCGATGCATTTCGGCGTCGGAGTGCGGCGAATCCTGCTCATGCCGATCGGGGGCATGGCGGAGTTTGATGCGATTCCGCGCCAGCCGGCCCGCGAGCTGCTGATCACCCTGGCCGGCCCGGCGGTGAATTTCGCCATCGCTGCGGTATTGTGGGTGCTGGTTGGGCTCCCCGCGGACTGGCAGATGTTCGGGTTCTATGACTTCGCCAGCACGCCCCGGGGCGTGCTCCAACTGTTGCTGCATTGGAATTTGATCATGGGCCTCTTCAATCTCCTGCCTGTGTTTCCCATGGACGGCGGCCGCATCCTGCGGGCGCTCCTCGCTACGCGGCTGCCTTACCTGCGCGCGACATATTGGGCGGCAACCATTGGCAAGGTGCTGGCCGTGATTGCGGGTTTGATCGCGGCCCTGGTCTTTCACAATTACCTCACGGCCTTCCTGTTCGCGTTCATCTACGCCGCCGGCGAAGCCGAATATCGCGCCGTCCTGCGCCGCGAGCTCGAGGATGCGCACTGGCGTACCATGGCGAGCCAGCTTTATCCCTCGCCACCTGTGTCAGAGGAGCCGCCGCTCCTGGGGCCGTAGCCCCGCGGCTTACTCGGTCTTCGGCTTGGCTGGAGCGACGACTTCGGGCGTGCCGACCTTGACGTGGCCCTCGGGAACCGCAGCGGCGACCACGACCTCCTTCTCCACGCCAATGCGGCGGTCGAAATAGTGGGCCCCGGCCGCGAGCATCTTGGTGGAAATCTCGTTGAGATCGCGGTGCTCCGGATCGTCCACGTGCATGGTCGTCATCCACACCATCTTTTGCTTCTTGGCCAGGTCCGGATCATACTCCCAGGCACGCACCTGGATGATGAGCTGCTCCTACTTGGCCCGCTGGCGCTTTTCCTCCAATCCGACATAGCTAGCGTGCATCTGCCAGGGTCCGAGGGTGTCGCTATTCGATAAATTCGTGTGCTGCTTCTGGCGCTCTCCACCGAGCACGTTGCTGGAATCGAGATACGGATTCGGCAGGAAGCCCCGGCCATATTTCACCGTGATGACGATCTCGGGTTTTTGATTCGGCTGCATCGGATGAAATCCCTGCGCGATGAGTTGGGCGGTCAGGTCCTTCGCAATCGCGTGAGCATCGACCGGATGCACGAGCTTTTCGTCCCACCCCCTCCTCCTTCACGCTCGCGAGGAAGAAGACGCGCAAACGCTTCGCCGGGTCCTACGCATACGCCGGATCGGTGTCGCGTTTCTCCTTCTCGGCGGTGTCGATGCCCGAGCGGATGCCGATGTCCATCTCGCCATTGCCCGATTGCGCCTGTGCTGAGGGTGAGGCCAAGAGCGCGACGGCCAGAAGGCACAAATGAGACGGCGTGAGCGTGAGTTTCATAGCGAGGTAATCGTTTCCCTTGTCTTTCTAGGCGGCAAGGTGCTCGCCTGCTTCCTGACCGGTCAACCCAAAAGCCCAGCGAGCGTGGCTCGCGGCAATCATCCAACCGGCTGAGACTCAACCGCTTGGCCTTCGAAAGTGGTGGACCCTAGCGGGTTCGAACCGCTGACCTCCTCAATGCCATTGAGGCGCTCTACCAACTGAGCTAAGAGCCCTTGCCCACTGCGAGAGGTCAGGAAAATCAAAGTTCCCCGCGTGAACGCAAGGACTTTTTAGCCACGGATTACGCGGATAAGCACGGATACGGAATTCCAACCCCGCAAAACAGAAACCTCGGATCGGGACTCGAACCTTGGTCTTGGTTTTTATCCGGATCGAATCCGTGAAATCCATGGTAGATTCAGACGGATTTTTAGATTTAGCCGCCGTCCTCTTCCTTCATGCGGAAGGTCAGGCTGACGGCGTCGCCTTTCCAGGTGGAGGGCGGGCGCACGGCGCGAAAGTGCGCGATGTCGTCCATCACCGCCCGGTCGAACTCATCGCTGCCCGACGAGCGGGTGATGCGTGCCCCGGAGATCGAACCGTCGGCATTGAGCTGGAATTCCGCCACCGCCGTGAGTGTATCGCTCAAGCCGGGCGGCTTCTCGAGTCCGTCACGCAGCTTCTGTTTCACCAGCGAGAAATAAGCGTCGAGCAGGTCGCCTTCCTCGCGGACGAGAGCCTTGCCATTTGCGCCGCCGGTCTTGTTGGTAGTGGAGCCACCGATCACGCCGGTGGCGATGCCCTCGGCGTCAATGCGGGCGACCTTGGGATTGCCCGCCCCGGCCGCGCGGTTCGCCTTGTTCTGCTGGTCAAATTCAGCCTTGGAGAGGCGCTTTTGCTCCGCCTCGCGCGCGGCGCGGTCCTTGGCCTCGATCTTCGCGCGCCGCTTCGCCTCGATGCGTTTCACGCTCTTGGCCAAGTCGGGAATCTTCGTCTCCGTCGCTTTCGGCGGGGTCACGGCCTTCTGCACGGGGGCCTTGGTTACCACCGGCTCGGGTTCCGGCGGCGCCACCGGTGCGGGTGCGGCCAGCTTGGCTGGCTGAGGCGCGGGTGGCACGGGAATGGCGATCTTAATGCCGCCGGGCGTGCCGAGCGCCGGCGCCTCGGTCGCGCCGTAGTTGTCCCCCGCCCCGGCCACCAGTTCCATCACTTTGGGCGCGTCCTTCACCTGCGTCCCCACCAGATAGCTTAAGAACACGATCACCGCCACGATCAGGCCATGCAGGCTGACCGAGAGGAAAAAGGCGCTGGGCGATCGGGCGGTCATGGTGGCTACGGACAATACGAGTGACCGCGACAGTTGTTAGGACGCAGCCACCATCCTCTGATGACAGTGTTTGTCATGCTGAGCGCAGCGAAGCATCCAGTGGGATTTCGCGGCGGGCTTCGGCGAGAGTTAATTGGATTCTTCACTTCGTTCAGAATGACAATCCGGGACTTGTGACACGCCTTAGTTCGGCGCCTGGGTGTCGAACGTGAATTTCAGCAGGTTGTTCCGTTTCAATTCGTCCATCAGCTGGATGACCTTCTCATAGGGCAGCTTCGCGTCGCCGCGGATGCGCATGACGGGCGGCTTGGGCTCCAGCGCGAATTCGCGGAGGCGCACCCGGAGTTCCGCGTAGGGCACCGGCGTCGCGCGGTTGTCGAGATAGAAATTTCCCCTGGCGTCGATCGAGATGGCGACATAGCGGGCGTCCTTGTCCGGCTTGGCCTGCGGGTTGCGGGACTCCGCTGGCAGGTTGACCGGGATGGTCTGCTCCTGCTTGGCGGACGTCGTGATCATGAAGATGATCAGCAGCGTGAAGCCGAGGTCGATCAGGTTGGTGACGTTGAGCTCCGAGATCGGGGCCGCGGTCTGTCTCCGGCGAAAAGTCCGTGCCATGGCGGGGCCTATTTGCTCTCCAGTTCGATCCGGTCGGCGAGCGCACTGGCGTAATTCTCGAGCTCGGTGATGAGCTGCTTCGTCTTGCCGAGGAGGAAATTGTAGCCGAACACGGACGGAATCGCGACCAGCAGGCCGGCGATCGTCGTGAGCAACGCCGCGGAGACGCCGGGCGCGAGGGTCTTGATACTGGCCGATTCCTGCACCGCCACCGCGCTGAAGGCCTCCATCACGCCCCAGACGGTGCCGAGCATGCCGCAAAACGGCGCGCCCGTCACGATGGTCGCGAGGAAGATCATGCTCGATTCATAGCGCAGCGTCTGGCGGGAGAGCGCGCGCTGCAGGGCGTTTTCCGTGTGCTCGAGCCGGGCCCGCATGTCGGTCTCGCCCTTCTCCTTGCCGATGGCGGCGGCCCGCCAGTAGCTCTCCACGGCATCGGAGAACAGGTCCGCATAGGGAATCGCGCGCTTGTTGCGGGACGACTCCGGCAGGTCGAGCAGGGAGCGCTGGTCGTGGAGGTGGGCCTCGAAGGCCTGATTCAGCTCGCGGAGCCGCTTCAGCTCGAAATGTTTTCCGAGCATGATCGACCAGGCGAAGATGCTGACGACGGCCAGCCCGCTGGTGATGACCTGGCCGACGATGTCGCACCGGGCGAAGACTTCGATGATGTTGGTCGTCGCGAGGACGGGTGGGAAAAGAAGCGTGGCGAGCATTGCGCCCAAGAGTTGGCGGGTTTGCCGGGCGCGTTCAACGGAAATTCCCGTCCGCACCGCGCGATTCTGTTTGCGGCGCAGGGCGCGTGATTTTTCCCTGACGGTTACCGACCACGATGGACTTCAAAACCCGCACGCTCCAGGAACTGCGCGACCGCCGCGGCGTCCTCGCCGCCAAGCAGGTCGTGCTCGGCTTCGACGGCTTCGTCGACACCATCGTGACGCCGGTCGCGATGCGCGCGGGCCAGGGCGAGAATTTCACGCCGATCGCGACGATCAGCGAGTTCGGCCAGCGCATCCTCGGCGCGGCGGGCAAGAGCACGAACCTCGAGTTCTATCCGCGCCTGGACAAGCTCGGTGGCAACGGCCCGATCATGGCCAACGCCCTCCTCGCCCACGGCGCGTCGGTGACCTACATCGGCGCGCTCGGCCGGGCCGCGATCCATCCGGCGTTTGCCGATTTCGCGCGGCGCGCCCGGGTCGTCTCGCTGTGCGACCCCGCGGCGACCACGGCGGTCGAATTCACCGACGGCAAGCTCATGCTCGGCATGATGCGCAGCTTCGACGACATCACCCCGGAGAAGATCACGGCGGTGATGGGTGATGAGGCCTACCGGGCCGCCCTGGGAGGCGCCGATCTCGTCGGCCTCGTGAACTGGACCATGATCCCGAACCTGACGTCGGTCTTCACCGACCTCGTCATCCGGGTGCTGCCGCGGGTCGCAGTGCGGCCCGGCCGGATATTTTTCTTTGACCTGGCCGACCCGGAGAAACGCTCGCCGGCGGATCTCGCCTACGCGCTCGACACCATCGCCCAGTTTGAACAGTTCGGCCGCGTCACCCTCGGCCTCAACCTGAAGGAGGCGCAGCAGGTGTTCACCGTGCTGGGCTGCGGCAGCGAGACCGAGAGCGAAAGCGGCCTGCGGGCCATGGCCAAAAAAATCCGCGCCCGCCTCGACCTCACCACGGTGGTGGTGCACCCAAAGGAATCGGCCGCCTGCGCCACGCGCGACGGCACGTTCTGGGTGCCCGGGCCCTACGCGGCCAAGCCGCTGATCACCACGGGCGCCGGCGACCATTTCAACGCCGGCTTCGTCGCGGCGCAGCTCATGGGCTTCACCCCGGAGTCGGCGCTGGGCCTCGGGGTCTGCACCAGCGGACACTATGTGCGCACGGGTGACAGCCCGTCCCTCGCGGATCTCGAAACATTCCTCGCGAACTGGAAATAATCCGTCAAATTTGCGCCATGCCCTTGAAATCCAAATCCATCGGCAAGTTCATCTCCTTCGAGGGCTCCGAAGGCAGCGGTAAGTCCACTCAGATCACCCGGCTCGCCGCCCATCTCCAACAGACCGGCCGTGAGGTCGTCTCGACCCGCGAACCCGGCGGCACCGAGATCGGCGAGCAGATCCGCAACATCATCGTGCACAATTCCAAGGGCGACGAAATGTGCGCGGAGACGGAATTGCTCCTCTTTACCGCAGCCCGCGCCCAAGTGGTGCGGGAGGTCATCGCCCCAGCCCTGATGCGCGGTGCTGTCGTGCTCAGCGACCGTTTCCTCGACTCGTCCACGGTCTACCAGGGCATCGGCCGCAACCTCGCCGCGGATCCCGTCTCGCGCATCAACCGCTTCGCCGTCGGCAATGTCATGCCCGACCTCACCCTCGTGATCGACGTGCCGACCGAGATCGGCCTCGCCCGGATTCGTCAGCGCGCCTCCGACCTGCCCGACCGCATGGAGCGGGAGAATATCGATTTCTACAAAAAAATTCGCGACGGCTATCTGCTGCTGGCGAAGGGCATGCCGGACCGGGTGGTCGTGATTGATGGCTCGCTCAACCAGGACGCCATCGAGAAGAAAATCTGGGCCGTGGTGAAGGAGCGCCTCGGGTAACTGTGCCCGGGAGGCCGGCCCACTGTCATGACTGCCGCCACGCCCTGGCCCGCTGCGCTCGCCGGCACTCCGGCCGTTGCCGTCATTGAGCAGGCCATCGCGCGCCAGCGCCTGTCGCACAGCCTGCTGCTGCACGGCGACGACCATGACACCCTCGTGGCCGTCGCGCTCGCGATCGCTGACCGGTTGCTCAACGTCAAGGGCGCGTCGGCAAATTTTCCGCCCGACCAGCACCCGGATTGCTTCATGCTGCGGCCGGCGGGAAAGATGCGGCAGATTTCCGCCGACGCCACCCGCGAGCTGATCAACAAGGTCCAGGTCTCGGCCGCCGTCGCGCCGCGCAAGGTCGCCATCCTCCATGAGGTCGACCGGATGAATACGGCCGCGGCCAATGTCTTTCTCAAGACCCTCGAGGAGCCGCCCGCGAACACCACGCTGCTCCTGCTGACCACGCGCCCGTATGCGTTGCTGCCGACCATTCGCAGCCGCGTGTTGCATTTCCGCTTTCCCTCCGCCGCCACGGCGCTGGCCGCGGACGGCTGGACGACCTGGCTCGCGGACTACCGCGCCTGGCTGGCGCGGCTGGGCGAAGGCGTGAGCGGCAAGACGGCCATTGCCGACCAGATCTTCACGCTCTACGGCCTCGTGGCCCGGTTCAGCACGGTGCTGGATTTTGCCACCGGCGAGGTGTGGAAACTACAGAAAGAAAAGCTGCCGCCGGACCTCGCGGACGACGAGCAGATCGCGATCGAGACCGGCATCGCCAACGGGCTGCGCGCGCGGCTGTTCGTCGAGATCGAGTCCGCCACCCGCGCCTTCGCCCTGCCCCGGCTCGTGGCGGGCGACGAGGCGACGCGCCGTGCGTTCACCGCCGCCATCGGCAAGCTCGAGCACAACGCCGGCCTGCTGCGCGTGAACTTGAACGAGGCCGCCGCGCTCGAGGATTTCCTGCTTACGTCGCTGCGCCTGTGGACGAAACGCTAGGGCCGGGGTGGAACGCATTGCCCTCAATGCGTTGATCGGTGGGCTCACGGTACAAGCGCGTTGGGGGCAACGCGCTCCACCTTTCAATCTGCGCCTCAGGTTTCCGTAGTCACCGTGAAATCCAGCGCATATTTGCCGGGCTGGATTCGGTATTTCGGCAGCGTATCCGGCCCGCAGCTCGCGGTGCCGAGCCCGCGCTGGCCACAATCGAGGTTCACGTGCACCTCCGGTCGCGGGACCAGGTCGGTCGTGTGCTTGGCCGCATAGAGATCCTGCGCGGTGAAATGGCTCGCCGACGCCTCCATCGGCCGCGCCGCCGAGAAGCGCACGCCGGCGCCGCTGGTGTCTTGCAAAGCCAGCCACCGGACTCCCGTGTGGTTGCCGTGCTCCTGCGGCAGGATGTAGGGCACGTATTGGGCGGCGACCGTGCTGCGATGGCGCGCGACGATCGAACTGCGGTTGCGGTCGGAATAATTCTCGAGCGGACCGCGCCCGAACCATTCCAGCTGCTCCAGCCCGGCGGGCAAAATGAGCGAGATGCCGAGGCGCGGCAATTCGGGCAGCCGCTTGTCCACTTCAAATGTATTGGCCATGTCGAGCGTGCCGTCGGGCTTAATGTCGTAAATGTGGGTGTGGGTGATGAAGCGCTTGACGCCCGGGCAGAGCCAGCGCTGGCGAATGATGAACCGGTGGGTACCGTCGCGCGCCGTGCGCAGCTCGCTCTTGGTTTCGGCCAGTTCGAGACGGTCGTAACCGACCTTGAGGCAATCCGTGAGCATCCGCGCGCCGCCCCAGTTGACGACAGGGAAAAGCTTGAGCCCGTCGTTGTCGGTCGGCGCGCGCCAGACGTTGAGCTGCGGCCCGCGCGTGATCAGCTCCCGGCCCCGCACCCGCAGGTGCTCAAGCGCGCCGCGATCGCGGTCCACGGCGAATTCGGTGTCACCCGCGTGCACCAGCCAGCCTTCGCCAGTGGTCTCGATGGCAACCGGCGCAGCCGTCACCGCCGGCTTCACTATGCGCGGCGCCTTCGCAAATGCAGTCACCGGTACGCTGAGCTGACTCCACGCCACCTCGTGCCCGGCGAGGCACCAGGATGTCGCGTCGCGCGTAAAGAAACGGAAGGTCACATGCACCTCGTCCCTGGCCGTGAGTTCCAGTTTCGGCCACGAGAGCGTGACGGCTTGGGCCGCCCGCGGCGCTGCGGTGAGTTTCGGCAGCGGGCCGGTTTTCACCGGGTCGCCATTGACGAGCAGTTCCCACATGCCGCGCAGATCCGTGAGCGGATTGAACCAGCGGCGGTTTTGCAGCCGGAAGCGGCCACGCCGGGCGTCGACCGCCTCCACCCGCACCGGCTGGGCGAGGTGCTTGAACTCGTAGAGGCCGGGATGCGGCGTGCGATCCGGCCACACCAAGCCGTCACAGACGAAATTGCGGTCGTTGGGCTCGTCGCCAAAATCGCCGCCATAGGCCCAATAATCCCGACCCGACGCGTCGCGGCGCTTGATGCCATGGTCCACCCACTCCCAAATGAATCCGCCCTGCAGGCCCGGATAGCGGTCGAAGGCATCAAAGTAGTCACCGAGGCTGCCGTTGCTGTTGCCCATGGCGTGCGAGAATTCGCACATGATGAGCGGGCGGCGCTGGTCGGGGGCCTTCCGGTCTTTCGCCCACGCGATCAGTTTTTCAATCTGCGGATACATCGGGCAGACGAGGTCCGTGGCGGGTTGGCCGGTCTGCCAGTCCCACGTGACGGCGCCTTCGTAATGGAGCAGGCGGCTCGGGTCGCGGTGCCGGATCCAGCCGGCCATCGCATCGTGGTGCGCCCCATAGCCGCTCTCATTGCCAAGTGACCACGCGAGGATGGAGGGATGGTTCTTGTCGCGCTCCACCATCCGCAGGCCGCGGTCGAGGAAAGCCGGTGCGTAGCGGTTGTCGCGGCAGATCTCCTGGTAAAACGCGTGGGCCTCCACATCCGCCTCATCGAACACGTAGAGGCCGTATTCGTCGCACAGGTCATACCAGTGGGCGTCGTTCGGATAGTGCGAGGTGCGCACCGCGTTCACGTTGAACTGCTTCATCACCTGCACATCACGGAGCATGCCCTCGCGCGTGACGGCCTTGCCGTGCGTGTCGTCGTGCTCGTGGCGGTTGACGCCGGTGATGCGCACCGGCGCGCCGTTGACCAGCATCTGGCGGTTGCGCACCTCGACGCGGCGAAAGCCGATGCGGCTGGACGTGTGCTCCACCTCCCGGCCGTCGGGTGCCACCAGCGTGACCACCAGCGTGTAAAGATGTGGTGTTTCCGCCGACCACAGCCGCGGCCGGCGCACCGGCAGGTCGAATTCCACGAGCTTGCGCGGATTCCGCCAGACATCCTTGTCAGACGACAGTCCCGTCGCCGCTTTGCGGAACACGGCCTTCCCGCTGGCATCGTAGAGCTGGACCCGGATCGCGCAACCCTTTGCCTCCAGATCCGGCGCGCCGAGGCGGACCGAAACGCGCAACCGGCCGTCCCGCAGATTATCCTCAAGATCGCCTCGGGCGAACACGTCTTCGAGGTAGTGCTCCGCCTGCGAGTAGAGATACACTTCGCGATGGATGCCACCCATCCACCACTGGTCCTGGTCCTCGACAAAACTCGCGTCGGACCACTTGACGACCGCAGCCGCGAGCACGTGCGTGCCACCCGCGCGCACGAACGGCGTCAGGTCAAACTCCGAGGGCAGGCGCGTGTCCTTCGCCAGCCCGACCGGCTGGCCGTCGACCCAGAGGTAAAGCACGCTCTCGGCGCCGCCGACGTGCAGAATGACGCGGCGGCCGGACCAATCTGCTGGCACCGTCAGGGTCGTGCGGTAGAGTCCCGTCGGATTCTGCTCCGGCACCTGTGGCGGCGAATGCGGGAACGGCATGATGACATTCGTGTAGTGCGGCCGGTCGTGGCCATGCATCGTCCAGTTGCTCGGCACGGGCAGCTTGGACCAGCCGGCCCCGGGCTGGAATTCCGGGCGGACAAATTCCGCCGGGACGTCCTCCGGGCGGCCCACAAGGCAGAAGTCCCAATGGCCGTTGAGCGATTGCCACCAGGCCGATTTCTCCCGGTCGCCGGTGCGAGCCGCCGCCGCGGTCGGATAGGGATAAAGCGTCGCCCGGGCCGGCAGGCGGTTGAGCGAAAGCGTTTCGGGTGATTGCCAGGTCTTGAGCGAGCCGGTTTGCAACAGGTCCATGGGAAAGAGGTTGTTTATGCCGGAGCCGACGTGGCGAGCGCAACGAAAGCTTCGCGCGCCTCGATGTGCGGATTGTGGCTCGCGCTTGCGAGCGTCTCGATCCGGGCCGACGGAAAGTGCCGCTGAATCGCAGCGTGGTCGCCGGCCGTGACATAGCGGGACTTGCCCCCCGCAAGGAACAGCGCCGGGCCGGGGAATTGGTCGGTCGGCTGGAGCGGATTGGCTTCCATCGCGGCCAGCGCGGCGGTGAGCACCGGCAAGTTGATGCTCCACTGCCAACGGCCGTCCGCCTGTACCAGGTTCGTCAGCAGGAATTTCCGCATCGCCCAGTCGCTGATCTTCGCCTCGAAAATCTGTTCCGCCGCCGCGCGCGACGGCAGGGCGCTGAGATCCAGGTCGCTCATCGCGGCAAACTCCACGCGATGCGTGGGCCAGTAGTAGTCCTTCGGAGCGATATCCACCACGATCAGCCGCGCAATCCGCTCCGGGTGCCGGCAGGCCAGCAACATCGCCACCTTGCCGCCCATGCTGTGGCCCAGGAGCGTGACCCGGCCGAGGCCCTGCGCGTCGAGCCAGGCGATCACATCGTCCACCATCGCCGCGTAGCTCATTTCCCCGGCGTGCGGCGATTCGCCGTGATTCCGCAGATCCAGCGCCGACACGTGATACCAAGCCGCCAGGTCGCGCCCCGTGGTCTGCCAGTTGCGCGATGACCCCAGCATCCCGTGAAGGATGACAAGCGGCGGCCGGCCCGCCCCGCCGAGGTCGCGATGGAAAAGAAGCATCGGCTTGGTCTCGTCCAAACCCGCCGGGCCGCCAAGCCAAACCCTCCGCCACCCGGCGGTTTTTCCTTTGCGCCTTCGCGGCTTTGCGTGAGCGTTTCCGGACCGAATGAGCACGGAGCCGAAACTCACCCCGATGATGCAGCAGTATTTCGAGGTCAAACGCGGGCTGCCGCGCGACACGATCCTACTCTTCCGGTTGGGTGATTTCTTCGAGATGTTTTTCGACGACCCCGTGCTCGCGTCCCGCCTGCTCGGGCTGACGCTCACCAAGCGACAGGAGCATCCCATGGCGGGCATTCCGGCGCATGCCTGCGACAACTATGTCTCGAAGCTGCTGGCGGCCGGCAAGAAGGTCGCCATCTGCGACCAGGCTGAGACCGCGCAGGCCGGCCGTCTGGTCCGGCGCCAGCTGACCCGCATTCTCTCGCCCGGCACCATGCTGGCCGCGAACCAGCTCGACGCTGCGCGCAATCATTACCTCTGCGCCCTCACCCTGGACGCCCACGGGCTCCACGCCGCCTGGCTGGATCTCTCCACGGGCGAATTCCGGGTCGCGACCGACACCCACATCGCGAACCTGCTCCCGGTTCTCACCGCGCTCGATCCGGCGGAGCTGCTCGTTGTGGAGGGCGCCCTCGCCCGCTGGGCGGCCGCGCCGCACGAGCAGACTGAGTTGCACGCTTTGCACGCCTTCTGCACCGCGCGGCTTTGCACCGAGTTGTCGGGCTACCATTTCGAGACCGCCACCGGCGCGAAGACCGTCATGGACACGCTCGGCGTGCTGAACCTGCAGGGTTTCGGCCTCGTCCATTCCCATCCCGCGCTCGGACCCGCCGGGGCGCTGGTGTTCTACGCCACCGAAAATCTCTGCGCCAAGCCCGAGAACCTCCGCGGCCTGCAGGAATATCGCAGCGCGCGCACCCTCTTGCTCGATCCGGCCACCCTGCGGAACCTCGAGATCTTCTCCTCCATCCGCGGCACGCGCGAGGCCTCGCTGCTCGGCGCCATCAACCGCACGACGACGGCCACCGGCGCGCGCCTGCTTGAGCGTTGGCTGGCGGCCCCCACGCTCGACCTCGGCGAGATCAACCGCCGCCAATCACTCGTCGGCGAACTCCTCGGCCAGCCCTCGCGCCTCGCCGCGCTGCGGGAATCGCTCGCGAGCGTCCGCGACATTCCGCGCATCCTCGGCCGCCTGCAGAACCGCCTGCGCAACCCGCGTGAGCTCGGCGGCATCCGCGACACCCTGGTGCAGCTGCCGGCGTTGCGGACCGAGCTGGCCGGTTTCGGCGGGCAGGTGGCGACGGCGTATCAAAGCCGGCTCGCCGAGCTGCCGGCCCTGCGCGAGTTGTTGCAACGCGGACTCGCCAACGAACTCCCGAACGATCTCGCCGACGGCAACTACATCCGGGCCGGCCACGACCCGCGGCTCGACGAGCTGCGCACCCTGACCAGCGGCAACAAGACCTGGCTCTCCGATCTCGAGCGCGCCGAGCAGGAGCGCACGTCCATTCGGAGCCTCAAGGTCAGGTTCACGAATAATTTTGGCTATTACATCGAAATCACCAAGACCAACCTGCACCTCGTGCCGGCCGATTACATTCGCCGCCAAACGACCGTGGGCGGCGAGCGCTATGTCACGGAGGCGCTCAAGCTGAAGGAAAAGGAGATCTTTCACGCCGAGGAAAACGCTCTCGCCCGCGAGCTGGAGCTCTTCAACGCGCTGGTCGCGGCCATCCTCGACGAGTCGGTGGCGCTCGCCCAGACCGCCGACGCCCTCGCTGAGCTCGACGTGCTCGCTGGCTGGGCCGTGCTGGCCCGGGAGTGGAATTACTGCCGGCCGAGCCTCGATGAAAGCGATGCCTTGGAAATCACCGAGGGCCGCCACCCGGTGGTCGAGCAGATGCTGAAGGCGCCCGATGTCGCGCTGGCCCGGGGCACCAGCCAGGCCTTCGTACCGAATGACACCCTGCTCGCCTGCGACGATGCGCAGATTGCCCTCATCACGGGTCCGAACATGGCGGGCAAGTCCACCTACATCCGCCAGGTCGCGCTCATCACGCTGCTCGCCCAGGTGGGCTGCTGGGTGCCGGCCAAGGTTTGCCGCATCGGCCTCGTCGACCGCATCTTTTCCCGCGTCGGGGCGAGCGACGACCTCGCGCGCGGCAATTCGACCTTCATGGTCGAGATGAACGAGACCGCCAACATCCTCAACAACGCTACGAGCCGTTCGCTTATCATCCTCGATGAAATCGGCCGCGGCACCTCCACGTATGACGGCCTCTCTATCGCATGGGCCGTCGTCGAGCATTTGCACCGCGACGCCGAGGGCGGCCCGCGCACGCTCTTCGCCACGCATTACCAGGAGCTCACCCAGCTCGAGCAACACCTCCCCCGCCTGCGCAACTTCTCGGTCGCCGTGAAGGAGTGGAATGACGACATCGTCTTTGTCCGCCGGGTCGTGCCCGGAGCCGCCGACCGCAGTTACGGCATTCAGGTCGCCCGGCTCGCCGGCCTGCCGCTGAGCGTGATCGACCGCGCCAAGACCATCCTCAGCAAGCTTGAGAGTGACGACGCCAGCGTGTCGGTGCCCTCCCCGCAGGCGCGGCCGAAGAAGAAAATCACCGTCGCCCCGCCGGACGATTCGCAGTTGAATCTGCTGTAATCCCCGCGCCGGACCGGCCCGGATGTTTGTAACGCATTATATTACAAACCCTCCCCCGGGTTGCAAGGCCTGGGCGCGGGCGTTTGTAACGTATTGTATTACAAACCTCCGGGTGAACTTTGGGCGTGGCGGCGATCCACTGACCCGGCCTTCGCGCCGTTGCGCCGCAGCGTCCAGAGCTGCTTCGCCTGCCTGATGATCTCGGCCAGCACGTCCGGTGTTATCGCCTGCTTCGGATCGTCGCCGATGCCGTGGCTCGGGCTCACGTGCGCCTCGATGCAAAGTCCGTCCGCGCCGTAGGCCACGGCGGCCAGCGCGCACGCGGGCACGTAGATGGCCTTGCCCACCGAGTGCGAGGGATCGATCACGACGGGCGCCCAGGTCTTTTCCTTCAGCAGCGGCGTGATGCTTTCGTCGGGGTGGTTCCGGTAGCCGTCGAGCGTCGGTGTCGTGCCGCGCGGGCAGAGGATGACGTTGGGATTGCCGAACGCCGCGATGTATTCCGCCGCGGATATGAACTCGCTCAGCGGTCCCATGTGGATGCTGCGCTTGAGCAGCACGCAGGTGTCGCGCTCGGCGATGGCTCGGCCGATGGCGCGCAGCAGCGAGTAGTTGAGCGCATTGCGCGCGCCCACCTGCAGCGAGTGAACGCCGGCATTGAGCGCGAGCTTGATGTGGCTGTCGTCCATCACCTCAGTGTCCACCGGCAGGCCCGTCCGGCGCGACGCCTCCATCAGGATATCCAGTGACTTCACGTCGCCCTGAAACGCGTAGGGATTGGTGCGCGGTTTCCAGACGCCGCCGCGCAACGCGTGCGCCCCGGCCTCCTTCACCGCCGCCGCGGTCTCGTAGAAATAGTTGGGGTTTTTGGGATCGATCGTGCACGTGCCGGCGATCACGAGGAGTTCCTCGCCCAGTGTGACGCCGCCGAGCGTGATGCGATGGCTGGCGAGGTCGGACCGCTTGTCCATGAGCTTAAACGGCGACTGGATCCGGTCGATCCGGTCGATGTAGGCCAGACCCTCGATGCGGTTGATCATCAGCTCCTCGCGCTCGTCTCCCACAATGGCGTAGATCGTGCGCACGGCGCCGATGATGGGCTGGATCTTGCAGCCAAACTCCCCGACCATCGCGGTGACTTCGGCGAGCTGCTCCGGCGTGAGACGGTTGGATTTGGGAAGAATCATGACGGGTGCGGTTGGGGGTTAACAAAAAAGCCGCCCTGGTGGGGGCGGCTTGTTTTGCGAAAGTTGGGTGGACTCAGGTTTCGCGACAGCCGCCAGTGGATTTTCGGGTAAAATACCCCCGGAAAGCGAAGCTGAAGAAATAGGCGGCGAAGCGATTCACGGCGGAAGAAGTGCCCCCGCCCCGGAGCCTTGTCAATCCCGCGGGCGGTGTGGTGGCCTGGTCAGTTTGCTATAGGTCGGGCTTTACGCCCGACATACTGGGAAAACCTGTCGGGGATAAACCCCGACCTACAAAGCCGCCGTGAACTCCGGCGGCAGCGGCGCCTTCGCCGTGAACGTGTGGTGCCGGCCGTTGAACTCGTAATCGAAGCTCGTCTCCAGCGAATGCAGGAACATCCGCTTCGTGCCGGCGGCCTTGGAGAATTCGCGGTTGCGCGGAAAGTTCCCGTAGGTCTGGTCGCCCACGATGGGCAGGTGGCGCTTGGCGCACTGCACGCGCAGTTGGTGGCTGCGTCCCGTGTGCGGCTCGAGGCGGAGGAGCGAGACGCGCGGCTCGCCGCGGCTCGTGCGCACCATCGTCATCTTGCATTCCGCGGGCACGCGCCCGGCGCCCAGCGCCGCGCGCACCAACCCGCCCTTCTTCACCACCGCGACCGTGTCCTTCCACAGTTCCACGGGTTGGCGCGGGGCGCTGAAGACCAGCGCCTGATAGGTTTTCCGCACCTGCTTGCGCTTGAACTGCGTGCGGATCTCCTGCGCCAGCGCTTCGTCGGCCGCGGCCAGCACCACGCCGGAGGTCGCCGAGTCGAGGCGGTTGAGCAACCAGAGCCGCACCGGAGGCGCGTCTTTCGCCGGGGTCCATTGGTAGAACTCGCCGTCCAGGGTGTAGCGCACGGTGAGCAACGAGCGGGGTTCGTCGCCGCCGGCGTTGGGATGCGAGAGGATCCCGGCCGGCTTGGCGAAGGCGGCGAGCCCGTTGGCATCATGCGCGAGCAAGGTGACGCCGCGACCGAGCGGAAGCGCCGCCCAGAAGCTTTCGGGCACCGCGCTCACTGGTAATAGAAATCAAACGTCAGCTCCTGCTCGTCGCCGAGCATCGCCTTCATGTCATCGGTCCAGGGGCCATACGGCGAACGATCGGTGATGGCACTGGTGCAGGTGTGCGCGGCGGCGTCGGTGGCTTTGCTCTCCACGCTGACGATCCGCGCGATCTTGCCCTCGTTGTTTAGGATGAATTTCACCGTGACCATGCTCCCGACGGGCGGATAAATCCGGCTCTCATCGTTCAAACGGTCGAACTCGATCTGGATGATCTCCACCATCTTTTGCAGGTAGGTCCCGTAATTGCTCCATTTGGCGTCGATGCCCCGCAACCCGACGTTCATCGTGCCAATCTTGTTCTCCTCAAAGATCGCCGGGCGGGTTTGCATCGTCTTCACGACCTGCGGCCGGGCGCGGGGATGATGCGGATCAATGGCCGGCTGCATCGCGGTCGCGCCCTCGACCAGGGGCACGTTTTTCATCCCATCGACTTTCTCCGGAATGTTCTTCGGGCTCTCGGCAAACTTCGCGATGTTACTGCCGTAGCTGTCCGCGTCGTCGCCCAGCTTCTTCTCGATGCCCGTCAGCGGGCTCTGCTCCAGCTTGGGCGCCATGAGTTTGCTTTCGGTGGGTTTCGTCACGGGCTCCGGCGGAACGGGCGTCTGCTCCTGCGGCTTGATCAGCTGGCCGGTGACGATGGAGGTGGAATGGATTTTCGTTTGTCCCTCCATCGCCGGATGGTCGTTCTTGCCGTTGGGCGTGGGTTTCTCCTGCGCCACCTGCTGATTCCGGGCCGCAAAGTTGTCGGTCTTGTCGGGCACGTTTTCCGGCGCGTCGGGGTTGGTCTCGACGAACTTCATCGGCGCCTTCGGCTTCGGCGGTGCCTTGAATGTGTCCGGCGCGATCTCGATGCTGAACTGCTGGGTCGACGCATGCGGTCGCATCAATGCGTGGGCGGTATCGTTTCGCAGCAGGATCGGGCCGACCAGCAGCAGGAGCAGGTGAACCAGGATCGTGCCGATCACGCCGATGAGCACGGAGCGCGACTCCGGCTCGTCCCACATGCGCACCAGGGCGCGGCGCACGGTGTGCGAGAGGGGCGGTGTGACGATGGTTTGGCTCATGAATAACCCAGCGGGACGGGCAGAGTTAGCCCACCAGACCCCAAGTCGTCAAAATTTGTTTCGTCGCTTCCATCGGCAGGCCCATAATATTTGTAAACGACCCCTCCCAGCCGGCAATGATCAACTCCCGGCCCTCCTGGATCCCATAGGCGCCGGCCTTGTCGAGGGGGTTGACGAGCTTGAAATAGGCGTCGATCACGGCGTCGTCGAACGCCCGGAAGGTCACCTGGCTCGCCACGCCCTCGTCCACGCTCACCCGGTCGCGGTGCCGGCGCAGCGCCACGCCGGTAAACACCGTGTGCGTCCGGCCGGCGAGCTGGCGGAGCATGGCCCGCGCCTCGGCGAGGTCACGGGGCTTGTTCAACACCGTCCGGTCGATGAACACCGTTGTGTCCGCCCCCAGCACGAACGCATCCGGATGCCGTGCGGCCACCCAGTCGGCCTTCAGCGCGGCGTTGTGCGCCACCATCTTTTTCGGCTCGGTCGAGGGATCCTCGTGCTCGGTGATCCCGGCGAGCACGACTTCGAACTTCACGCCGAGCTTGGCGAGCAGTTCGCGCCGCCGGGGCGAGGCGGAAGCAAGGATAAGTTTCGCGGGAGCGGCCATGGAGTCGGACAGCAAAGCCCCCCGCCCCACCCGGGCGCAAGCCCTGTCGGTGCGCGACGGTATCCCGATTTGTCATTGTGAGGAGTTCCGCTTAGCGGGACGACGACTTGTCCGCCATAGCCTTGGCGGAGGCGGAAGCAATCCAGCCATTTCGACAAGCTCAAGGCCCCGAGCCAGTCGAGGGGCTGGATCGCCACGGTGCGCTAGGCGCACCTCGCGATGACAATCGAATTTGGGACGCCAGCCTTGCGAGTTGTCAGCGCGGCAAAACGCGTTCACCTTGCCGGGCTTATCTTTTCACCATGCGCCTCGGCCTAGCCCAGCTCAACCCAATCGTTGGCGACCTCGCCGGCAACCGCCGGCGCATTCTGGACGTCTATGCCGCCCTGGTCGCGCAGGGCGCCGAGCTGGTCGTCTACCCCGAGCTCGCCGTCTGCGGCTATCCGCCCCGTGACTTGCTCTTCAAGCGCCGTTTCGTGCCGGACGTCGCCGACTCCCTCGCGCAGATCGCCGCCGCCATCGGCGAGGTGCCGGCCCTGATCGGCACGGTCGAGCTCAACCCGACCGGCCAGGGTCGCCCATTCTACAACTCCGCCGCGTTTTGCCACCGCGGGCGCATCACCGCGACCGCCCGCAAATGCCTCCTGCCGACCTATGACGTGTTTGACGAGGACCGCTACTTCGAGCCCGCCACCGCGCCCACCGTCGTCGTCCACGCCGGCCAGCGCATCGGCATCACGATTTGTGAGGACATCTGGACGCACCCGATGCTCAGCACGCGCCGGCTCTACAGCGGCCTCATGCCGCTCGAGCAGCTCGCCAGCCAAAAGTGCGACCTGATGCTCAACCTCTCGGCCAGCCCGTGGCATCACGACAAGGAGAACCTCCGCGAGAAACTCGTGATCGATTCCGCCCGCACCCTCCGCTGCCCGGTCGCCTACATCAACACCGTCGGCGGCAACGACGAACTCATCTTCGATGGCCGCAGCCTCGTCTGCGATGCCCACGGCAAGATCATTGCCGGCCTCGCGGCCTTCGCCGACGAACTGCGCGTCGTTGATACCGCCGCGACCACGGCCCTTCCCGGCGCGATTGCCCCCAGTTTCGCGCAGGCGGAAATGCCCGACATGTATGGCGCGCTCGTCCTCGGCCTCCGGGACTACGCGCACAAGAGCGGCTTCCAGCGCGCGCTCGTCGCCCTCTCCGGCGGCATTGATTCCGCCCTCGTCGCCGTCATCGCCGCCGAGGCCCTCGGGCGGGACAATGTGATTGGCGTCTCGCTGCCCTCCACGATCTCCTCGCAGCACTCGCGCGATGACGCCCGGCTGCTCGCGGCCAATCTCGGCATTCGCTTCGATACCATCACCATCGCCGACGCGGTCGCGGCCACCGAGGCCTCGTTGCAGCCGCTCTTCGCCGGCCGGCCGCGCGATGTTGCCGAGGAAAACATCCAGGCTCGCGTTCGCGGCGTGCTGATGATGGCGCTCTCCAATAAATTCGGTTCCCTGCTTCTAACCACCGGCAACAAGAGCGAGGTGGCCGTCGGCTATTGCACGCTCTACGGCGACATGTGCGGCGGCCTCGCCGTCATCTCCGATGTCTTCAAGACGCAGGTTTACGCCCTCTCCCGCTGGATCAACCGCGAGAAGGAAATCATTCCGCAGAACACCATCGACAAGGCGCCCAGCGCCGAGCTGCGTCCCGGCCAAACCGATCAGGACAGCCTTCCGCCCTACGACCAGCTCGACGCCATCCTGCACGGCTACGTCGAGGAGGGCCTCTCCAGCCGCGATTTGGTCGAACAGGGTTTTCCCAAGCTCATCGTCAACGACGTCATCCGCAAAGTGGACCTCAACGAATACAAGCGAAAGCAGGCCGCCCCCGGCCTGAAGATCACCCCCCTCGCCTTCGGCGTCGGCCGGAGAATTCCGATCGTGCAGAAGTATGTGAGTTGATGAAAAAAATGGCTTTATTTTCGACACTGAGAGCACGGAGTTCCGATCTTGAGGACACGGAGTAATGCATTCTTCGCGTCAAACTCTCCGTCTCCGTGACCTCTGTGTCTCCTCTGTGTTCTCCGTGTAACCCTCCGAGTTCCCTCACAACAGAGTTCAGTAACGACAATATGTCCTCTTTAGTCTCCGACAACCTCTTCGCCCGCGCCCTCCAGCTCATCCCTGGCGGCGTCAATTCCCCCGTCCGTGCGTTCCGCTCCGTCGGGGGTGCGCCGTTCTTCGTCAAGAGTGCACGGGGTGCGACGCTGACCACGGCGGATGATCGCGAGCTGATTGACTTTGTCTGCACCTGGGGCCCGGCGATCCACGGGCACAACCATCCGCGGATCAAGGCCGCCATCGCGGCGGCGCTGGAAAACGGCACGTCGTTCGGCACCCCGAATCCCTACGAGGTCGAGATGGCCGAGCTCATCGTGAAATTTGTCCCCTCGATCCAAAAGGTCCGCATGTGCAACAGCGGCACGGAGGCCACGATGTCGGCCATCCGGCTGGCGCGCGGTTTCACGAAGCGCGACAAGATCATCAAGTTCGCCGGCTGCTACCACGGCCACTCCGACTCGCTCCTCATCAAGGCCGGTTCCGGCGCGCTCACGCAAGGCAATCCCGATAGTGCCGGCATCCCGGCGGCGTTCGCCCGCGAGACCGTCGTGCTCAACTACAACGACCGCGCCGCGCTGGACGCCGGCTTCGCCGCCAATCCCGGGCAGATCGCCTGCGTCATCCTCGAGGCCTACTGCGGAAACGTCGGCTTCATCATGCCCGACCCCGGCTATCTCGCCTACGTCCGCGCCGCCTGCACGAAGCACGGCGCGCTCCTGATTTTCGACGAGGTGATGACCGGATTCCGCATCGCCCCCGGTGGCGTGCAGGAACATGAAAGTCGTCTGATCTACGCCCGCGAATCAGCTGGTAGGGCGAATCCTTCCGCCGTCGCCAAGGCTATGGCGGACAAGCCGGATGAGCCGTCCGTCGGAAGCGGCTCGTCGGGACGACTCGCCCTACCTTCAGCCAAGGCGCTGCATCCTGACGTCACCCCCGATCTCACCTGCCTCGGCAAAATCATCGGCGGCGGCCTGCCGGTCGGCGCGTTCGGCGGCCGCGCCGATGTCATGGACTTTCTCGCGCCGCTCGGCCCGGTCTACCAGGCCGGCACGCTCAGCGGCAACCCGCTCGCCATGGCCGCCGGCATCGCGTCGCTCAAGCTGCTTGAGGAGCTGAATCCCTACGCGCGGCTCGACACCCTCGGCCGCCAGCTGCGCGATGCCGTCCTCGCCGCCGCGAAGGCCAAGGGACTCGCCGTGCAGGTGCCGCAGTGCGGCTCGATGTTCAGCATCTTCTTCACGCCGACGCCGGTGCGCGACTACGCGACGGCGCTGACCGGCGACGCGAAACTCTTCTCCCGCTTTTTCCACGCGTGCCTGGACCGCGGCGTTTACCTCGCCCCGAGCGCCTATGAGGCCGGCTTTCTCAGCACTGCCCACGAGGGCGCCGCGATCGACCGCGCCTGCGAGGTTTTCGCGACGGCGATTAAGGGACTGTAGCCAGGGCGAAATGCGTGCCCGCCGCAGCCTCGGCGACGGAGAATTCCCAACCCGCCGCCTAACCCGCCGCGCCAGTGTAACCTATTGGGTTACACTTTAAGGGCGCATTTCTCGTCCCCCCAAGGCCTCGGAATCTTCGAGTCAAAGTAACCTAATAGGTTACTTTGACTCCGGCGCGTTAGGGATAGCGCGCCACTGCTGTCCGGTTATATATCTTTGAAGACGAGTTGATTGAGCGTCCCATCAA
>OCZT010000709.1_pt1 | contig 33560 bp, 32 predicted proteins | sample 1539031 | NCBI WGS metagenome assembly OCZT01 (sample SAMEA3539308, study PRJEB22396) | soil metagenome | biome: tundra; feature: field; material: soil | place: USA | collected 2010-05 | depth 0.15 m | reverse complement strand
GTCGGCGCAGCGCTGCGTCGACGTCGAAGAGCGCCACGACCTCGTCGTCGAATCGATCGGAGAGCTCCCGCCACTCCTCGACGCTCATGTCGGCGAGCGTCCTGCGCGCGGCGACGCAGCGCCGCACCGCGGCGCCCACCAGGGCGTGGGCGTCGCGGAAGGGCATCCCGCGCGCCACCAGGTGCTCGGCGACGTCGGTGGCGAGCAGCATCGGATCGGACGCCGCGCGGCGCATCGCCGCCACGTCGAAGACGAGCCGGCGGACCACGTCGGCGAGGATGCCGAGCGTCCCCAGGCTCGTGTCAACGGCGTCGAAGAGCGGCTCCTTGTCCTCCTGGAGGTCCCGGTTGTAGGCGAGGGGCAACCCCTTGAGGACGGTCAGAAGCGCGACCAGGTCGCCGGTCACCCGGCCCACCCGGCCCCGGGCCAGCTCGAGGACGTCGGGGTTCTTCTTCTGCGGCATCAGCGAGGAACCGGTGGCGTGCGTGTCGGGCAGCTCGGCGAAACCGAACTCCGCGGTGGTCCAGAGCACGATCTCCTCGGCCAGCCGGGAGAGATGGACCATCAGCAGCGCGCAGGTCGAGACCAGCTCGACGGCGAAGTCGCGGTCGGAGACGGCATCCAGGCTGTTGGCGCTGAGCGCCGCGAAGCCGAGCGCGCGCTGCGTGCTCGCGCGGTCGATGGGCAGCGTGGTGCCGGCGAGCGCGCCGCTGCCGAGCGGCATCACATCGCAGCGCCGGTACCCGTCGCCCAGCCGCTCGACGTCGCGCTGGAGCATCTCCACATACGCCAGCAGGTGGTGGGCGAGCGAGACGATCTGGGCCCGCTGCGTGTGGGTGTAACCGGGGAGCGGGGTGGCCCGGTGCTCGGCGGCGCGCCCGAGCAGCGCCTCCTGCAGCCCGGCGCAGCCGAGCATCAGGTCGACGGTGCGGCGCCGGCACCAGAGGCGAAGGTCGGTGGCCACCTGGTCATTGCGGCTGCGACCGGTGTGCAGCCGTCCCGCGGCCGGACCGATCAGCTCGTGAAGGCGACGCTCCACCGCGGCGTGGATATCCTCGTCGGCCGGGTCCACGGTGAACTCGCCCCGCTCCAGCTCGCGGCCGACGGCGCGCAATCCGGAGAGGATGGCGCGGAGGTCACCCGCCCCGATGAGGCCGACCTCGCGGAGCATCCGGGCATGGGCGATCGACCCCTCGATGTCCTCGGCGTGAAGCCGGAGGTCAAATCCGAGGCTGCTCGTGTACTCCTCGACCCCCCGCGCGGTACGGGTTCCCAGCCGGCCCTCCCAGACCTTCGAGGGGGCGTGCCGTGCCGGAGCTGGGTCCTTGCGCTTGCCCCGTGCCATCAGCGCCGCTTGACCTTGCGCTCGAGACTGAGGGGCACGCTGTCCTCCAGAGCTCCCTGGATGCGCGCCTGGGTCCGCAGCGGCAGACCGAACAGCTCGATGAAGCCGCGGGCCGCCGAGTGGTCGAAGGTGTCCTGCCGGCGGTCGTAGGTCGCCAGCTCCTCGCGGTAGAGGGAGCCGGGCGCGCGCCGGCCGGCGACGCTCACGGTGCCGCGCCAGAGGCGGAGCTTGACCTCGCCGCTCACCGGCTCCTGGGTCACGGCGACGAAGGCCGCGAGGGCGCTGCGCAACTGGCCAAACCAGAGCCCGTCGTAGACCAGCCGGGCCCACTCATCGCCGAGGCGGCGCTTGAGGTGGAAGACGTCCCGCCCCAGGGTCAGGGTCTCGAGAGCGGTGTGGGCGGTGTGGAGGACGATCGCCGCCGGCGCCTCGTAGATCTCGCGGGACTTGATCCCCACCAGGCGGTTCTCGACGTGGTCGATCCGGCCGATCCCGTGGGCACCGGCCAGGGCGTTGAGCCGGGTGACCAGGACATCGCCCGTGAGCCGCTCGCCATCCAGGGTCACCGGGATGCCGTGCTCGAAACCGAGGGAGATCAGCAGCCCCTCCTCGGGGGCCGCGTGCGGATCCACGGTCCAGGCGAAGACGTCCGGAGTGGGCTCCTGCCAGGGATCCTCCAGCGGGCCGGCCTCGATGCTGCGCCCCCAGATGTTGGCGTCCACCGAGTACGGCGACTCCTGGGTGACGGGCACCTCGATGCCGTGCGCACGAGCGAATTCGATCTCCTGTGGGCGACCCATCTCCCAGTCGCGGACGGGGGCGACGACCTCCAGCTCCGGTGCGAGGGCCGCGGTGGCGACGTCAAAGCGGACCTGGTCATTGCCCTTGCCAGTGCAGCCGTGGGCAATCGCCTCGGCACCCTCGTCCCGGGCGACGTCGACCAAGATCTTGGCTATCAGGGGCCGGGCCAGGGCGGTGGCCAGCGGATAGGCGCCCTCGTACATCGCGGAGGCGGCGAGGCTCGGGAAGCAGAACTCCTCGACGAAGAGACGGCGCGCGTCGACGGAGTAGGCGGCCACCGCCCCGGTGCGCAGGGCCCGGTCGGTGACCTCCTCGATGTTCTTGGCCTCACCGATGTCGGCGGTGCAGGTGATCACCTCGTAGCCGAGCCGCTCCTGGAGCCAGCGGATCGACACCGAAGTGTCGAGACCACCGGAATACGCGAGGACGCAGCGCTTGGGCTTGCTCACCGGACACCTCCGTGACCGCTCGAGTGATTGCCGTCCAGGGCGCGGGCAGCGGCCGGCCCCCCGCCCATCGCCTCGCGCAGCCGGTCGGCGAGGTGGCGCGCGCCGGGCCGGGAACGGACCACGACCAGGACCGTGTCGTCGCCCGCGACCGTGCCCGCGACCTCCTCGAAGTGCGCGGAGTCGATGAGAGCGGCCACCAGTGGGGCGCTGCTCGGGCGCGTGTGAACGATCCCGATGTGCTCCACGAACTCCATGGAACGGACATGTTCGCGCATGACCGCGCGCAGCCGGGTGTTCACCGGTGAGGGCTCCTCGCTGTCACTCGCGGCGACGTAGCGGAGACCGTCCGGGTCGTGGACGCGGGCCAATCCCAGTTCCCGGACGTCCCGGGACACGGTGGCCTGGGTGGCGTCGAGGCCGCGGCGGCGCAGCGCGGCCACGATCTCCTCCTGGGTGCGCACCTTACGGTCCCGGACCAAGTCGAGGATGGCCTGCTGACGCTCCGCCTTGGCGGCGGGAACGAGGACGGAGGTGACGTTCACAGCTTCTTGCCCTCGGGCGCACCGGCCCCGCTCGCGGCCCCACCGGCCACCAGCAGGAAGGCGGCGGCGAGCCGCTCGACCGCCTCGTCCGCCTGGGCATCGCTCAGGATGAGCGGCGGGATCAGCCGGAGGGCCGAGGCCCCGGTCGCATTGATGAGCAGGCCGCGGCGCAGCGCGGCCAGGACCAGCTGCTGGGCCACCGGCTGGGTGAGGACGACACCGAGCATCAGGCCGCGACCCCGCACCTCAGCGATGGGCGCGCCCCCCTCTGCGAGCTGGAGCAGACCGTGACGGAGCCGCTCGCCGACCCGGGCAGCGTTCTCGACCAGCCCCTCGCGCAGGATGGCGTCGATGACGGCGGCCGCCACCGCGGTCACCAGGGGCCCGCCCCCGAAGGTCGAGCCGTGGTCGCTCAGGGTGAAGATGTCGGCGCGCGGCCCGGCGAGGACGGCGCCGATGGGAAGCCCGCCACCCAACCCCTTGGCGACCGCCATCACGTCGGGGACGATCCCGGCATGCTGGTGCGCCCACCACTTCCCGGTGCGCCCCATCCCGCTCTGGATCTCGTCGAGGATGAGCAGGAGGTTGCGCTCGTCACAGAGCCGGCGCAGGCCGCGCAGGGTCTCGTCGTTCATCGGGACGACCCCGGACTGGCCCTCGATCGGCTCCATGAGCACCGCCACGGTGCTGTCGTCGATCGCGCTCTCGACCGCGCCGAGATCGTCGTAGGCGACGTGGATGAATCCGCGCGGCAGCGGCTCGAACGGCTCGCGGTAGTGGCGGTTCGCGGTGGCCGCGAGCGCACCCATGGTGCGTCCGTGGAACGCGCCCCGCGCGCAGATGATGGTGGACGCGCCGTTGCGGTGCAGCTTCCCCCACTTGCGGGCGATCTTGATGGCCGTCTCGATCGCCTCCGCCCCGCTGTTGCAGAAGTAGACCCGGCTCGGGAAGGCGGTGGCCACCAGCTTCTCCGCAGCATCCAATTGGGGCTCGGAGAAGTAGAGGTTGCTCAGGTGGATGGCGCGCGCCGCCTGCTCGACCAGAGTGCCGACCACGGCCGGATGACCGTGACCGAGCACGTTCACCGCGATCCCGCCGGCCAGGTCGAGGTACTCCTGCCCGTCGACGTCGGTGAGGATGCAGCCCTTTCCTGAGCGCATCGCCACCGGCTGAGGCGCGTACGTGTGCATGAGCACGGTGGCCGCCCGCTCCGCGATGGCGGAGAAGGCCGCGCTCACCTCGAGAGCCGGTTGGCTCACCGGGTCACCATGGTGCCGACGCCCTTCTCGGTGAGCAGCTCCAGGAGCAGCGAGTGGGAGACGCGGCCGTCGATGATGTGCGAGGCCCTGACCGCGTCGAGGGCGCGGAGCGCCGCGCGCACCTTGGGGATCATGCCGCCGTGGATGGCGCCGCTCTCGATCAGCCGGTCGGCGGCTGCCGCGTCCAGAGCGCTGATCAGCTCCCCGTCGTCGCCGCGCACCCCCTCGACGTCGGTGAGCAGCACCAGCTTGGTCGCCTTGAGCGCGACGGCCAGCTCGGCGGCCACGGTGTCGGCGTTGACGTTGTAGGCATCGCCGTCGACGCCCAGGCCGATGGAGGCCATCACCGGGATGCGCCCCTGGTCGAGCACGGCGACGATCGGTTCGGCGTTGACCTGGTCGACCTCACCGACGAAGCCGAGGTCCTGACCGTCCTCTGGACCCCGGGGACGGACCAGCAGGGTGGGCCCGTCCTCGCCGCTCATCCCCACCGCCTGGCCACCCAGCCGGTGAATGCGACTCACCAGGTCGGGGCCGATCTTGCCGGTGAGGACCATCTTCACCACCTCCATGGTGGCTCCGTCGGTGACCCGCAGCCCGTTGACGAACTTCGGCTCGATGCCGAGCCGCTTCTGCCACGAGGAGATCTCGGGACCACCGCCGTGGACCAGCACGGGGCGCATGCCGACAAAACGCAGCAGCACCACGTCCTGGAGAAAGGCGTCGAGGTCTTCCCCCATCGCCGCCCCGCCGAGCTTGATCACCAGGGTGTGGCCGGAGAAGCGACGGATGTAGGGCAGCGCCTCGACGAGCACCTCTGCCCGCCGGATCCGCTCCTCCATGGTCTCGACTTGGGTGGTCATGGGATCTGTGTGCTCATGTGGTGTACTCCGCATTGATCCGTACGTAGCCGGCGGTCAGGTCGCATCCCCAGGCGTGGCCGCGCCCGTCGCCGGCACCGAGATCGATGTCGATCTCGCTCCGGGGCTCGCGCAGCGCGGCGACGACCGGGCTCAGGTCGGTGTCGAGCGGGGCGCCGTGCTCGAAGACGGTGGTGCCCGCGAAGGTCACCCGGACCCGGTCGAGGCTGAAGCGGGCACCGCTCCGGCCGAGGGCGGCGACGATCCGCCCCCAGTTGGGATCGGCTCCGTGCACGGCCGTCTTCACGAGCGGGGAGACAGCCACGGTGCGGGCGGCAAGGCGCGCCTCGGCATCGTCGCGAGCGCCGGCAACCATCACCCGGAAGTGCTTGGTGGCGCCCTCCGCGTCCGCGACCACCTGCTCCGCCAGCGACTCGCAGACGCCCAGGAAGGCCTCGCGGAGGGCCTCGAAGCCGGGCCCGCCCGGCACCAGCGCCGGCCCGCCCGCGGCGCCGTTGGCGAGGGCGAAGAGGGTGTCGTTGGTGGAGGTGTCACCGTCGACGGTGATCGAATTGAAGCTGGATTCGGCGACCTCGGTGAGCAGCGCCTGGAGGTCGGGTGCGGCGACGTCGGCGTCGGTCGTGACCAGGGCGAGCAGGGTCGCCATGTCGGGGTGGATCATCCCGGCACCTTTCGCCATCCCGCCCACACGGTGCTCCACGCCGTCGACGAGGAAGGTGGCGCTCGCCATCTTGGGGACGGTGTCGGTGGTCATGATCGCCCGGGCCGCCAGCTCACCGGCATCCCGGCTCTGGCTGCGTGCGGCGGCGCGGAGGCCGTCAGCGACCCGATCCATGGGCAGCGGACGGCCGATCACACCGGTGCTGCAGACCAGCATCTCGACGGGGTCGCGGCCCAGGGCACCGGCCGTCAGGGCGCACATCCGGAGCGCGTCCCGCAGCCCCTGGGCGCCGGTGCAGGCGTTGGCGTTGCCGGCATTGGCGACCACGGCGTGGATCGGCGTCCCCCGGCGCAGGGTGAGCTGGGAGATGATCACCGGCGCGGCCTTGACCAGGTTCTGGGTGAAGACGCCGGCGCCCGCGCAGGGGCGGTCGCTCGTCACCACCGCGATGTCGGCGCGGCTCATCTCGCCGTCGCCGCGGATGCCGGCAGCCGCCGTCCCGGCGCTGAAGCCGCGCGGGGTGCAAACGCCGATGCCCACCGCGACGTCCATCTCGGAGTCTTCCGTCTCGGGAGCGGCCATTCCGGGGGCACCCGTCTCCGGGGCGCCCGCCTCGGAGGCCTCCGTCTCGGAGGTGCCGGTCTGGGTCACGGCCACTGCGACGACACCGGCAGCCCGGCGGTCTCGCCCAGCCCGAAGCGGACGTTGGCCGCCTGGACCGCCTGGCCGGCGCCTCCCTTGACCAGGTTGTCCTCGGCGACCGTGACCACCGCCACCCCGTCCTGGTCGGTGACGTTGACCGCAGCCGTGTTGCTCCCGGTCACCGACTTGGTGGCGGGGGACACCTCGTCGTAGCGGAGGAAGGGGTTGGCTGCGCAGAGGCCGCGCATCAGCTCGGCGACATCGGAGACGCGGCGCCCGGCGACGGGGTGGAGGTAGGCGGTGGCCAGGATGCCCCGGGTCATGGGGATCAGGTGGGGCACGAAGGTCAGCCGCACCTCACGACCGGCCGCCGCGTTGAGCTCCTGGATCATCTCGGCCTTGTGGCGGTGGCCGTCCACGCCGTAGGCCCTGACCGATTCGTTCACCTCCGAGAAGTGGAAGCCGAGCGACGGCGACCGGCCTCCGCCGCTCACCCCGCTCTTGGCATCGACGACCACCTCGGGCTCCACCAGCCCCTCGCGCAGCGCGGGGAGCGTGCTGAGCAGGCTGGCGGTCGGGTAGCAGCCCGGGACCGCCAGCAGGTTGGCGGTGGCGATGGCCTCGCGGTGGAATTCGACCAACGAGTACACCGCCTGCTTGCAGAGGTCCGGGGCGGGGTGCTCCAGCCCGTACCAGCGCGCGTACGCGGCCGGGTCGGTGAGGCGGAAGTCGGCGCTCATGTCGACCACCACGCGGCCGGCGCCGAGCCACTCCCGGGCGTGGGCGGCGGCCACCGTGTGGGGCAGGGCGGCGAACACCACCTCGACGTCGCCGACGTCCATCCCGCCCTCGACCTGGAGGGTCACCCGGCTCCCCGGGACAGCGGCGGCGAAGGACTTGCCGGCCGAGCTGCGGCCGAGGAGTCGCGTGAGCTCCATGCCGGGATGCTGGTCGAGGATCTCGACGCACTGGGCGCCGATGTAGCCGGTCGCCCCGCAGACGGCGGCGCGGATCACGGAGGCGGGCATGGTCGGGGGATTATACGGGTGTGATGCATGTTTATGCAAGCCGCGGCCCAAGGGACGAGCCGGGACTGGGGCTGTCAGGGGTGGCCGTCACCGGCCCCGACGACATCGGCGGCGGTGACCTCCAGGCCGGCCGCCGGACGTACCAGCCAGGCCGCGCCTGGGACCCCGCTGACCGCCGCGAGGGCTGCGGCACAGGGTGCGGCGGCCGCCTCGTCGACGAGCGCGACCACGCTGCCGCCGAAGCCGGCGCCGACCAGCCGGGCACCGTGACATCCGGGAATCTGCCGAGCGGCGGTGACCATGGCGTCGAGGCGGGGGGTGCTCACCTCGCAATCGCGGCGCAGAGATTCATGGCTCTCGTTCATGAGCCGCCCCAGCGCCGCGACGTCGCCGGCTTCCACCGCCCGGACGGCGGCATCGGCCCGGCGGGTCTCGGTGGCGATGTGGCGGCCGCGGGGTCGAAGCCCTGGATCCAGCTCCCGCCAGCGCTCGCCGATCTCCGGACAGGTGGAGACACCGAGAGCTGCGCAGACCTCCTCCGCCGCCTCGCGGCGGCGCCGGTACTCCCGGCCTCCGACGTCGTGGCTCTCTCCGCTGGCCGCCACCAGCAGCGTGATCCGCGGCCACGGCCAGGGGATGCACCGCATCGCATGGCTCGCGCAGTCGAGGGCGAGCACCTCCCCGGGTTGGGCGTGGACGATGGCGCGCTGGTCCAGGTCGCCGCAGGGGATGCCGGCGATGTCGCGCTCTGCGGTGAGGGCGACCGCCACCAGCTCCTCCGCCGTCATCCGTCTCCCCGCGAGCCGGAGGATGGCCACCACTCCGGCCAGCGTCACCGCCGCCGAGGAGGCGAGGCCGGCCGAGGCGGGCAGGTCACCGGCCACGGCCATCTCCAAGGGAGGGACGGTGATGCCGCCACGATCGAGGGCCTGGGCCACCGCGAGCAGGCGGTCGCCGATGTCGCCCGCCATCACCGGCTCGCGGCGCTCAACGCGCTGACCGAGTCCGGTCACCCGCCACCACCCGTCGCGCGAGGGACGCGCCGCGACCGTCAGCCGGAGGTCGACGGCCATGCAAGCGACGTGCCCCCCGACGTAGTCGACATGTTCCCCGACCAGGGTGACCCTGCCAGGGGCAGTGCCGGTGGAGACGGCGCCCCCGGGGCCGAAGGCATCCTCCAGGGCGCGAGAGGCGGAGCGAGCCGCGCCGCCGTCCTGGGTCACGTCGTCGGGGCGACGCTGGAGTGGCCGGCGACGGGAAGCCCGTGGATGCCGAGCCGCCGGTGGCGGGCGCGTTCGATGTTGACGGCCGCGCCGATCAGGGCCAGGTGGGTGAAGGCCTGTGGGTAGTTGCCGAGAAGCTCCCCGGTCGCGCCGTCCGCTTCCTCTGCCATCAGTCCGAGCGGCGATCCGAGGGCGAGCAGCCGCTCGAAGCGGCGCTGGGCCTGCTCCACCTCGCCGCTGTGGGCGAGGGCGTCGGCCAGCCAGAAGGAGCACATCAGGAATCCCCCCTCCGCGCCGTGGGCGATGCCGTCGTCGGTCTCCTCGGGGCGGTAGCGGCTGACCAGCACTCCCTGACCGAGGTGGCGGGCGATCGCCCGCACCGTGGTGACGATGCGCGGATCGCGATCGTCGAGGAAGCGCACCTGGCCGGCCCGGAGCATGGCGGCGTCGACGGTCCTTCCCCCCAGGGTCTGGGTGAAGCTGCGCAACCGCCGGCTGTACCCCTCCGCCGTCACCCGCCGGTGGATCGCCCGGCGCGCCTCCTCCCAGCGCTCGCGATCGCACGGCAGTCCGAAGCGCTCGGCGAGCCGCAGACCCCGGTCGACGGCGACCCAGCACATCAACTTGCTGTAGGTGTAGTGGAGCTCCCGGCCGCGGCTCTCCCAGATAGAGGCGTCGGGCAGCTGCCAGCGCTCGATGGCCAGGTCGACGACCGCGTGCAGCTCCTTCCAGAGCGTCTGGCCGATCTCTCCGCCGAAGCGCACGTAGAGATAGGCGCTGTCCAGCAGCTCGCCATATACGTCGAGCTGGAGCTGGTCGACGGCACCGTTGCCGATCCGGACCGGCGCCGACCTCCGGTACCCGGTCCAATGGCCGAGCACCTCCTCGGTGACCTGCGTGCTGCCGTCGACGCGGTAAAGGTTCTGAAACCGGCCGCCATCGCCTATCCCGGTGGTGCGCAGCCAGCCGAAGAAGCCATCGGCCTCCTCGTGGAGGCCGAGCTGAAAGAGGCCAAAGAGGGTGAGGGAGGCGTCCCGCAGCCAGGTGAAGCGGTAGTCCCAGTTTCGCCGGCCCCCGATCGCCTCGGGAAGGGAGGCGGTGGGTGCGGCCACGATGGCGCCGGTGGGCGCGTAGATCATCAGCTTGAGCGCAAGGGCGGAGCGCCAGACCGCCTCGGGATAGGCTCCGGCGTAGCGGACCTTCCCGATCCAGCGCCACCAGTAGGCCTGGGTCTCGCGCAGCAGGCCAAGAGCCCGCTCCACGGTCCAGGCACTCTCCGAGGTGGTGCAGTCACCACGGGCATGCTGGCAGCGGAGCGAGAGGGCGACCGCATCGCCCGCGTGCAGGGTGAAGCCGCCGGTGCCACCCCGGATCTCCGCCGTCGACACGACGCAGAAATGGAGTCCGCCGGCGTCGCCGTGGAAACGCCGGCCCTCGGCCTGGAACCCGGCGGGGGAGCGCCCATAGTCGGGGCGGGGCGCGATGAGGTGCTCCATGCTCACGCTGCCGGTCAGGCAATCGACGATGCGGACGATGCGTGGGCGGGGATGGGGACGCGCGTGATGCCCGATGGTCTCCTCGTCGACGGGCATGAAGTCGACGACCTGGACCCTGCCGGTGGGCGTGGAGAAGATGGTCCGCAGGATGTTGGTGCGGTCGTCGTAGCGCTGCTCGGCCCGGTACGCGCCCCGCGGCCGGAGCTGCCAGTGCCCACCATCGCGCGCGTCGAGGATGCGACCGAAGAGCGATGGCGAGTCGAAACGCGGCAGGCAGCACCAATCGATGCTGCCGTCGACACCAACCAGCGCGGCGCTGCGGCAGTCGCCGATCAGCCCGTAGGCCCCGATGGGGAGGTAACCGCCGGTACGGTCGGTCCCCTGGATCATGGCGCGGTCGACCCGGCTCCGCTGACGCCGATCCAGGGCGGGGTGAGGCGAGCGCGGCTGGGCCGCGCCGCGTCCATGGCGGGGTGAGCCGAGCGCGGCTCCGCGGGGGTAGGCGCGCATTCGTCTGCGCGCCGAAGGGGGGCAAGAGCCCCCCTGAGGGGCGGCGAGCCCCTGTGGGAAGAGGGGGGGCCCCCGCGCGGCCTGCCGCGTGGGGCGCGGCGAGCCCCTCTCACGATTCTGGGGCCCCCACGCCGCCTTCGGCGGGGGGCGGCGCGACGAAACAGGAGCGGGCACTGGTGTGGCAGGCCGGGCCGGCGGGCTCGACCAGGAGCAGCACGGCGTCGCCATCGCAGTCCAGCCGGACCTGGATGATGCGCATGGTGTTGCCGCTCGTCTCCCCCTTCTGCCAGAGGCGCTCCCGGCTCCTGCTCCAGAACGTGGCTCGCCGGGTGACCAGGGTGGCCTCGTAGGCGTCGCGGTTCATGTGGGCAACCATCAGCACCTCGGCGGTCCCCGCGTCCTGGACGACGGCGGTGACCAGCCCGCGGCTGAAGTCGGGGCTGCGCCCCTCCGGCTCGGCGACCAGGGGCAGCGCCGAGGCAACCGACTCTCCGGAGGGCGGGAGGGCGTCGCGGTTTGCGCCGCTCACAGCCGCACCTCGATCCCGTGATCCCGCAGGTAGACCTTGGTCTGGGGGATGGGGTGGATGCCGTCGTGGAAGATGGAGGCCGCCAGGGCGGCGTCCGCGCCCCCCTCGTCCAGCACCGCACGCAGGTGCTCGGGCTCACCCGCCCCCCCGCTCGCGATCACCGGGATGGTGAGGCGGTCGGACACCGCCCGGGTGAGCAGGAGGTCGTAGCCGTCCTGGGTGCCGTCCCGGTCCATGCTCGTCAGCAGGATCTCGCCGGCGCCCCGCTGGGCGGCCTCCTCCGCCCAGGCGAGTGCGTCCCGCCCGGTGTCGCGGCGGCCGCCGTGGGAGAAGACATGCCAGCCGCCGTCCTCGCGCCGGGCGTCCACGGCGACCACGATGCACTGCACGCCGAAGCGCTCGGCCGCCTCACCGATGAGGGCGGGGCGGGCGAGTGCCGCCGTGTTGAGCGACACCTTGTCGGCCCCGCTGCGCAGCATGCGGTCGATGTCATCGAGCCCGCGCAGCCCACCTCCCACGGTGAGCGGGATGAAGACGGAGTCGGCGGTGCGGCGCACCGCGTCGAGGAGGATCTCGCGCGCGTCGCTGCTCGCCGTGATGTCCAGGAACACCAGCTCATCGGCGGATTCCGCGTCGTAGCGCGCCGCCAGCTCGGCGGGGTCGCCGGCGTCGCGGAGGTTGACGAAGTTGACCCCCTTGACCACCCGACCGTGATCCACGTCGAGGCAGGGGATGATCCGCTTAGCCAGGGTCATCGTGGCCTCCGGTCAGAGCGCGCAGCGCGCCCGGCGCCGAGTGGCGCCGAGCTGGGGGGTGAGCCGCGTGTGGCTCCGCCACCGCGGCGAGGGGGGCGGCACTGCCCCCTTCTCGAGTCATGGGGTCCCCGCGCCGCCTGCGGCGTGGGGGAAGCGCAACACGGCGGCGCGCAGGTCGAAGCTGCCCTCGTACATGGCGCGACCCACGATGGCCCCGGCGGCTCCGGCCTCGGCACAGCGGGCGATGTCGTCGACGGTGCTGATGCCTCCGCTCGCGATCACCGGTCCCGGGAACACCCGCACCGTCTCCTCGAGCCCGGCGAGGTCCGGGCCGCTCAGCATCCCGTCAAGGGCGACGTCGGTCCTCACCAGACCGCCGAGTGGCCAGGTGGCCCACCGCTCCAGGTGGGCGGCGGCGCTTCCCGCGCCCTCGGTCCAGCCCTCGGCCTGGGCGACGTCGCCGCGCACGTCCAGGGAGGCCAGGCAGCGTCCCGGCAGGGCGGCGCAGATCGCCTCGGCGGCATCGGGCTCGCGCACCGCGACGCTCCCCAGGACGACGAAGGTTGCTCCGGCGGCCAGCCACCGCTCCGCCGCCGCCAGGGTGCGGACGCCACCTCCAACCTCGATCTCGACACCGCCCTCGCGGGCCGCTTCGAGCACGCCGCCGGCCGCCGCGGCGGAGTCGACGTCCGCCGTCCCCCGGGCCGCATCGAGGTCGACGAGGTGAATGCGGTGGGCGCCGCTCTCGACGAGCCGCCGGGCGACCACAGCGGGATCACTCTCGTAGACGTGCTCGCGGTTGTAGTCGCCCTGGATGAGCCGGACACAGCGGCCCCCTCGGATGTCGATGGCGGGGATGACGATCACAACAGGGACGGCTCAGCCGCCCTCCGCTCGCCCATCGCCGCGGCCACCAGGTTGGCGTAGATGCGCAGCCCGGCCGGGCCGCTCTTCTCGGGGTGGAACTGGGTGCCCGTCACCACCCCCCGCTCGCAGATGGCGACGATCTCGCCGCCGTAGTCCACGGTGGCGACAACGTCCGCGGGGTCGGCTTCGGCTGCGTAGGAGTGGACGAAGTAGCAGCGGGTGCCGTCCTCAACCCCATCGGTGAGCACCGCGGGCCGGCGCAGCCGGAGAGAGTTCCAGCCCATGTGCGGCACCTTGAGCGGAGGTGCCGCCGCGATGCGGCGCACCCGCCCGGGAAAGAGGCCGAGCCCGGTGCCGCCCTCTCCCTCCTCACTCGACTCGAAGAGCAGCTGGAAGCCGAGGCAGACCCCGAGGACGGGGCGGCCGCGGCCAGCCGCCTCCCTCACGGCGTCGCCCAGCCCGGAGCCGAGCAGCAGCGCGGCGGCCGGAGCGAAGGCACCGACACCGGGGAGCACCACCCCGTCGCTGGCGGCGACGACCCGCGGGTCAGGGGTGATCACCGACTCGGCGCCGGCGCGGGCCAGCGCCCGCTCGACACTTCGCAGGTTGCCGACCCCGTAGTCGACGATCGCCACCCGTGGCATCAGGGCGCCACGTCGGTGAAGCGCCGCCCGCGCCGGCTCCGCGGCATCAGGGCACCCGCAGCGTGCAGGACGCGCGGCGCCCGTCCCGGAGCATCAGAGCACTCCCTTGGTGGAAGGCACCCCGCGCCCGACCAGGGTCAGGGCGTCGCGGGTGGCGAGCCCCAGGGCCTTGAAGGCGGCCTCGGCGACGTGGTGCAGGTTCACCCCGCGGATCAGGTCGACGTGGAGGCTGATCCCCGCAGATTGGGCCAGACCCTGCACGAACTCGTGGAGGAGGGTCACGTCGAAGTCGTTGATGCGTCCCTTGAGGGCGCCCATCTCCCACTCCAGGTGGGGTCGGTTGGAGAAGTCCAGGGCGCAGCGCACCAGCGACTCGTCGAGGGGCGCGTAGGCGTGGCCGAAGCGCCGGATGCCGGAGCGGTCGCCGAGAGCCCGGCTGATCGCCGCGCCCAGGGCCAGCCCGCAGTCCTCGACCAGGTGGTGGGCATCGACGTCGATGTCGCCGGAGCCGTGAAGCCGGACGTCCATGCCGCTGTACTTGACGAAGGATTCGAGCATGTGGCGGAAGAAGGGCAGCGGCACGTCGATGTCGGCCGCCCCGCCACCGTCGATCTGGACGTCGACCTGGATGCGGGTCTCCTTGGTGACCCGCTCCTCGGTCGCGGACCGCTGCGACGCCGGGCCCGGACTGCTCTCACTCATCGGACACCATCCTCCATCCTGAGCCGGATCGCCCGCTCGTGGCCGCGCAACCCCTCGGCGGCGGCGAGGGCGCAGGCGACGGGCGACAGGTCGTCGAACTCCTCGGCCGAGAGATCGACCACCGACTGCCAGCGCTGGAAGTCCATGACCGAGAGGGGCCCGCGGTGGCGGGCTGCGCCACCGGTCGGCAGGGTGTGGTTTGGCCCGGCCACATAGTCGCCCATCGAGACCGGCGAGCGCCGGCCGACGAAGACGGCGGACGCTGTGTGCGGCTCGTCGCGGAGCGCTTCGGCGGCCTCGCCCTGCAGGGAGAGGTGCTCGGCGGCAAACTCGTCGGCGAGGCGGCGAGCCGCGTCGAGCGACTCGGTGACGACCACCGCACCGTGGCGCCCGGCGGCCTGGGCGATGATGCCGCTCCGGGACGCGGCCGACGCCTCCTCGGAGAAGGCCTCCGCCACCCGGCCGGCCAGCCCCGGAGAGTCGGTGATGCACACCGCCCAGGCCAGGGGGTCGTGCTCGAGCTGGGAGACCAGGTCGGCGGCGACGAGGCGCGGGTCGGCGCCATCCGAGGCGATCACCACGATCTCGCTGGGGCCGGCCACGCCGTCGATCCCGACCTCGCCGAAGATGGCGCGCTTGGCCAGGGTCACGAAGAGGTTGCCGGGACCGGTGATCTTGTCCACCCGGGCGATGGTCTGGGTGCCGTAGCCGAGTGCTCCGATTGCCTGGGCGCCCCCGATGGCGCGGACCTCGGCCACCCCCAGGTGGTGGGCGCTGGCGAGGACGAGCGGGTGGACGGACCCGTCGGGGCCCGGAGGTGAGACCAGGGCGATCTCCCCGACACCGGCGAGCTGGGCCGGGATCACGTTCATCAGCACCGTGCTCGGGTAGGCGGCCCGCCCTCCGGGGACGTAGCAGCCGACCCGGCGCAGCGGCAGGGGCCGGAGGTGTGCGGTCGCCGTGCCCCGGGTGGCGATGTCGCGCTGGGGCTCGTGGATCGCCCGAATGCGGGCCGCGGCGGCGCTGATCGCATCGCGAACCTCGGGGGCGGTCTGGTCCCAGGCGCGGGCCATCGCTCCCAGCGGCACCCGGGTCTCCGCGACGTCCACGTGGTCCAGCCGCTCGGTCCAGCGCCGGACGGCGGGGTCGCCCTCGCGGGCGACGTCGTCGAGGATGGCGTGGACGACGTGCTCGGCGGTGACCGGCAGCGCGAACCACGCTGCCAGCGGCCCCGCCGTCTCGCCATCCAGGATTGCGGGGGTGCCCCGCCTCTCGGCGCGAACCTGCGCCCGCCACTCCGCGGGGGTGGGGGATCGGAGCCGAATCATCACCGGGAGGGCCCGGGGCCGCCGTCGGGGAGCGCGGGCACGTGCAGCGTGGGCTCGGGTGATGCGAGCTCCGAGGAGGCCGGATCCGAGGGCCCGGAACCGGGCTCGGCCCCCGCCGTGACGGTGCGGCGGAGGGCGGCGGCGAGCTGGTTCACCGCCTCGCTCCTGGTCTTGAGCGAGGCCTGGTTGGAGATGAGCCGAGCCGTCGAGCGTCCCGCCTCGGCGACCTCGACGAGGTGGTTGGCAATGAGGGTCCGTCCGGTCGCGGTGATGTCGACGACGCAATCGGCGAGGCCCATGGCAGGCGCCAGCTCGACCGACCCGTGGAGTTTGATCAGCTCGACCGCGAGCCCCAGCGAGTCGAAGAAGCGGCGGGCGGCGATCGGGTACTTGGTGGCGGCCCGAAGTGACTGCGGGAAACGCCCCTCCGCGAGCGGCGAGCCCTCCGGCGCGGCCAGCACCAGCCGGCAGGCCCCGAAGTGGAGGTCGACCAGCTCGTAGCAGTCGCGCGGCGATTCCCAGAGGATGTCCTTGCCCACGATGCCGGCATCGCACGCGCCCATCTCCACGTAGACGGGAACGTCGGTCGGCCGCACCTTGACCACGGTGGCGGTCGGGGTGGCGATCTTCAGCTGCCGGTCGAATCGGCCGGCGTCGATGTCCGCCACTCCGGCGTCCGAGAGCAGCCGGCAGGCGTCCTCGAAGAGGGCACCACCGGGCAACGCGAGCCGCAGGCCACCGCTCACAGGACGCCCTCGGCGTGGGCGACGAGGAGAGCCTCGACCCCGCTTCCCTCCTTTCCCCGGTACCGCCAGAGGACGGCGCCGTCATCGTCCAGGCGGGCCATGCCTTCGACCACTGGCTCCTCGCGGTGGCGAGCGGTGGGCTCGAGCTCGAGCGCGATGGCGACCCCCGCCTTGCGGAGGCGGGCGGCGAGGGCCGGCGCCTCGCCCGCCCGCGCTGCTGAGTAGCCGAGGCGGAGCGCGTCAACCTTGCCGTTCTGGCCTGAGCCACGCAGCAGGGCGTCGCAGCAGCGGTCGACGTGGAGGACGAACCCGGTCGCCGGGGCATCCGTGCCGAAGGCCGCGAGCAGCCGGTCGTAGCGCCCGCCCGCACCCAGGGGAAAGCCGAGATCCGCGCTGAACAGCTCGAAGGTCGGGCCGGTGTAGTAATCCCAGTCGCGCACGGCACCGAGGTCGAGGTGGACGCTGGCGGTGATCCCGTGGCGGTCGAGGACCTCCCAGAGCTCCGCCAGGTCGGCGAGGACCCGCTGCGGCCGGGGGTCGCTGATCCGTGCGCCCGCCGTCTCCAGGATCTCCCGACCGCCGCGCAGGGTGGGGAAGGCGAGCAGCAGCTCCCGCTCGGCGTCGCCCGCCGCGGTGCCGCGCAGGGCCTCCTCCACGGCCACGAGGTCGCGCCCACGCAGCGCGTCGGCGACCCGACCGCGGGATTCGGCGTCAAGGTTGGCGGAGTCGAGCAGGGAGGGGACGAAGTCGGCGTGACCGACGTCGATCTGGACGCCGGTGACGCCAGCCCGCTCGAGCGCGGCGGCGGCCACCGCGATGCACTCCGCGTCGGCGGAGAGCCCTGGGTGCCCGATCAGCTCGCAGCCCGCCTGCATCGCCTCCCGGCGCCGGCCGCCGAGCGGGGGGTGGTTGAAGAGCACCGGGCCCGCGTAGCAGAGGCGGAGAGGCGGCTGCACCCCCTGGAGCTGGGTGGAGACCACCCGAGCGACGCTCACGGTGCGTTCGCCGACCAGGGCGAGCAGGCGGCCGTCGGCGTCCATGAAGCGGAAGAGCTGGGCCTGGAGGCCGCCCCCGACGCCGGCGGCGACGGTTTCGAGCGGCTCCACCAGCGGGGTGGAGAGGTACTCATAGCCCCAGTCGGCGAAGGTGTCGAGGAAGGCTTCGGTCACGACGCGCCGGCGCTGTGCCGCCGCGCCGATCCAATCGGCGAAGCCGCCCGCGCGGCCCCGCGCCGGACTCTGCAGGGCGCTCATATGTGCGAAGTCTAGACAGGCTCCGCCCCGGGTCGAGGCGAAACGGTGCGGACGGCTGCTTTGAGTGAGATGACGCGCTGGGACGAGGATCGAGGGCCACCGCCCGCTGGGAACGGCGGCCCTCGATGCTCCTCGCCTATGCCGTGAGGGTTAGAAGGCCGCCGGAGGCGGAGGAGGAGGCGTCTGGTTGTACCCCGCGAAGTTCATCGGCGCGGTCGCCGGCTGAACGTCGCTCTTCTTGAGCCAGCCACCCACAGCGATCGCCGCGGCCGTGATCAACCCGATGAAGAAGCCGATGGAGATGCCCGCCGAGTATCCGGGGCCGGAGCCGCCCACGCCGCCGGCGTAGGTCAGGAAGAGGACGACCATCAGGAAGATGAACACGCCGCCCACGGCGTAGATCAGGTAGTCGGCAGCCGGGAGGGCCGGCAGCACCTGAGGGGCAAAGGTCCGGATCACGAACAGGGCGATAAGGACGAGCAGGGCGAGGAAGCCGAGCCAGCCCGACCAGGAGCCGAGGCCGCCGATGCCGCCGCTCGAGTTGAGGCCGCCAAGGCCACTGATGCTGGAGTAGTTGAAGCTGTAGGCCCACCACCACGGGATGAACCAGTTGATCAGGGCGACGACGAGGGCGCCGCCGAGGATGAGCTCGCCGTTGGAGTAGGTGCGTCCACCTATCTGTGCTGGCATTTCAGGTACTGAACTCCTTTGCGCGTATTTGGCTCGGGCGACTGACGAAGGCTACCGCCTGGCGGTGGCCTCTCACAACTAGGAATTGGGGTTCACATACGCGGATGTCGCAACCCCTGAGCGGTCGGTGCGCCGCCCCCCCGGACGGCGCACTCCCCGACAGGCCATCCCCCTCGCGGAGCGGTCCGCCCCCTCTCGGAGCCGGCGGCACTCCCTTCCCCAACTGCTCCACCGCTCCAATTGCGCACCTCAGTCCGCCTCCACGGTGGGCATGACGAGCAGGGTGTCGAGCTTGGCCTGAGCAAGCTCCAGCAGGTTGGGCACCGCCTCGACCGGCAGATCCAGCCGGGCGGCGATCGCCGCGTGGTCGGCGCCCTGATCGCGCAGGCGCAGCGCCTCCGCATAGGCCGGGGTCAACTCCTCAAGGGCCAGCTCCCGGTTCATCGAGGGGTCACGCTAGGCAGATCCGGGAGCCGCGTCATGAGTACCGCGGTACCCAGCCGGTGCGTGCAAGCGCCCCCAGGTACTCAGACAGAGCTGTCGGTACTCACTCGACGCGGGCCGGGACCGTGGTGAGCACCACTGCGAGCTGCGCCCGCGAGCTCACCCCGAGCTTGGAGTACGCCTGCTGGAGGTGGTTCTCCACGGTGCGTACGGAGAGCCCCAGCCGGGCCGCGATGTCCGCGCTGCTCCCGCCCCCGGACGCCATCTGGGCCACCTGGAGCTCGCGGTCGGTGAGGGCACGCCGGGTGGAGACGCGGGCGATGATGGGTGACCGGCTCTGCTCGCAGTCCGCCGTCAGGGCGGCGCTCCGGAGCATGGGCACCCGGGCGCGGTTCGGCATCCCCGCTTTCCTGTAGGCCTCGGCCGCTTCCGTCGCCGCTTCGGCGGCGAGCAGGGTGAGTCCCATCCGTTCGAAGTCGAGGGAGATGCGCTCGAGACCGGGGCCGTCGGCATCGGCGAGGGCTCGCACGTGGGCCGCCAGTGCGGGGATGAGATCCCCTTCGCAGCACCCGGCGAGGAACGCCAGCCGCTCGACCCCGAAGAGATCGCCGAGGCGCGCGGCGTCGTGGAGCGCCCATGCCTCCATGGAGGAGAAGCCCGCCTCGCGCCAGCCGGCGGCCGCGCGCAGAGCGGCCGGAGCGGCTCGGGTGGTCTCGTCCTGAGCCCAGAGGACCCACGCCTCGCAGAGGTCGACCCAGGGCAGCTCGGTGGGCAGCGCAGCGACCGCGGCGTGAGCCGCGGCGAGGGCCGTCTCGGCTCGCCGGAGGTCGCCGCGGAGGCTGGCGGCCTGCGCCAGAACCCCTTCCAGTGCCACCAGGTGACCTCCGCCGGCCATGTAACGGTGGCAGATCGAGGCTCCCTCCTCCAGCCATGACCGGGCCGTCCGGCTCTTCCCCGACAGCAGGGCGGCCCAGCCCACCAGTCCGGTCCAGTAGCCGCGAAGTGGTTCGAGGCTGGCCTCGACGAGCCGGTCGTGGACTTCTGCGGCGAGCCGGCCGGCCTCGGGGATCCGGCCGGCGAACCAGAGGGCCATCCATCGCCCGGTGAGCAGGGTGGAGCGGGTGGCGAGGAGCTCCGGGGAGTCGCGGAGCAGCTCCACCCCGGTCTCGAGGACGGTGACGGCCTGGAGGGGCCGCCCGGAGAAGGCGAGTGCCAGACCGCGTACGCCGATGGCTCCGATCTGCGCGGCAAGGGGAACGCTCGCGCTCTCGATGACGGTGGTGGTGAGGGCCTCGGCCGTCGCGAGGTGGCCTGCCGACACCTCGAAGAGGGCCCGGGTCACGATCAGTTCGAAAGCGGCGTCCTCGGGGAGGCGGTCCAACGCGTCGCTGAGGACCTCCCGGGCCCGATCGGGGCGACCCAGCCCGTCATGGAGGTTCTGGGCGCTGGTCAGGGCCAGCTCGGCCGCCTGCGCGTCGCCGACGGGGTGCGCGGCCTCGAGGACGGCCTGTGCCTCCTCCGGCCGGCGCAGCCCGGTCATGGCCCGGGAGAGCGCGATCTCCGCGGGGAACCCCGCACCCGAGTCGACCGCGGCCCGCGCCAGCGCCTCGGCGGTGTCGAAGCGCCCGGAGCCGAGCATCCAGCGAGCTGCCGCCAGCGCGGACTCGGCGTGGACCGGCTGCCCCGCCTCCAGGCGGATCATGGCCAGCCGGCTCGGGTCGTCACCGCGGCGGAGCGGGGTCGCCTCCAGAGCGTCCCCCAGCCGCCCGAGAAGCTCCCGCCTCCGTAGCGGGGTCAGGCCGCCGCGCAGCGCCTCGGCGTAGAGGGGATGGGCGAGCCGCACCTGCCACCACCGCCGGTCCCTCTCCGTCACGGCGGTGGTGGTGATCACCGCTGCTGCCTCGAGGTCCCGGATGACGGCGGGCGCCACCAGCCTCTCCAGAACGTCGAGGGGAAGCGGCTCGGCGAGAGCGAGGGCTTCGGCCGCCTCGCGCAGGGGTGCGGAGAGGGGGCGAAGCCGCTGCTGGATGGCCTCGAGAGGGCCCCCCGCCGCCACCGGCTCTCCGTCCCAGCGCCACACGCCGTCCCGCTCCGCCAGGGCCCCGGAACCGAGCCCGATCTCGACCAGCTCGTGGAGGAAGAGGGCGTTGCCCTGACTCAGACGGCTCAGCTCGTGTCGTGTGCCGGCGTCCAGGTGACCGTCGAGCGCCTGGCCGAGGAGCGCCTCCACCTCGGTCCGGGAGAGGGGTTGGAGCTCGATCCAGCCGACGGCCCCCTCCTTGCGCAGCCCCACAATCGGGTCGGGAAGGGTCTCGCCGGAGCGCGCGGTGAGCAGCAGCGACGCGGTCTGAGTACTGGCCAGTTGATGCAGGAGGGCGGACGAGGCGGCATCGAGGAGGTGGGCATCGTCGACCGAGACCACCAGCCGGCCGTTCCCGCGCTCTTGCCGGAGCTCGCGAACGCTGTGCCGGAGGACGTCGAGCGGGCTCATGGAGAGCGCCTCAGGGAGGAGCGGCGCCAGGGGACCGAAGGGGATGGTCGCCGCCGCCTCCGTGGCGGTCACCTCGCGAACGAGCCAACCATCCCGGCGCAGCCGGGCGAGCGCCTCGCCGCGGAGCCGGGTCTTGCCAACCCCGGGAGCGCCCGCGATGATGACGCCGCACGAGGCCGGACGCTCCAACTCCCGAGCGAGCAGGGCCAGTTCCTCGTGCCGACCGACGAGAGGCCAGGGCGACCGGCTGGCGGTGGAGGGCATGTTTGCTGACAGGGATTGTGCCAGTGTCGGAGACCCCCCGTGTCGAGGGCCGCCCCTAGTACTGGTCCTCTGGGCGGACGTCCTCGTCGACGTCGTCCTCCTCCTCGACGTCCTCGAGGGGTGCGGGTTCCTCGAACTCCTCGCCGGCGGCGAGCGGCCCCAACTCCTCCGCAGGCTCCCCGGCATCGCCCACTTCCTCTTCCTCGCCGGCATCCCCGAGAGCCTGCTCGTCCGTCCCCCGCTGCGCGAGCAGGGAGTCCTTGGCGTAGGGTCTGAACTCCTCGCGCCTCTGGCGGCTGACCGGGAAGGACGACTTGCGCGCGTTCTCGTTGGACTGGAAGGCCTCGCGGATGATGATCTCGATCTGGCTCTCCTCCACTCGAGCCACCACCGCCGTGTAGCGGTTGCCGGTGGAGATGAGGGGCACGAGCCGGCGCGCGATCTTGCTGTCGACGTCGCCGAGCACCACAGCCGCGATCGTCTGGGCCTGGAGGCCGCCGTCCTGGAGGTGCAGCTCCACGACCTCGCCGGGCGCGACAACGATCACCACTCCGGACTTGGGCGGGTTGAGCACCGTGAGCGCGCTCTTGCCGGGCTCCTCGGCGAAGAGGTCGACGTCGATCGCCCCCTTGGCTCCGGCGATCCTCTCGCGGCTTTCGAGCAGAAGCCGCAGCTTGCGCACGTTCTTCTGGGCGATCACGTTCTCCGGGTTGATCTGGAGCGCCTGCGAATACGCATCGAGGGCAGCCTGATGCTCGCCGAGCTCGGTCAGCGCCTTGCCGATCCTGTTGAAGGTCTCCTCGACGCCTCCGTGCCGCTCGACCAGGGCGCGGTTGATGGCGACGGCGTCCTGCCATCTGCTCTCCAGGGCCGCCTGGATGGCCTCTTCCACGTACAGGGTGCGCGGCTTGACACGTTCGGCTTCAGCCACTCACGAACTCCCTCAGGGTCGACTCGATCGTTCAGCCCGCTGCCGGATTGGCTTTGGCGATAGGCGGGGTCCGCTATGATACCGGCTCAGTGCGGCGCATCTGTTCGACAGGATTCTCCACCCCCGCTCCGGCTCAGGTCGATCTGTGACGCGGGTCATCGCCATCGCCAACCAGAAGGGCGGCGTGGGCAAGACCACCACCGCAGTCAACCTGGCCGCCGCCCTCGCCGAGGCAGGCGCCCGGGTGCTGGCCGTCGACCTCGATCCCCAGGGCCACCTGACCATCAACATGGGCGTGCGCCGGCCAGATGAGCTGGAGGTGACCGTCTACAACATCCTCACCGAACCGGGCACCACCGCCGCCGAAGCCCGGCTGCGCTCGGAGCCGATCGGTCTGGACTTCCTGCCCTCCAACATCGACCTCTCGGGCGCGGAGCTGCAGCTCGTCACCGAGTTTGGCCGGGAGTCGGTGCTCCAGGAGAAGCTCACCCCCCTGCTGCCCGAGTTCGACTACGCGATCATCGACTGCCCCCCCTCGCTGGGCCTCCTCTGCGTCAATGCCCTGGTGGTCGCCACCGAGGTGATCATCCCCCTCCAGTGCGAGTACTTCGGAATGAAGGGGATGCAGCAGCTCCAGAAGACCATCGACCGGGTCCGGGCAAAGCTCAACCCTCAGTTGAGCATCTCCGGCATCCTGCCGACCATCTACAAGCCGCGGACCCTCCACAGCCAGGAGGTTCTCGAGCTGGTCAAGGAGCGCTACGGCAGCGAGGTCTTCGACGTTCGGGTGGACGCCTCCATCCGCTTTGCCGAGACGCCGCTGGCGGGGCTCTCCATCCTGCAGTACGCGCCCGAGTCGCCGGGCGCCAAGGCGTACCGCGCCCTTGCCCGCATCGTCATGGCTCAGGGTGCCGAGACGCCCGCCCCGGAGGAGGAGGCGGTGCCGGCACGGCCCAAGGCGCGGGCGGGGCGCCCGTGATGCCCGGGTTCCGCCGCGCTCAGCTGCGCGGATCGGACGAGCTGTTCCGCAGCACCGAGGAGCCCGTCCCGGCCGAGCCCTCCCTGCCGGAACCGCCGGTCCACCCGGTTCCCACGGCGCCCACCCACAACCTCCGATCGGTTCGCCTGAGCGAGGAGGACATCCAGCTCCTGGCGGAGGCCGTCCAGCACCTCAAGTTCCCGGGAAAGCCGCCCGCTCGTCCGTCGATCGGCGACTTCGAGCGCCTCGAGGCCCTGCGGCAGAAACTGCTCCGGATCCTCTAGGGCACCCCTTCCCAGCCGCCTTCCCGTCACCGGCCGCGGGCACGCCCCGGTCCGGCTGGCCCCTCCCAACCGCCTCCCATCGGGGGGGCCCGAGAGCTCAGTGCCCGTGCCGGTCTGCTAGCTTGCCGGGGATGGTCATCGGAACCCTCGTGATCCGCCTCCAGGTCCCGGGGAGCGAATCTCTCAAGGACAAACGGCAGGTGGTGCGCTCGCTGGTCGCCCGCGTTCGCCGCACCTTCGAGGTCGCGATCGCCGAGGTGGGCGACCAGGACCTCTGGCAGGCGGTGGAGCTGGGGGTGGCCTGCGTCTCCAACGACGCCCGCCACGCCGACGAGGTCTGCCAGAAGGTGCTCAATTTCGTCGGCGACGACGGGGAGGCGCTCCTCGTCGACTCCAGGTTCGAGATCGTGCGCCTGTGAACACGGGACCCGGGGGGGCCCGGAGGCTGACCCTCGCCGGCCCGGCAGGCCGCTGGCTCCTGGTCGCGACCGTGCTCGGTTCGGGGATGGCCCTCCTCGACACGACGATGGTCATCGTCGCCCTTCCCGCCATCGGTCGCACCCTGGGCGGAGGCCTCTCCACGCAGCAATGGGTGCTGGACGCCTACCTGATCACGCTCGCCGGGTTGGTGCTCCTGGGTGGCGCCCTGGGTGATGTGGCGGGCCACGGCCGGGTCTTCCTGACCGGCGCGGTGGCGTTCGGGGTGACCTCCGCCATCTGTGGAGTCGCTCCGAGCGGAGCCGTCCTGATCGTCGCCCGCCTGTTTCAGGGAGCGGCGGCCAGCCTCCTGGTTCCCGGGGCACTCGCACTCGTCTCGACGAGCTTCTCCGGCGAGGAGCGGGGACGGGCCATCGGGGCCTGGTCGGGGATCTCCGGCCTCGCCACCGTCATCGGCCCGCTCCTCGGGGGACTGCTCGTGGACCACGCCGGCTGGAGATGGGTCTTCCTCATCAACATCCCGCTGGTGGCCGCCGCGGTCGCCGCCGCACTCCGCCACCTCCCCCACGAGGTCAGGTCCACGACGCTCACGGCGGACCTGGACCTGGGCGGTGCCCTGACCGCGACTGCCGGCCTGGGGTTGGTCGCCTGTGGCCTGATCGAGGCCCACCACATCGGAGCGGCGCTCACGGTCGGCGCGCTGGTCCTCGGCCTCGCGCTGCTCGTCGCCTTCGGGGTCATCGAGTCCCGCCGAGAGCGGCCTCTGCTGCCGCTCTCGCTCTTTGCCCTCCGGGGGTATGCGGTGGCCAACCTGACCACCCTCCTCGTCTACGGCGCCCTGAGCGCCGCCCTCTTCCTGGTGGTTCTCGAGTTGCAGCAGGTGACCGGCTACAGCGCCCTGGCCTCCGGAGCGGCGATCTTCCCCATCACGCTGCTGCTGTTTCTCCTCTCCCCGCGACTGGGAGGGCTGGTCAGCAAGATGGGCACCCGCCGGCTGGTCACCCTGGGACCGATCGTCGCCGCGCTCGGTCTGCTGCTCTTCCTCAGGGTGTCGGCTCCGGCCTCCTACCTGACGGTGGTGCTCCCCGCCGCCGTGGTCTTCGGCGCAGGCCTCGCCCTCACCGCCGCGCCGCTCACCACCGCCCTGCTGGGAGCGGTGCCCTCGACGCGTGCGGGGATCGCCTCCGGTGTCAACAACGCGGTCACGCGGGTGGCGGGTCTCATCGCGGTGGCCGCCGTGCCCCTCGCGGCCGGGCTCTCCGGGGCGGCCGACGCGGGGGGAAACGGGTTCACCAGCGGTTTCCACCACGCCATGCTGATCTCCGCCGTCCTCTGCCTCCTGGGCGGAGCGGTCTCCTTCGTGGGCCTCCGGCCACCCCGGCACCCCGCACCGGCGAGCGAAGCGGCACCCGAGTGACCGTCGGAGGGAAAATGCCGGCGCCGGACCCCAGCCCGGCAACCCTGGCGGCAGCCTTCAGCGCCCACGTGGGCCTCACCCTCGATCCCTTCCAGCTCGAGGCGATCGAGAAGCTGGAACGCTCGCGGGGTGTGCTGGTCAGCGCCCCCACGTCGAGCGGCAAGACGCTCATCGCCGAATACGCGATCTGGCGCTGCCTGGCCGCGCCGGCGAGCCTCCGCAAGGATGCGGACGCGCCCCACCGGGTGATCTACACCACCCCACTGAAGGCACTCTCCAACCAGAAGTTCCGCGACCTCGGGGCGCGGTATGGCGAGCAGAACGTCGGCCTGGTCACCGGCGAGCACACGGTCAATGAGTCCGCCTCGGTGGTGGTGATGACGACCGAGATCCTCCGCAACATCCTCTACGACGATCCGGAGCGTGTCGCCACCGTCGGCGACCTCATCCTCGACGAGGTCCATTACATCGACGACTACCCACGGGGCACGGTGTGGGAGGAGGTGATCATCGAGGCTCCGCACCACATCCGGATCACCGGCCTCTCCGCAACCATCAGCAACGTCGACGAGGTGGCGGCCTGGATGAGCGGCTTGCGGGGCGGCATCGAGGTGGTGACCCAGACCGAGCGCCCAGTCGCTCTCGAGCTGTGGCTCTGCCTCGACAACCAGCTCTGGCCACTCTTCGATGAGCGCGGCCAGGTGGCCCGCAGGACCCTGGAGCAAGCCCAGAACCTGAGCGTCGGCGACCTACGCCTGCGCTACGCGCGCCGCGCCCCGGAGAACGACCTGCTCCAGGTCATCGATCGCCTGCGCGCCAACGGGATGCTGCCGGCGATCTACTTCATCTTCTCCCGCCGCGGCTGCCGTGAGGCGCTCTCCCGCTGCGCGGTGCACGGACTCGACCTCACCGAGCCTGCCGAGAAGTCGGCCGTCGACACCGAGATGGCGCGTCGCATCCAGGGCATCGCGGACGACGACGAGCGGCGGGTGTTCGTCGACGCCATCGACACCAAGCTGCTCCGCCGCGGGATCGCCATGCACCACGCGGGCATGCTCCCGTACGCGAAGGAGACTGTTGAGACCCTCTTTCAGCGGGGGCTGATCAAGGTCGTGTTCGCCACCGAAACCCTTTCGCTCGGCTTGAACATGCCGGCCCGAGCCTGTGTCGTCTCCTCTTTCACCAAGTTCGACGGCACCGGGTTTCATGCGCTGACCTCGACCGAGCTGACCCAGCTGATGGGGCGGGCCGGACGACGCGGCATCGACACCCTGGGGCACGGCGTCATCCTCAAGGAGTCGGACGTCGATGTCCGCGACATCTATGACGCCGCCATCGGCGGTGAGATGAGCGTCGAATCGAAGTTCGCGCCCACCTATACGATGGTTCTCGCACTGCTCAAGACGCGCACCCTGGAGCGAGCCGAGGAGCTGCTCGACCGATCCTTCGGGCAGTACCAGGCCCTGCAGCGGAGCGAGCACTGGGTGCACCGCAAGTCCAACCTTGAGGAGCTGCGCGTCGATCTGGGCCGGCGGGCCTTCCGCCATCCCAGGCAGGCGTGCACCGAGACGACCCTCACCCGTCATCTGCGTGTAGCCGCCCAGGTGGAGGTCATGGAGACGGAGGTGCGGCGCACCCAGCGCCAGCACTGGCGGGACAGCCGGGCGGGACGCTACGGAGGCCGGGCCGCCGACCCCGGGGGAAAGTTCGAGACGATGCGGCGCTCGCTGAAGGGGACGCGTGCGCGGCTCGAGGAGAGTCCCTGCACAGGCTGCCCCTACCTGAGCGAGCATCGCAGTCACCGGAGGGAGAGCGAAGAGGTCGAGGAGACGCTCCGGCACGGCGAGGAGGAGCTGCGCTCTGCGCGTGGCCGCTACCGTCGCGAGTTCCGGGCACTGCGCGGGGTGCTCCGGGAGGGCGGCTTCCTCGAGAACGACCGGCCGACCGAGCTGGGCCTGCTGGCCGAGGCGCTCTTCGGTGAGAGCGCGCTGCTGGTCGCCGACGCGGTCCGAGCTGGCTGGCTGGAGGAGCTGACCCCGCCCGAGCTGGTGGGCACGCTCACCATGCTGGTGGCCGAGGACAGGGGACGGGAGCGACCCCAACCCGCCCGTCGCCAGTGGCCAAGCCGCGGCGTCGAGCGGGGATACCGGCTGCTGCGCACCGATCTTCAGCGGCTCGCCGCGATCGAGGAGCACCATGGTGTCGCCACCCTCCGGCCGCTCTCCTTCGACTTCGTCGCGGCCGCGTACCAATGGGCCTCCGGGGTGGCGCTCGCCGAGATCGACGTCCCCCCGGGCGCCGACGTCGGAGACGTCGTGAAGGTGGTCAAGAACCTCTACTCCCTGCTGCGCCAGATGGAGCAGGCTCTCCGCGAGCACCCGCTCGCGTCCGGGGTCCGGCGGGCCCGCGGGGCGGTCGAGCGCGAGATGATCCGCCGGATCTAGCGGTACCGTATGAAATATCGTCGGCAACGCGGGCCGGCGTAGCGTTGGCACCACGGACGCGCTGCCATGACGGTCACCGAACCCACCGATACCGGGGAAGGGCCCCCGGCGCACCGGATCCACCGAGCCACCGCCGGCGGCTCGGACGACGACGCGCGCCACCCGGCGCGACGGCTGCGCCGAGCGCTGTCCATGTCCGAATCGGTCTCGCCCGAGATGCCTTTGGCCGGTGGCGAGTTCGAGGAGCCGCCGGCTGACGACCAGCGGCTGCCGGATGCCCGTCAGAGGCCGCGGGTCACTCGCCGCAGGCTGGTCACCGGGGTCGCCCTCACGGCCCTGGTGGGGGCGGCCGCCGGCACCCTCGTGCTCTCGCCCAGTTCGCGCCCGTCCACAAACACCCACCTCGCAGCGCCCGCACTCGCGGCGGCCCCGATCCGGCCCTCGGCCCGCGACGACGCGGCACTGGCCTACGACCCGAACGAGCACGCGGTCATCCTCTTCGGTGGCCTGGTCCTGGGCGAAGCCCAGCTGAGCACGCTCTCCGACACCTGGAGCTGGGACGGCTCGCGGTGGACCGAGCTGAATCCCCCGGCCTCGCCGCCTGGTCTCAGTGGGGCACTGCTCGGGTACGACCCCGCCACCAAGCTCCTGGTGCTGACCGGCGGCGACACCGCCAACGCGGAGGGCAGGCTCGCGGGGGCCGACGGCACCTGGACCTGGGACGGTTCGGCGTGGTCGGCGCAGCCGGACGGCGACCTCCCCGCATCGGACGTGCCCACTGACCTCGCCACCGACGACGCGACTGGGCAGCTCATCCTCGTCACCACCCGCGCCGGGTGCACGGGCGTCGACACCTGGCGATGGGGCGGTAGCGCGTGGGTCCTGCTCAATCCCGGGACCTCCCCCGCTCCGGCCGTCGAAGACGCCCTCGCCTTCGACCCCCGGTCGGACAGCCTCGAGCTCTTCCCCTCCGCAGGTGGCTGCGCCGGAGTCGAACAGGCGGTCTCCGCCTCGCCGCCGGTGTGGTCGTGGGACGGAAACACCTGGAGCTTCGCCGCATCGCCGGGCAAGACCGAGCTGACCGGGTCGTGGGAGTTGACGACGTCGTCCGCTGGAGCGCTGGTGGTCACGTCCGAGGGCACCTACCTATGGAGTGGCGGGAGCGGCGGGCGATGGAGCAAGGTCTCTTCGAGTCCTGTCGACGGGGACTCGTCGATCGCCTACGACGCCGCTGACGGGCAGGTCGTGCTCTTCAGCGGCATCTGCTCGACCTGCAATGGCAGCGCGGCTCCGGACACGTGGACCTGGGCGGGGAGCTGGACGCTCCGCGCCGCGGCGAAGCCCTCGGCCCCGACGCCCAGGCCGTAGGAGGGGCTGGTGGCGCTGATCGAGGTGTCTCCTCAGGGCGGCTCGGCGTTCAGCGTGCACGTTGACGGCCGGAGCTTCGCGGTGACCGTGGCAGAGGCGCTCCCGGGAGAGCTGGGTGCTCCCGACCCGGTATCGCTGGTGCGCGGCTCCTTCGAGTTCCTGCTGGAGAGGGAGCCGGCCAGCTCGATCCTTCCCCGATTTGACCTGGGCGTGATCGAGCGCTACTTCCCCGAGTGGCGCGAGGAGATGCGGCGCCGCTGGCGCTGACCGCAAGGACACGGGTGCACCGCGCGCGTCCTGGTCAGGGGACGGCGTCGACGGCCTGCTGCAGCCAGCGGGCGATCACCCCGCGGCGCATCGGCTCGCTCTGTCGCAACCACCCCTGCGCATCCTCGGGCAAGGGGATCTGGCGCGACCAGGCCTCGAGGAGCTGGGCGTCCATCTCGATGTGGAATTGAAAGCCGTAGGCGCGTCCCAGCCGGAAGGCTTGGTTGACGTATGCGTCGCTGCTTGCCAGGTGGCACGAGCCGCGTGGCAGCTCAAAGGTGTCGCTGTGCCAGTGAAGCACGGGGAGCGCCGGGCCGCAGCCGGCGAAGACCGGATCGTCGCGTCCCGACCCCGTGAGCGTGATCGCCCCGAGGCCGAGCTCCGGCCCACGCTCGCCCGGCTTGACCGCGGCTCCGCAGGCAGCGGCGAGCAACTGTGCACCCAGGCAGACACCGAGGATGGGCAGTCCGCGGGTCACCGCATCGTGGATCAGCCCCACCTCGTCGCGCAGCCGCTGGTCGGGCGCGTACAAGGCCTGGGGACCGCCCATCACGACCAGGAGCGGCATCCGGTCGAGGTTGGGAAGCGGATCGCCCGTCCCGACCCGGTGCACCTGCAGACCGGTCCCCGCCGCCATCTCCCCGATGAGACCCGGCCCCTCGTCCTCAACGTGCTCAAGGACGACCAGCAGAGGCGGGCGAGCGTACACCTCCGCGCCGGCTGTCATTCGTCGCGAACCATCGCCTCAGGGACGGAGACCACCCGATAGGGGAGGTCGGTGATGTCGTAGTAGCGGACCTGCTTGTGGAAGCGTTTGGCGATCCCGATCTGGACCTTCACGCCGAGCGAGATGCTGCCGAAGACCCACATCTCATCCGACTTGACGATCAGGTTGTTGAAGGCTTCGCGGACCGTCTCCTTGGGAACGGTGTGGAGCAGGTAGTAGTCGAAGAGCATGAAGGGGACGAGGGGAACGGCCCCCTCGTCGAGCACGAACTTACTGATGTGCTGGCGCCAGTAGAAGTTGCGATTGCTGATGGCGCAATAGACGACCCGCCGCGGCCGGCGCAGCACGCGCTCGGCCTGCTCCGCGGGAGAGGCCTTGGGTCGCGGTGTGAAGATCCGCTCGAGGATGTCCTCGGCGTCCTTGACCACCCCGCTGACGGTCGGCGTCGGAGTGGATTCGGTATCGGGCACGGGTGCGCCCTGGCCCTCACTATGCGGAAACAAAAACAGCGACCGATGATAGCATCGCCCGCTCATCCGGATTCCGACCAGCCGATCAGATGGGGCAGTCGCGACAGGGCACGGTCCAATTGACGGGCGCGAGCGGGGTCGTTGAGCCAGCGGCTCTGCCCCGACGGGTGGGGCAGGGGGAGGAGCAGGGGGAGGACCGCCGGGACCTCTCCCGGCGCCTCGACCGCAGCTCCCGAGGCGTCGAAGAGCTGGCCCACCGCGTCGTCCAGGCGGTGGCCCGGAAGGAAGCGAGCCAGGGCGAGGCTGCCGATCGGCATCACCAGCTGCGGTGTGAGGAGGCTGAGGACCGTGTCCAGCCACCACGAGCAGAGGGCCACCTCCCGGGAGCTGGGCCGGCGGTCCCCGCGGCCGTCGGGCGTGCGCCCGGGGAAGCAGGTTGTCATCGACGTCATGTAGACGCGACGGCGCACATCCGCTTCACCTGCAAAGCCGCCGCGCTCGAACCAGCGCATCAGCTGACGGCCGGCGCGACCCGCGAAGGGCCGGGTGCAGTCGTTCTCCACCGGCCCCGGGGCCTGGCCGACGAGCAGGATGCGCTGTCCCGGGTGACCGCTGAAGACGGGCTTGGAGGCGGCGAGGTAGCCGGCATCCACGCAGCGGGTGCAGCGGCGCTGGGCATCCTGCAGGGACTGCAGGGTGGCCAGACCCGAGCGGGGGGGATCAGCGCCGGCCACGCCCGTCCTCCAGCGCTCGGATGCGGTGACCGGCCGGCCCCAGCGGGCGGTGGGCGGAGCCGATTGGGCGGTCGACCCCACGCTCCCGCGGGGGTATCATCGAGAGGCGGCCGCCCGTCATCGCCCACACCCCAGCCGGCGGACCGTATGGCGTGCGCAGTGGGACGTGATGCCTGACGACGACTACCGTCCGACCCACGAGCTCCCCCCGGATTCGCGGCCGACCAACGTGCCTCCAGAGTGGTGGGACCTTCTCGATCGCAACGATCTCCCCAAGGGCGACGGCGAACCCGCCCGCGGCCCTCGCCGCCGGAGGAGCCGGGAGGAGGACATGATCCACGGTCTCCAGGGTGGAAGCGCCCCGCGCTCTGCGCTGAGGTGGCGCTCATGGGTGACCAACGTCGCGCTCATCGCCGTCGCGGCGCTCCTGCTGGCGGTGGGCCTCGACACCACCCCTTCGACGGGGACTGGCGCGATCCTGCTTCTGTTGGGGATCCTGGCACTGCTGGCGCTGGTGGGCGTCCAGGTGGCCCGCCGCACGCACCGCCGGGGGTGATCGGGCGCCGGGCACTAGCATCTCCCCATGGACGTGGAGCCGCAGGGTCGGCGGCGTGGGCGGCGGCACCTGGACCCGGGGCCGGGGATGCGGCTCGGACGCCTTGCGGCCGACGCCGACGCGGTGTCGGCGCAGCGCAGGTTCACCAGGGCGGCTGAGGACACCGCGGCCCTGGCGTCCGGTGAAGACGCGGCGGCCGTCGAGCAGCTCGCGACCGCCCCGATCCGGGCCACGGGCCGGATCGTCAACTCCAGCAACGCCGTCTTCCTGCTCGAGCTGGACGCTCCCGACCCTCACAGCGCGGGACAGCCGATGCGCGCGATCTACAAGCCGACCCGCGGCGAGCGACCCCTCCACGACTTCGCCCGCAACACCCTCCACCTCCGCGAGCGCGCCGCCTACCTCCTGAGCGCGGCGGGCGCCATGGGCGTGGTGCCTCCGACGGCGCTGCGCGACGGACCGCACGGACCGGGGAGCGTGCAGCTCTACATCCACCCGGGAGAGGAACCGCTACCGCAGAGCGCAGCCCCCGACCTGGAGGCACAGCTCCACAGGCTCGCCGTCTTCGACGTCCTCGCCAACAACGCCGACCGCAAGCGTGCCCACCTCCTCGTGGACGGGACGGGACACGTCTGGGGGATCGACAACGCGCTCACCTTCCTCCCCTATCCACGCCAGCGGACGGTCCTCCTCGACCTGGGCGGGAGCGACCTCGAAGCGGACGACGCCGAGCTGGTGCGGCGGCTCCGGAATGGAGAGTCCCGCACGGCCCTCCGAGCCGCGCTGCGCCGGCTGCTCAGCGCCAGCGAGGTCGACGCGTTCGAGGGGAGGTTGGAGGAGCTGGCCGACCAGCCATGGTATCCGCGGCTGGACGACTGGGACGGCCGGCCCTTCGAACGGTGGTAGCCCCAGGCCCCCTGTCGGACGCGGGGGCCCGCACGCGGCCTGCCGCGCGGGGTGGTACGCCCGGAGGGACTTGAACCCCCGCTCCCGGCTCCGGAGGCCGGTGCTCTATCCAACTGAGCTACGGGCGCACGCTGCAATCGAGTATACGGGCTGCCAGGTCCGTCCCCCCGGACGGCCCCTGCGAGAGGCGCGGCCCGCTGTGCAGACTTGCCCGAAGAAACCGTGAACGAAGACGCCCCGCCGCCGCCTCCTCCCCCCGCACCCGGGGGGGCACCTCCGCCCGCGCCGGGATGGTCACCCTGGGGTCAGGCACCTCCGCCGCCAGCCCAAGCGGCGCCGGAATGGTCGCCCGGGGGTCCACCACCTCTGCCACCACCACGCGCCCCGGGGTGGCCGGCGTGGGGAGCGCAGCCGCAGCCGCAGCCGCCCTCGCCTCCCTCCTCACCTCCGCCGTCGCGGCCGGGCGGAGGCACGTCCCGGTGGCAGATC
>OCZT010000708.1_pt1 | contig 33586 bp, 27 predicted proteins | sample 1539031 | NCBI WGS metagenome assembly OCZT01 (sample SAMEA3539308, study PRJEB22396) | soil metagenome | biome: tundra; feature: field; material: soil | place: USA | collected 2010-05 | depth 0.15 m | reverse complement strand
CGCTGCCGGCAGAGAATACAGACGAGAGTGTCCATCCGCCCAGCGCCCGTCCCAAAAGTCCTGACTGCCCCTTAAAGAAGGGCGGCTGGTACACGAAAAAGAAGTTGTATACGAATTTGCGGTTATAGGTCTGATACCCGTACTGCCTCTGCAAATCGAAGGGATCGTCCGGAGTAAATGAGCTGGTCGCTTGGACTTCCGCTCCAGTCCCCAACGCCTTGGAGTAAGTGAAGTTGGACTGCATCGTCAAACCTCTCCAGTCGGCCATCTTGAGTGAAACGAAACCACCATTGTAGTTTCCGTAGCCATAACTGCCATTAACAGCAGGCCCCGACGTCATCTGGGGCGAAGTACCTCCTATGGCTGCGTTGGTGTTGTTCATCATGGTGGTCCCGAAGTTGAATCCGACACCACCGCAACCGGAACAACCGGAGCCACCATCCAGATCGCTCCACATGGACCAAACCTGCGCTGTAGCCAAATTTGCAGCTTCATTCGCTACCACGGCGGCGGTGCAACTCGCCGCTCCGGCGCAGTAGGCAGACTTCATAGCCGTCTCGAAAAACGGCTGCGCTGTAACCGCGGACGGGGCGGGGTGGCCACTGCCATCGCCATTGCAGCCACCGCCAGCGAGCCCGGCAATGCCGCCGCACAACTGCAATACGACATTCTTGTAGGCCTGGTCGAACCTCTGGCCGCCTTGCGTCATCATGTAAGGCACGGCGTTAAGGTTGATGGGCTGGTACTCGTTGGTGATTCTGCGCCCAATGTAGCCAATCTCCAATATAACTTTGCGGGACAGCTGACGTTGAATCGTGAGGTTGAACGAGTCAACCTGGTTGGGTCGGAAGTTCGGATCCAGGACCGAGGCGGTGGCGGATGAAATCCCATTGACCCCGGGAAAGTAGGGTTGGGGCAGCGTCGGCGAGGCCTGCTGCAGTGGGGCAGTCAGGCCGTCCACTCCAATGCGGAAGGCACTGGCAGCCGTAGTAGAGCCGGTCGCGCCGCAGGTACCGTTCATGAGGCCGGTACGGCACTCCACGGGTTGAAGGAGGCCAGGTCCCAGCAACGGCACCAGCACCAAATCCACACCGTTCAAGCGGCCGAAGATGCGACCGTAACCACCGCGAATGACTGTATCTTCATGGCCGAAGATCTTTCCAGCGATCGAATCAGCGTCGAAGTGGGGGCTCCAGACCGCGGCGATCCGCGGGCTGAATGAGCCGTAAAACGGGTTATAGGGATACTTCAGTCCATTGCTGGTATTGCCTACCAGGGCAAAGCCGACTTCCGGATCGTAGTTGATACCCTGCAGCGCAGCACGCTTCCGAGCCTCCAAGTAGGCTGCACCGGAAATGGGCTGGTCTGCCGAGTCCACCATTTCAACCTGCTTGCCAGCCTCTTCAACCGGCGGCATCTCCAGCGTCCAGCCCAGCCCGTAAGTCAAGGTGAAGGTCGGCTTCATATGCCAGGTGTCGCTGAAATATACGTTGTAAAAAGGGATGGTGCTCTTGTCGAAGGCCGGGGAACCAAGAGGATTCAGGGCCAGACTTGGGCCAGAGCGGGTATAGGCGACCTGCGAGATGGAAACGATGCCCAGTGCCGCCGCGCTAAGCGAGCTGCAATTGCTAACAGTGACGCCCGCTTGGGAGCAGAGTGGTAGGTCCGCCGTGAGTCCCGATCCGGTAGTTCCGTTGCCAAGCACATAGACGGGCTGGTTGTTGATACCTCCGCCGTTATCGGTGCGTTGATGGTAATCCCAATTGTGTTCGTAAGTACCGCCAAACGTGAACAGGTGGTTGCCTTTCAACATCGAGATATCATCACGAAACATCTGATCGTGCCCATCCCAGAAACGGTTGCGGGTTTGCTGCGTGTTCACGTTGTAAGGACCGAGATCCTGAGTTTGGCCGAAAGTCTGGCCGCTGAAGGTTTCGAGCGCTCCGCCGAGTCCGGACGTCTGCGGGGCATCTCCCGTCCGCTTCCATTGCCAGTAATTACGCAGGAAGCTGTAGTGGACATCGTTGGTGATGTTGCTGCTGATGTTCGTGGTCAGCCCCGCCGTCCACAAAAATGCTTGCTGCGGAAGATTGGACTGAGCAGCCGGGGTGCCGAGCTTGTCGCCGGAGAAGAAGCCGCCAATATCAATCTGAGCATCCGCGGCCGCTTGCAGCTTGAACCAACGATAAGTGGACATGAAGTGCCACTTGGAGGAAAAATCGTGGTCCACGCGACCTACTGCGAACTTGCTGGTGGTTGGCTGTGCAAGATTGGCAGAGAATCCTTGAATGTTCGAAATGGCTCCAATGGCAGGGTGGTCGCACAAGCTCTGAGTGCAGTTCGCATTTGACTGCGGTTCATACTTATTCCATATCTGCTGAACCAGAGGGTTAACTCCAACCCCCCGCGGGTCGAGGGAAGTACCCGGGTAAGTGATGCCATTGTAGGTCACGGGAGTTGGGTTCAGGTTGTAAAGGGCGCCAGTCGCGTCGTCCGTCAATAGTCCCAGCCGTAAAGTCGGCGACGGGACGTTTCTAACGATGGTCTCGGAGTTGGGGAAACTGAAACCCTCATAATTGAAAAAGAAGTAGGTCTTGCCGCCAAGAAGCGCCTTCGGAATAAGCGGGCCGCCAATCGCTCCACCATAACGGCTGTAATGGAAGCTGGGAACCGGCGTAATTGGGTCGTTGTGGTTGTTTTGCCAGGAATTGGAAGACCAATTGTTATCTTTATAATATTCGTAACCTGTGCCATGCCAGGCATCGGTTCCGCGCTTGGTGACAACCTTCACCTCGGATCCGGCAGAACTATTGAAATCGGCGATCTGGCCGGCAGTATTTACCTTGAACTCCTCGACGCTATCCTGCGGAGTCGGCAACACCCCCGTAGCGCCACCCACCCCAGTGCCGCCTTCCGAGGGTCCTACGCTATTCTGGTTGGCAACACCCCCGCTCGGGTCGCCGGCAAAGCTTTTCGTATAAACGTTCATGCTACCGTCCATGTCGTTAGTATTGTTGCCGCCATCGAGCGAGAAGGAGCTTTGGTCGACAACCGCTCCTGCAACGGAGCCATCGGGACCTCACGCCAGGCTGAAACACGATAAACGTGCTGACATCGCGGCCAAGGCTAGGCAGGCTGTCGATGGTGAGGTTCGTGATGGTGTTGCCGACCGTCGCATTCATGGTCTGCAGCTCGTTGCCAGCAGCGGTTACCTCACTACCACATTTGCGCCGCCCACATGCAGAGATAAATTGATTGTGAGACTGGCTCCGACCTTTACCTCCTGGCTCTCGGTCTTGGTGGTTTCAAAGCCCGCCTTCATTACTGCGATGTTGTACGTGCCCGGGTTAACGTCCACGTAAACGTACCGCCCTGTGGCGTTGGTGGTGGTAGTTCGATCATTATGGGTCGAGGTATCAGTCAGCGTCACCGTAGCGCCTGCTACCACCGCCCCCGACGGGTCAGTGACTGAGCCGGCAACTGTACCGGTTGACGTTGATTGTGCCCACGCGGGCAGAGCACTTCCCACACAAACCACCGACAGGAGAACCAGAGCCAACTTCATGCTGCACGTATGCATCGCTTCCTCCTAACCGAGATTGACAGGGATTCCTTTTGACATTGAAATCGACAGCGGTTTGCAACATGACTTATTGACTGTCAGAAACAGGCAATGAGTAATCAACATCCGAGATGCCACTTTTCGGATGAACCACGTGATGTGGGACAAGTAACCTCCTTTCCGTGACCAATGGTGCAGCACTAGCGTCCCTTGCCCGTTTTACCGCTAGTGCTCCACAGCGTCCTGATAGCGAATTCGGCCTTTTCCTACAAGAAGTTGTAGACATGGCTTCCGAGATACCAACTTCAATAGCCAACTTTGGAGTGCGCAAACTAAGCTCGTTCAGCAATGCGCGTATGCTTCAGCTTGCTCTGAGGCTCAGTTTTTAGGGGTCGGAGGTTTGGTGGCTAAGTCAATTCTGGCTAAGGAAAGATCCGCGAGGCTTCGCGGCCATGCTCAAGAGCCCTGTTCGACAATCCCTTGCAGGGCCGCCCGGTAACCACGGCTGCAGGAGAGCTCTCTCCCGCTTTTCAGAACTACGACATATTCTCCGCTGTTGACCGGGATCAGTTCCTTGATCTTGCGAACGTTCACGATCGTCGAACGATGGATGCGGACGAAATGACTCGCGTTCAGGCGCTCGGAAATCCTGCTGATCGTCTCGCGGAAGAGATAGGATTCTTTGCCGACGTTCAAGCGCACATAGTTAGCCGCGGCTTCCACCCACTCGATGCTGTCCAAGTCCAGGAACACAACTCGTCCATTGGCCTTGATCACGAGGCGGCTGTCCGGTTCCAGTGCGGGCAACGCCACCGACCTGACCTGCGACAGCAGATTCAGAATCCGGTGTGTGATTTCGCGGTCGTGCGCCTTGCGCAATTCGGACCGCGCCTTCTCCAACGCGTGGTGCAGTCGCTCCTGGTCGAACGGCTTCAACAGATAGTCAAGAGCATTGGCCTCAAATGCTCGAATCGCATACTGATCGTAAGCTGACGTGAAAATGACCACCGGCATTTCTTCCAGAGAAATTTGGCTCAGCACCTGGAAACCATCCAGGTCCGGCATCTGGATATCGAGCAGCAGCATGTCCGGCCGAAGACTCCGGATCGCAGTCACAGTTTGTCTGCCATCCTGGCACTCCGCCACGACCTTAACTTGCGGTTCCGAATCCAGCAGGATGAGCAACTTCTGGCGCGCCAGGCTCTCGTCATCGGCGACGACGGTGCGCACTACCGTGTCCAAGGGCTGGTGTTGCGGCGAAAAAATAACTGAATCCGGGATCATTGGTCACTCACCTTGGTCCAGTGGTTGAATAGACGTGACAGCGTGAGAATGGTTGGCAAAAGACAGTGTCGAATCGACAACCCATCCTCAGGCTGCTTGAAGGTCCCTGATCTTCATCGCGGCGGCGCGGGGGCAGATTTCAGGAGCGCAGGCCCGCTTCCGGGCAACTTCCTCCGCTCGCCCTACCTAACAAGACGTCTCAACATCATTTGTATGATCGCCCCGGGTATCTACCCGGCCGCGAATCGCGCAAGGACGTCCCTGAATTCTCGGAGTCCGTCCCTCGCGGGAAAACGAGCCCTCTGCCGCCTCGTCGATAATGCCACAAGCCACTATGTCCGCCATCCGATTTCAGACATCGTCCGCCGTGAGCGAGCGTGCGGTCTCCGAGACTGCGAACCGAGTGCACGCACAGGCTGTTGATCTCCTGACCAGACGCGCTGAAATCAATCGAAGGATCCGGTGTCGTCAGCAAGTGATGCAGGCATTGCGGGATCTCGCGACCAACGCGACGTTCAAGGGTTACGGTGCGGAGGGGCCCGCGCCCGCACGCACGACGGAGAGGAAACGGCCTGGCAATAACAGTGCGCCGCCGCCCGGACATACAGTTGGCCAGATGTGGTCTCCCCTGCCAGGCCAGTCAAAACACCTGCAGGCCGGACTGACGCGTGCTTGCCGCATCGCGCTCATGGAGGCAGCAAACACCGCGTCCCCGGATGAAATTCGCACGCGCATTGTTCGCAGGGGATCCTTTTCATTCGCCGATTCCGAATCTGCAACCGCAGCGATTATTCGAACTCTGAATGCTATGGCCTACGGCGGCGAGGTTCGGCGTTTAGAAGACGCCCCCCAATCGCGGTGGCAGCGAATCGCGCCTGCGCGAGAAAGCGATACCTCAATCTAGATCGTAGCCGTGGCGATTTCGCGCCCACCATCGTTCACTCTTCTCGGCCCGACTCCGGCCAGATCTCTCCAATAGCGTTAACCGTATGGGACGAACGGTTATTTTTGTGGGACGAATGAGGCAGGACAGGGACGATCTTTGATTGCTCTCTTGCGTGGATTGGTCCATCATGTAAGGCGCGCCCGTTATGGTGTGGACGATGGATGAACGCTAGCGCGCCGATGTGCCGATGTCGCAAAAGACCTCGCTGAGTTTACTCCTGACATGAAGACAAGTTGCGAAGGTTGCGGGCTCACGCTGCCAGCTGACAGCGCGGCATACGTGTGCTCTTACGAATGCACTTTCTGTCCGGTCTGCTCCTCGAACATGCACGGCATTTGTTCGCATTGCGCCGGTGAGTTGGTGCGCCGACCGCGCCGAATGGTACCGCTGAAGGGTGAGGCAACAAGCGGCGACGCCCCCGGAAGTTTTCGTCCTTGGATCATCTGGACGCTGAGTTTTGGCGTTTGGACGTTTGTTGCCCTCGCATACGCCATAACAGTCTACGAGTTGTATCGCTCGACCGGTACGTCCATGAGGTTTCTCAGCGTTCTGGGCATGCAATGCAGCCAAGTTCTGACCTACATTCCGCTGACCCCCTTCGCTTTTGCGTTAGCGAACCGCTACCAAGTGCAACGCAACAACTGGGCAACAAATTCGTTGATCCTTCTGGCGGGAGGGTTGGTGTTTACCGTGGCGCAAGTCGCGATGCGCGGCATGACTCCATACGCGTATTGGGATCCTCGCGTCCGGCACTGGGTTTCGGCCATTTGGGACGCGCAAGCCCACGGATTCCGAATTCAGTGGTTTATGTTTGAGAGGATGTTCCTCTCTAGCGTGGTTGACGACGTTGTCACCACCTACCTGCCGATCGTACTGATTGCACACGTGGCATCTTATTACCTGAGCTTTCGAGAGCGGGAGTTGCGCACGTCGCAATTGCAGGCACAACTTGAGAAAGCGAGGCTGCAATCGTTAAAGAGCCAGTTGCAGCCGCATTTTCTCTTCAATACGCTGCACTCCATCTCCGCCTTGATGTTAACCAACGTTGAAGCCGCCGATCGAATGATCACCCGGCTGGGCGACCTGCTCAGGATCAGCCTCGAAACCGCCTCAACCCAGATGACAACCCTGAGCCGCGAATTGGAATTCGTAAATTGTTATATCGAGATTGAAAAGGTCCGATTCGAAGAAAGGCTCAAGGTGAGTATCGACGTCGCTCCTGAGGCTCTCGATGCCAGCGTCCCTCACTTGTTGTTGCAGCCTTTGGTGGACAATGCCATCAAGCACGGAATTTCCAGGTTGGTGTCTGGGGGCGAGATTCGAATCTCCGCCACTCACGATGACGCCTATCTGCATCTGGAGGTGAGAGACAACGGACCCGGATTTAGGGCGCCGGGCCACCCCCCGTCGGGGGGCATGGGACTGAGAATCACGCGCGAGCGACTGGAGACGATCTACGGCCAGGATCAGAGCGTGGAGTTATTAAGCTTGCCGGATGGCGGCGTGGCTGCTCGGGTGTGTATTCCTCTCCGCATGGCAGTGGCCGGCAGCGAACAGTTTCCGGCTGCAGCCGCATCAGTCGCTCCAACCTAGCAACTGCCGCTCAAAGTCGAAGCTGATACGTTTTGGCCGGAGGCAGGAAACGCCCATCAGTCCATCCAGGTCGCTTTCAATGCCTGTCCGACTTGCCACCACTGAAGCTCGCTGAGGCCCGACGTCCAGTGTTCCAATCCTGGCCTGCGAGAGAACGACGGTGCCGAAACGAACGTTTCCGGCAACATTCTGTCCGCTTCCCATAGCGCCGCTCCATACGTAGTCCACCCCGCGCAAGTGGCTCTCGAATAACACCAACTGCGGTGTTCCAGTATCAAGGAGCAGGTGCAACTGGCGGGCGCCGCTTCTCAGATTCACCGTGATAAATTGCCGACCTGCCGTGAACGGCACAGTGTAGCGTTCTACCGAGGCCCCGAAAAAGATGCGCTGTTTTGCGTAATCGACCGTGAAGTTCGTTCCGCCGAGGACGTCGAGTCCGATGACAGCGTCAATGCGGGTTCCCAGTCCGCTGCCAATTACGGAAAAGTTCGCGACCATCACTGGCAGATTCTCCCGCCTCACGGGACCAAACTGAAGATCGGGAAGTGTGATGCTTTCTGACGCAAAACTCTTGTTGAAGACTGACAGGTCTCGCGCCGTGCCCTGCAACCCCAGCCTTGCGGAAACGCTGCTGTCGATCATGCTCGGGTTGGAGCCAGTATCCAGCAGAAGGTTTTGGTGCTCGAGGTTGCCAATTCTCCCGTCCACGACGATCAAGTATCCTTGGTAGGCCTTGAAGGGAATCTGTGCGACCTGGCGCGTGGGGCTTGGCGTCCAGACACTGATATCACCTCCGACGCTGGGGACGCACAGGTTGCAGAGCAGGACAGCCAGCGGCGCAATGTCCCGACTGGCGTGAGCAAGCCCTCTTGGCCAAACTATTCTCGGGATGCCGGCAGACGGAGCGCATGACGGGTCAGATCTCTTTGCGCCGGTGGTGCCGAAACTGCACATGCGCTGAGCCATGCGCAAGAGACTCCGAGGCACGAGTCACCGCTGCGGGCATTGGGATATGTAGCCGACTTGCCGGGATGAAGACCTTGAAAACGCCAGCGGCGAGGGTGAGCGCGGGCTCACGCAATGCGCGGTCAGACGTGACCTCGGCGGCGCGCAGCATCCGGGGCGCGGCTCTATCTCCCTTCGCGCTGGGCCGCCCACAGCCAGGCGCGTTGCCCGCGATCTCCAGGCAACACTGTCGCTTCGCCATACTCAACCAGCCGGCCCAAAATCGTATTGATCGTTGCCAACGGATCTTTGTGGTGGGCCAGCAAGGCAGGCGCGGTCCGTTGAATCTCATCGCACACATCGCGCGCGCTCATCGGCCGCCCTGCTTCCATCAGTACTCTGCGGCATGCCCGGGTGATACCGGGCCGGCGGGAACCGCTTCTGTGATCGACCAGGTCTAAGAGAGCAGCATCCAAAATGCCGTCGCCGAAGAGCTTCGCTAAACCCACGATGGTCTGCTTCACCGTGCCAATGCGTTTCGTGACTTCTGCTCGCTCCTCGATCAATTGGCGCAACTCCCGTTCCGCCTGCTGTATTACCTCTACCACGTGGCGGTTTTCGCCGCCCGGTGCATCGGCTGCCGCCTGGTCCGCCGTTTGTCCGTTATCCATCGAAGCATACATACCACTCGTGTTATCCCGCAGCAGTAGCGCTGGGATTGACACCGCTTCGCGCGGGACCAGCAAACAATCAAACGCGACGAAATTCGCGGGAAACTTTCCCGGCGGTTCTACGAGCGATTTCATTATTCATAGAGTTCACCGGAAGTCCTCGCAGGAATGCCACGTCGGAGATTGGGAAATGCGAGCGATTTAGCCGCGTCATACGTCACTGCTCCGGGTTGTCTATGGATCCTCACAATCCGCACACGTTATTTGCGGGCATGTGGCAAGTAGAGATGCATACCTGGGGCGAATCCAGCGGAGGCCCTGGCAGCGGAATCTACGTTTCCCACGATGGCGGTACGAAGTGGGCGCGCCTGGAGGAACACGGTTTGCCTCATGGACCGCTCGGGAAGATCGATGTCGCGGTTGCTCCGACCAATTCGAATCGCGTCTTCGCCCTGATTCAGACCAGGGATCAGGGTTCAGTCTGGAGATCCGATGACGGGGGAGAACAATGGAAGGCGGTCAATTGGATTTTGTCCATTTCTTGATTTTCTGGGCTGATGAAGGGCAAGTGGGAAAATGAGCCAGTCCACGACTCCGGAGTGAGCCAACTCTTAGGCTGCCTCCGCGACTGATTCAAAGCTGCCCAAAACCCCCCGCCGGAGTCGGCTTCGCCGTGCCTGACGACTTGTGAAGAACGCAGAGCTCGGCTCGCTGCCATCTTCCGATCTCGTGGGTCAGCCGAAGTCAGTGTGAAGACCCGCCGACGTAGTTGCCGTAACCCACAATGACTGTCGAGCTAACCAGAACCAAGAGGCTGAATGCTACCAGCAGCCTGGTCCTGCCACCAGCGCCCTTCCACTCTTTGAGCGCGATACCCCACAACGTGCTGAAGATGATGATGCTGGCCATGTGCAGCGTCCAACTGGAGAACTTGTATCTTCCCATCTGGGTCTCGCCCATGGTGTAGAAGAAAAACTGCATGTACCAGGTCGTACCCGCGAGGGCCGAGAACAAGTAGTTGGCAAGCATGGGAGCCCTGGCAGTCGTCTCCAGGGCGACGGCCACGGCTACCGCCATCTCCTCCGCCGGGGCATCGGTAACGGCTTCAAGGATGTGCTCCTCATTGCGTGCGAGAACTTTGCCGCGAATTTCGGACTCGAAGTACTGATAACCAGTCCGGTTGCGGATGTTCAGAATGAGGCACCAGATGAAGTTGGTGGTGAAGCCGCCAGCGAGCACCACGACGAGTACGGGCAGGCCCTGCCACAACACCGGTGTGCCGTGCTGGATTGTGATCGCCTTTATCGGATCGCCGGCCGCGAGGCCGTAGGCGAAGCAGGCACTCATCACGCCTGAAAAAGTGGCAACGAGCAATCCCTTCTTCAGGTCGAATTCCTTGATCGAGGCACGCTTCTGCTCGGTCGACATTTCGCGTTCTTTGGATACTCCGGCGGCTCCTGCGAACGCGATACCGAGAAGGCAGACGGCGACGCCGCCAAGAATCACCAGGCCGGAGCGAGTGCCGAGGACTTCGGATGCGAACACTCCACGGAAAATCGGAGGCATCAACGTGCCAAATGCGGCTGTGTACCCGAGTGCCACGGCCATGCCGAGCGACATGCCCAGGTATCGCATAGTAAGGCCGAAGGTGAGGCCACCAAGTCCCCACAAGACGCCAAATACGTATGCCCAGAACAGGCTGCTCGCCGGAGCTTCCTGGAGCACACGAGTGAGGTCGCGGGTCATTGTCAGCGCGAGGAGCCATGGGGCGATGATCCAGCTGAAGAATCCGCCAACCAGCCAATAGGTTTCCCAGGCCCAGTTCTTCACTCCCCGATAGGGGACGTAGAAGCTGGCGGAAGCGAGACCGCCCAGCCAGTGAAAAAACACCCCTAGGGCAGGGTTCATGGAGTCCTCGAGTCTGAATTTAGAGGTGAAAGACTTCTAGCAACGGCTGCATGGCGAGATCGGGCAATACGCCGTCAGGCTGAACGAAAAAGTCACCCATCTCGCGCTGCCAGCGCTCGTTGACTTCGCGCTTGGCCATCCCGGATCGAGCACGTTCAAAGTTTTCTGTCTCCAGATAGCCGACGAGAAGGCCATCGTCTCGCAGGAACAGCGAGTAGTTGCCCCATCCAGTTTCACGCAAGGCGGCCTGCATCTCGGGCCACACGCTGCGATGGCGCTCTTTGTATTCCTCGAGCCGCTCGGGCCTAACCTGCAACACAAAGCAGACACGCTGCATACTCGCTCCTTAACGCAGGAAGGCCTCGGAGAGACCGCCGTCTACGGGAATGACGTGCCCGGTTGTTTTCGCACTCTGATCACCAGCCAGCCAGACGATTGCGGCCGCACAATCGTGGGGAAGGATAGGCCGCTTCGTCAGAGTACGCTGGGCATAAAAATCGGCGAGCTTGGTGCGCAGTTCCTCGGTCGGCTCCGAGTCCTTGAACTCGATCTTGTACTTTTCGAGAGACTGAATCACGCGGTCGCGAGGGAACATGTTGGAACCGGCGACCACAGTAGCGGGCGCAATTCCGTTAACACGCACATGCGGACCGAGCTTGATGGACAGCTCCCGGATCAAGTGGTTGAGAGCGGTTTTGCTGGTGTCGTAAGCCTCGCTGCCTTTCTTGGGCACCACCGCGTTGGCGGAACTGGTGAACACCATGGCAGCGGGCAGACCCTGGTCTTTAAATACCCACTCCGTCTGTCGGGCAAGGAGATAGTTGCCGGTGACATTGACCAGGAATGTCTGCGCCCATTGTGCGTCGGCGAGTTCGCCGTTCGCGGCAGGTACGGGATAGATCGCCGCCGTATTGACGATGATATCCACGCCGCCAAATTGAGAAATCGTGAAATCCGCCGCATCCCCAAGAGACGCAGCCGAACTAAGGTCGACGCAAACATGGGCGACAACCTCCGGAGATGATATTGCGCCGGCCTCATCGGCGACCTTCTTCGCGCCTTGTTGATCAAAATCCGCCACGACGACATGGGCGCCCTTGCGCGCGAGCAGCAGCGCAACTTCGCGACCAATTCCGCTGGCGGCTCCAATGATGAGAGCGATCCTGCGGCTGAACTCCGCTTCCGCGGGCATGCGTTGCAGCTTGGCTTCTTCGAGAGCCCAATACTCGATGCGGAACGCCTCTGATCGTGGAAGCGCCACGTAGTTATGGAACTGGGTGAACTGCTGCGACTGCTCGGCATGACGGGCCTGCGGCAGTGGATGAGAAACTCCTCCATCTTCCAAGGCGTTCGCACCGGCCATAACGTGAATGGCATTGATGAAGAACTCGGTCGTGATTCGCGCCTCTTTCTTATTCTTGCCGAAACCGAACAGGCCCAAGCCGGGAACAACGACGACGGAAGGGTTGGAATCGCGCAGTCTTGGAGAATCGGCATTCGCCCATGCATCGTAATATTTCTTGTAGGTGGCTCGATACTCGACAGCCTGACTTCGGATGCGCGCCTTCAGGACTCTGACATCCTCCTTTGCAGCATCCCAAGGAAGAAATAACGGACAGACCCTGGTTCTCAGAAAATGGTCTGGACAACTGGTGCCGAGCGCGCCTAATGCCTGCGCCCACTTCGATCCCGCAAAGGTCAGAGCATCGTCATCGTCGGCGTAGTGGGCTATCACACGGCGATTCGAGGAAAGTATTCCCCGGAGTGCGGGGAGGATCTGGATCGCGATGTTTTTGCGTTCCTGAGCGGGGACGTGCTCGACGCCTCCGAACAAAGAGTCTTTTTTCGATTGATGCCTCAGAATGAATTCACCCATCTGATCGATAGTTTGAATGCTGTTCAAGTAACAATCGCGCTGCGTCATTCCCCAGGTGAACAATCCGTGGCCGCCGAGGATGAGACCCTCGGCGCCGGGATTATCCCTGACCGCCCGTTCAATCAGGAGCGCGAGTTCGAATCCCGGACGCTGCCAGGAAACCCACACGATTTTGCGGCCAAATTCTTTGTTGAACTCGTCGAGTTTTCGTTTGCCGTTTGCGCTCGCGGCCAAGGCGATGGCCCAGTCCGGGTGCAGATGATCGACGTGGGAGAAGGGAAGGAATGCGTGCAGAGGAGTATCGATGGATGCGGCCACGCGATTCTCACCAAATGCCGAGAGTGGATAGTAGCGGACCATCTCATCTTCGTACTCTTCGCCGCGGTATAGATCCTTGAGTTGTTCCAGACGATCGAAGTAGAGCAGGGCAAACCCGGCTTCGGTAATGGACCCGAGATCTCCGCCACTGCCTTTCACAGCCAGCACACGAACAGGTCGGCCATTAAACGGGTCGGGAAGATCCAGCTTGGAACTGGTATTGCCGCCGCCGAAATTGGTGATGCGCAAATCCGCGCCTAGCAAGTTCGAGCGGTAGCGCAACAGGGCCAACTCATTGCCGCCCATCTTCTGAGCTTCAGCTTCGTTCCACAAATCTTTCAGGTGAGCCGTCTCTTTGATCTCAGGCATAAATACTCCCGCAATATTGCTCAAATCGTTGCGCGTGCTGATCCCACTTGTCGGTTTCCAGCGGCTCAAACATTTCGATTGGAAAAGAGCGATCTACAATGGCACGGACTTCCTGGAGGGATGCCGCGCCTCCCGTCGCCAGCATCTGTAACGCCACATTTCCCAATGCCGTAGCCTCAGCAGGGCCAGCAAGAACCTTTCTTCCGGAGGCGTCGGCAGTCAGTTGGTTCAGTAATCGATTTTTCGATCCGCCGCCGATGATACGAATCTGCTCGATGCGCTTTCCGCTCACTTGTTCCAGATTTCGAAGAACCATGCGGTACTTGAAAGCGAGGCTTTCCAGAACGGCTCGGACGTACGCGCCGGGTTCCTGCGGAACTGGCTGGTGGGTCCGGGTGCAGAACTGGTTGATGGCCGCGAGCATATCCGGAGGGCGCAAGAAGGATTCGTCATCGGGGTCCACTAGGTGACGAAACGATGCCTCGCGAGTAGCCAGTTCGATCAACTCGCGGTAGTCGTAAGAAAGTTCTTGCGCGGTCCAGGATTGCCGGCAGCCCTGCAGCATCCACAGGCCCATAACGTTCTTCAACAGTCTCGTGGTTCCATTCACGCCACCTTCGTTGGTGAAGTTCAGCCGCAACGCATCGGATGTGATAACCGGGGAGTCCAGTTCGGTACCCACCAGCGACCAGGTTCCAGAACTCAGAAAGGCGGTGCCATCGCGCGCTGAGATTGAAGCCACTGCCGAGCCCGTGTCATGACACGCGGGAGCAATCACAGGCGTGCCTGCAAGTGAGGAATGACCTGCGATTTCTGGCAGGAGAGTCCCAATGATAGTGCCCGGCTCTACGATGGGTGCCGGCAAATGCACTGGTAGTTCCAAGCGCTGCATCAGGCCGGCGGCCCACGCGCGCTTCACTGGATCCACCATCTGGGTGGTTGTCGCGTTGGTAAATTCGCAGACTGCATTTCCGGTCAGCCAGTAGTTGAACAGATCCGGAATCGTTAGCAGACATTTCGCTGCTTCAAGCATCTTCGGGGTCTGACGTTGTGCGGCGAAGAGTTGATACAGGGTGTTAATCGGCATGAACTGAATTCCCGTCGCCTGGTAGATCTCCTCCCTGCCACCTATTCGGAGCACTTCCTCCATGACCCCTTCGGTTCGGCGATCGCGGTAGTGGTAAGGGTTTTGCAGCAACTCGCCGCGTTCTCCCAACAGGGCATAGTCGACACCCCAGGCGTCGACTCCGATACCTGCCAGTTCCACTTCGCCCAGCCGCGCGAGAGCTTTGCGCACTTCGAACCAGAGTCGAGCCACGTCCCAGTGGAGCGATCCGCCATACTCGACCGGTTCGTTGGCGAAACGATGCACTTCTTCTGTCGTGAGAATCCCTGACTGAAGATGTGCTAGTACGGCCCGTCCACTCTCGGCGCCAAAATCGAAGGCGAGATACGGCTTGCGTTTAGGCATAGGAGGAGACGTTCCGTGAGTTGCGGGCCGCCCGTTCCTTGGTGATGCGCTCGAGGTAGCCACTCTGGCGGAATGCCTCCATGGGATTCTTGGGCAGGCCTTTGGAATCTCGCCATTCCTGGATCACCGGGCGGACGTCGGTCGCGAATGCGTCCTGCAGAAAGGACTCGGCCCGCACCAGGTCGCAATTTTTCTGCGCCGTCGCAAGTTCTCGACCATCGACCAGAGCCGACTTGGAGAAAAGTTCCTGCGCTACGGTTACGGTTTGAATCATGGCCTCGATTTTTCCCTTGAGATTGTGACTCTGGTCAACCATGTAGGCAATGTCGGCCTGCTTGCCGGTTTCCCACTCGAAGAAGCGAATCTCGTGGAAGATCCGGAAGACCTGATAGGGATCGATGGAACCAATGGTCAAGTCGTCATCGGCGTAACGGCGATCGTTAAAGTGAAAGCCGCCGAGCATGTCCTCTGACAACAGCCAGGCCACGATTTGCTCGATGTTCTGTGCCGCGTAGTGATGTCCGGTATCAACCAAGACTTTTGCTTGCGGGCCGGCGGCGCGAGAGAGAAGTAGAGACATGCCCCAATCGGCAATGTCGGTGTGGTAGAAGGCGGGCTCAAAGGGCTTGTACTCCACCAGAAGTCGCTGCCCGAGGGACAAGGCGCTATGCGATTCTTTCAGCACCTCCGTGAACCACTGCTTGCGTTGCCGAATATTCGCGGTCCCGGGGTAGTTGGAGCCGTCCGCAAACCACATAGAAATGTCTCTACTGTGCAGGCGGCGGGCAATCTCAATGCTGTCTTTCGTATGCTGCAACGCACGCTGCCGAATGGCGCGATCAGGATTGCCGAATGAGCCGTACTTGTATTCCTGATCCTGGAAAAGATTGGGATTGATTGAGCCGGGCAGCACTCCGTGACGGGCGGAGAACTTCTTGATGTCGTCTGTGCTGCATACTCCATCCGGGCAGTCCCAAAGAACATGCAACGCTATGGTGGGGCAGACGCCTGTAAGCAGGTGTACCTGGCCAGCGTCGCTGAACTTCTCTTCGGTAGTGGTGGCCGCCGCTGCCTGAATGAATTTTCCGAAACGAGTGCCGGTGTTGGCGAAACCCCAGGACGGTAGCTCGATGCGGAAGGACTCGAGCGCGTCAAAAATCCTCTCACTTTTTCGTGCGTCCATAGGGCGCCTCTTTTCGAATTCGAAGGGTACAATCCTTCCCGCACAAGATCACGAATTTCTTTCCCGGAACTTGTAGTTGCGCATTGCAGAACGCTCAGCATAACACTCCGAAGAGCCAAACGTGTCAGAGGCCGAGACATTGGAAGTGTCAAGGAACCGGAACCCGCTGGCACCAGTGGCTGGATTAAAGGGTCAATTTCTGCCATGCAGAATCCTTCTCGGTTTCTGAGGAGTGGCAGACCGGGGGCCGCTGAATAGAAAACTACGGGGAATTCGGCCAATCTGCAATAATCTGCCGGGTCGGCGATAAACGCTCAAGCTAAGCGGGCAAAAAGCATTAGCCGAATACCGGCGCTTGCATGACAAGCCAGCCAGCAGGGCTGACTCGAGCCAGTTTTTTCATCTCGTGAGGTAACCAAGCAGGAGGTTGATTCCGATGCGCCGTAAGTCGCAGCCCGGCGACTCCTACGGAAGTGTGACCACCGCGACAGAAAATCCTCCCACCGTTACGGAGTCGGCGGTCAATTTCACTTTAGCCGGGGGTTGAAATCCGGTAGTCTGATCCACGTAGTCCACCTGTCCGCCGCTGGCGCCTGCGATGGAAACCTCGAAGGGACGATCGCGCTTGTTGACCAGCAGCACGCGCTTCTTATCGTCATGCGTTTCGAATGCAAGCGTGTAGACGTAGGGGTTGTTCGGCGTGGCTGGTTCGATCTCGACGAGTTTGTCGCCGGCGCCGAAGTTGTCGTGCAGCAGCTTCAATACCCAATAGCGAGCGTTGGGTTTTCCGTTGTTCCAGTCCACCATGGAGACGCTGGGGAACTGCGTGGGAAACCCTACAAGCTGCGACTCGCCGGCCACATCGATGCCGATCTTCGTCAATTCCCCGAAGATGTAGGCATACATCGCTCCGGCAAGGTTCCAGTAGGAGTTTTCAATCGGTTTGGCAACGTGTCCGGGCTGGTCTTGCGCAGTATCGTCAGCCGAGATGACCCCAAGTTCGTCGATCGTTGTCCTCGTTTCCGGTGACAGTCGCTTGCGAATAGATTCGACGTAGCGCACCGTCTTCAGGAAACCTTCGGCTTGATCAAAGTAGGTGAATTGCTCCACTTCCGGAGTTTCATCGGCGGTAGGAACGGCGTAGAAGTGATACGAGATGAAATCCAGCGGAACGCCGAGCTTGTGATTCTTGTGGTCGAGGAAATATTCGAAATAGTGCGGGTCGGTGGTCATGGCCAGTGCGAGCCCAACAAACTTCATGTCCGGCTGCACCTTCTTCATCGCAGTAACCGTTTCGTCGTAAAGGCGAGTGTAAGTTTCCGGGTCGAAGTGATGCTCGAAGTCGATTTCGTTCAGCACTTCCCAATGAGAAATGGAGTAGTGGTAACCCGACTCATGGCGCTTGCCAAGTTCGTCCGTAAACCCGCCTTGCGTGTACCAGGAGATCAGGCGGGCAAAGTAGTCGGCCACTTCCTTCATGCTGGGATCTCGCAGTTCGGTTCCTTGCTCGTAGGTCCACGTGACCTGGTTCGGGTCTGCCGGATATGCTACCGGTTTGTCGGTCTTGTACATCCACTGCGGAATCGTGCTGAAGTTTAGAATGACGGAATGCCCCTTGGTTGCATCAAGGAAATCGATCGTCATGGGATCGATCGCGGAGAAGTCCCACGACGTCTCTCCGTCTTTCGGAGGCTCCAGTTCGGCAACTCCTAGCTTCGGATAGGGCAGCCAAGGAACATAGCGCACATAGTCCGCGCCCAGGTCGTGCAGTGATTTGAACGCATGGTCGTGCACAGGCGTGCCGCGCTGCAGCGGCGGATTGACCACGACCTGCAATGTGGGTGTGGTCTGCGAAATCCGGATGACCTTGTCCCAGTGCACCGTAACTTTCGGAGACTGCTCCTGGGCCGCGGAGGTCCAAGCGCACATCGCCATGATTGCCAGGACACCCGTAATCTTTGGCCACGACCTGAAGATCATTTCGGCCCTCCGAAAGCTAGACTCGAATGACTTTCCCGTACCGCAGGGTCGGATACTTTTTCCGACGGAGTCGAATGTCGCATGAGCCGACGGAGCCGTCAATTACCGATTGCCAGGGATTAGCCATTTCGCGGTGAGAAACAGCTAAGGCCTGGAGCACGCCAGCATGACACAAAGCCTTTTGCGGCATCCTGGCTCGTTGGTCGTAGCCATTCAACTTTGAAGAGTACTCCAAAAGGGGGTTAGGATTTCGCATCGCAGGACGCATCGAGTACTGGCTTGGAAGCTTGTGGCTCGAGCCAGCGCGGACTATGCTTGCTACGATTCCGGAAGTGCTCGTGGAAGAAATGGTCCGGAAGGCTCCTCATGGAAGCCTTAGACAATCAGCTCAAGGTTGGACTCTTCGGCATCGGCTTGGATACCTACTGGCAGCAGTTTCCTGGACTCCGGGATACTTTGCTCGGGTTTCAGGCACAGGTTGCCCGGCAACTCGAAACCTTCGGCGCGCAAGTGATCAACTTGGGGCTGATCGATACTCCAGGAAAGTCTTTTGCGGCCGGGCACGAATTCCGAAAAGCCGACGTCGATCTCATTTTCTTATACGTCACGACCTACGCGCTTTCGTCAACGGTGCTTCCTGCGGTGCGCCGCGCCAAGGTTCCGGTGATAATTCTCAATTTGTCTCCTGCGCCGGCCATTGATTATGACAAGTTCAATCGCCTTGCAGACCGCACTAAGATGACCGGAGAATGGCTTGCCTACTGCCAGGCCTGTCCGGTTCCGGAAATCGCAAACGTGTTCAACCGTTGCCGGATTCCGTTTTTCCAGGTGACCGGCATGCTGGAAAACGATCCAGTTGCGTGGGACGATATCGGAGAGTGGATCGAAGCTGCACGCGTCGCTCATATCATGGAGCACAATCGCCTCGGCGTTATGGGAAATTACTACGGAGGAATGCTGGATATTTATTCGGATCTCACACAGCAATGCGCCTACTTCGGCGGACACATCGAGATTCTCGAAGTGGAGGAGTTGGCGGCGTTGCGGCGCGAGGTGGGCGAAGCAGATCTCAGCCGCAGGGTAACGGAATTCAAGACTTCTTTCGACGTGCAGGCCGACTGTTGTGCAGAGGAGCTTCAGCGCGCCGCCCGCACATCTGTCGCACTCGACCGGCTTGTCGAGGTTCACCGCCTCGGTTCGCTGGCTTATTACCACAAGGGCGTGGGAAGTCCCGAGAATGAGGATGCGATCAGTTCCATCATTCTGGGAACAAGCTTGCTAACCGCGCACGGAGTGCCAGTTGCCGGCGAATACGAAATCAAGAATGCGCAAGCCATGAAGATCATGGATTCGTTCGGTGCCGGAGGTTCCTTCACCGAGTACTACGCGGTGGACTACAACGACGACGTGGTGCTGATGGGACACGACGGCCCAGGGCATATCGCGATCGCGGAAGGGAAGACCAAGGTTCGTCCGCTGGAGGTTTATCATGGCAAGGTTGGACGGGGACTGTCCGTGGAAATGTCAGTCAAGCATGGACCAGTGACCTTGCTTTCGGTGGTACAGACGGTGGACGGCAAGCTCAAGCTGCTTGTAGCTGAGGGCGAGTCCGTGCCTGGCCCAATTCTCGAAATCGGAAACACCAACAGCCGATACCGCTTCTCGATTGGCGCAAGGAGATTCCTCAACGAGTGGAACGTGCAAGGACCGGCCCACCATTGTGCCGTGGGAGTGGGTCACATTTCGAGCAAGCTGAAAAAATTGGGCGCGTTGCTGGGAATGGAATGCGTTCGGGTGTGTTGAGGTAGATTTCGAGCGGTGACGCCTGGCTGGATTGTTTTGGTTCGGCATTCCGCATTGCGAAACGGAATCGGCAGCAAGAAAATCGGTACGACGGGCCATCTGAACTCACCTTGAGTATGCTCAAGGCGTTGAACAGCCAATCTTCCGGTCTTGCTTCCGTTTCTGAGCTTCGTTTCAATTTTCACAGAGCGAAACGGTCAACGTTCGCAGTTCGCCGGTTGACACTGGCATTGCTCAGGTGAAACCATCCCCGCCGTCTGCGTTATGAGGTCAGGCAGCCGGGCTCCGCACTTCGTTGCAGGACCAGGACAAGGACGGTTCGTGCGGTCAGGCGAGCCCCAACCCAGGAGGATCAGGTGAAGCGTGCCAAATTATTGAGTGTGGTCATCGCGATTGTCATGCTGGCGTCGTTCGCGTCCGCTGCGCCGGTCCATTTGCGCTGCGAATACCTCGAAAAGCCTCTGGGAATTGACGCGGTGGTTCCTCATTTGTCGTGGCAGAGCGATAGTACCGAGCGCAACTGGAGACAGGCGGCTTACGAGGTTTTGGTAGCCAGCAATGATGAGAGCCTGCAGGCCGGCAAGGCCGACATCTGGGACAGCGGCAAAGTTGATTCCGCGGAGTCGGTTGGAATTGTCTATCACGGCCCGGCGCTGGAATCGCGCAAGCGATACTACTGGAAAGTTCGGGTATGGGATGCGGCAGGCCTAGTCTCCCAATCGGGGGAAGGAGCCTGGTGGGAGATGGGCCTTCTCCATGCGCCGGACTGGAAGGCAAAATGGATTCGCTGGAAGAACCCAGAAGATGACGCCGACCGCAAGGGGATTCGTTGGATTTGGGTATCGGGTCAAGACGCGCTCGCGGTTGTGCCCAATACGGCTGTTACGTTCCGCGTCACCGTCAATCTTTCCCAGAAAGCAAAGGAGGCAGTCTTACTGCTAGCGACGCGGGGAAACTTCGTCGCGAAAGTGAACGGTCATGAAGTAGACGTCAAGAGCAGATGGAGCACGTTCGATCGAAGGGATATATCGGACCAGCTGGTTGTGGGCAAGAACCAGATCGAAGTGACTGTTACTGCGCCTGAGTCACCGGGCTTCGGACCGAACGCCGGGGCCAAGACCACGACGGCCGCATTGGCAGCATTGGTGAAGATCACGCGCGTGAACGGCACCATGATGCGCTTCCCAACGAATGAACGCTGGGAGGCGAATCTTGAAAAGACATCGCGCTGGCAATCAGCCCACGTCGTAGCGGACTTGGCCGACAAACGACTGGGAGATCCAGGAGAATTGCCGCAGCCGGCCGCGTACCTGCGGCGGACGCTCGCACTGTCGAAGAACATACAAAGAGCGAGACTCTACGTGACCGCCCTGGGCAGCTACCGTGTATTTTTGAACGGTAGCCGGGTTGGCGGCGATGTCATGACGCCCGATTTCACCGACTATCGCAAACGCGTCTTGTATCAGGCCTACGATGTGACCAGCTTATTGGTCAACGGCAACAACGTAATCAGCGCTCTGCTGGGTGACGGCTGGTACGGCAGCGGTTTGACTTGGGTCGGAATGCACTTCTTTCCTCCTCCGGACCGTTTTGTGGCACAACTCGAACTCGATTACGCCGACGGCAGTCACGACACTGTTGTGACAAACGAGTCGTGGAAAGCGGCTGCATCGCCAATTCTTCGATCCGATATTTACGGCGGGGAAGTATACGACGCACGCCTGGAACAGGCAGGATGGGAGAAGCCTGGCTTCGACGACTCGAAGTGGAAGGCTGCGGTATCCGCGGATGCGCCCGCCATTGCTGTGTCGAGCCAGATCACCGCGCCCGCGCGAGTCATCGCTTCATTAAAGCCCAAGGGCGTGACTCCGGTCGCAAACGGCGCCTACATCTTCGACATGGGCCAGAACATGGTGGGATGGGTGACCCTGAAGGTGACAGGTGCGGCGGGTACCAAGGTTCGACTGCGATTTGCCGAGATTCTGAATCCGGATGGGACCATCTACACGGCAAATCTGCGGAATGCGGATGCCACTGACGTCTACATCTTACGAGGCGGCAATGAAGAGACTTTCTCCCCGCATTTTACTTTCCACGGATTCCGCTACGTAGAGGTTGCTGGCTATCCCGGAACGCCGACTCTCGATGCGATCAAGGGAGATGTCGTCAGCAGCGTAAGCGGCGACCCTGTGGCCAAGCTGGCGACATCCAGCGACCTTGTCAATCAAATGTGGTCGATTGGCATCTGGGGCCAGCGGGGAAATTTTCTGAGTATCCCCACGGATTGTCCACAACGCGATGAGCGTCTGGGTTGGATGGGAGACGCGGGAGTTTTCTGGCGAACTGGAAGCTACAACTTCGACATCGCAGCATTCTCTCAGAAATTCATCCAGGACATTGTCGATGCTCAAACCAGCCAAGGCGCGTTTACCAATGTTTCCCCCAACACACTTCCCTTCGACGGAGGGGAAACGGAAGGTACGTCGGCGTGGAACGAAGGCATGGTAGGAGCACCCGGCTGGGGTGATGCGGGTGTGATCGTTCCATGGACCACGTGGGTGCAGTACGGGGACAAGGCCGTCATCGAAGAGAATTGGGATGCGATGCAGCGCTGGATGGATTTCATCCAGAGCCGAAATCCCGACTTCCTGCGCAAGAACGGAGTTGGCCCGAACTTCGCTGACTGGCTGGCTCCCGACGAAAATACAAACAAGGATCTGCTCGCGACCGCATACTGGGCCCTGATCGCGAACATGATGTCGCAGATGGCGCACGCGGTTGGCAAGGAGGCCGACGCGAAGCGGTATGACGATGTCGTACAGAAGATTCGCACGGCTTTCCAGAAGACCTACGTCAAGGAAGATGGAACAGTCGGGACGGGAACGCAAACTTCCTACGTGGTCGCTCTCTACACCAAAATGGCTACCGAAGCACTCGAACCCCTGCTGGTCGACAAACTCGTCAAAGACATCGAAGCCCGCGACTGGCATCTTTCGACAGGATTCCTCGGAACGCCCTTCCTGCTTTTCGCGCTTGCCGATCACGGACGGACCGACGTCGCTTATCGCCTGTTGCTGAACGATACGTATCCATCCTGGGGCTACATGCTCTCGAAAGGCGCGACCACGTGGTGGGAGCGCTGGAACGGAGACACTGGCGATCCAGCCATGAACTCCTATAACCACTACGCCTTCGGCTCGGTTATAGCTTGGGTCTATCGCTATGGCGCCGGGATTGACACGATGCCGGATTCGCCGGGCTTTAAAGAGATCGTCGTTCATCCGCATCTCGATTCGCACATGACCTCAGCGCGTGCCGAATATGACTCGATCTACGGGAAGATCGTCAGCGACTGGAGTGGTAGCCTTGCGGGTCCATTTTCTCTGAGAGTCAGGATCCCAGCAAACACTTCAGCAAGAGTTTTCTTGCCAGCAATCGCGGAAGCACACCTCACAGAGGATGGGAATCCGGTGGAGGCGCGGCAAGAGAGCGGATCGTATGTAGTCCAGATCGGGTCGGGTTCCTACACTTTCGAAGTGAAATGAAGCGGCTGCGGAGTACGAGAGTCCTTCTGCTAGGGGCTGGCAGTGGGGTTGTGTAGAGCGGGTCAGAAAAGACCGAGGAGCAATGTATGCAAAGCATGCGCGAAGCAATGTTTCGAATCGCCGCGATCATTCTGGTGTTAATGGGCGTTGTCGGCTCGATGCTAGGTCAAAGCTCCGGAAGCTCGCTGGAGGACGGATTCAAGCCCCCCCATTCCGCCAAGCCGCGGGTGTGGTGGCACTGGATGAACGGCTAGTTTCGGATTCGTGTCCGATTGGATCTGATCCGCTTCTTGCGATTGGTTTTCAGCTCCGCCCTAGCACCCCGAACGTCGACGCGGCAGTCTGGACCTACCTTGCTGCATGGGAATCGTAACCACCATCACGATGCTGTTGCCAAACTCTCGATCACCTTTGACAGCTGATACTGCATATTGCAAACGATGGGTCCAGCCTTTAGCGTTTCGCCTCCTTGCCCCTCAAGGATGCCGAGGTTGTCGAATTCCAGTTCAGGACAACTATTTGCCGAAAACCAAAATGACCACGCCGCCGGCGACTATTAGCGCACCACCCAAGAGAACTGGCAATGTGGGCGTCTGACCGAACCTTACCCGTGCGACAACCTGGGCCAGAAGAAAGAATAGAACGATGTACACGCCGAGCAATTTACCGAAATCCCAACGCGGCGTATTGACCACCAATCCATAAGCGGCGAGAGCGGCAGCCCCGCTCAGCAAGGCAATCGCCCGGCTGATCCCGGAGGAACGATACATAGCCGTCTGAAAGCTGGAGTCGCCATATGCCTCCAGAAAGGCCGCCAACAAAAGAATAAGGAGAGCGCCACTGCGATGTGCGACGATGTGGTCAAGAAAGTTTCTCATACGATGTGGAACGTACCGCTATTGTAGTGAGGATGGAACGCACTCTAACGCGTTCTTCTTCTAACAACGATAAAAAAAATGAATTGGACGGACGAAACCTGCGGCTTTAGCTTTCTGATGATTGAGATTCGGTCCTCAGCGGCGGACTGCGTGGGAACTGCCTTTTACCTTGGGAGTTCATTCTTTCGCCGCCCAGAAGCTTTCGGGCAATCTCTCGGGGAGGATTAGGATGAAGCTTGCCGGTTTCTTGCTATTGCTCTCGGGATGGGGGATTGTTGTCTCCACCTTACCACTATTGCCGTCGTTGCCGATCCGTGCTGCATTCGCCCTGGCTGGGATGGCCGTGGAACTCATCGGACTGACTCTGGTCGTTCGCTCTCATCGGGTTCAAGAAGGATAATGGGTTGGCGCCTCCTCCTTCCCTTTCCGAAACTTCCGCAACGCTATGCCTTTTCTTGATTCTGCTGGTTCCGCTGGCGGGCGCCGGGCTAGCGCTCGTCAACACCGGACTTGCCCGGTCGCGCAGTGCCGCGCACGTCATGCTGGCTTCGCTTTGCATCCTTGCCGTTGCCGCAATCGCTTATGTCATCTTCGGATTTTCCTGGCAGGGGGCTCCGGGTCGGCCTGCTCACGTCCTCACAATAGGAGGCAGAGTGTGGAACTGGATCGCGGCCGAGCCGCTTTTTCTGCGTGGCTTGCGGCTTGACCTGTCGCCTGCATCACTGGTGTTGCTTTTGCAGATGTTCAGCGTAGGTCTGGCTGCAATGATCCCTCTGGGTGCCGGGGCTGAGCGCTGGAAGCTGGGTGCTTCGTGCGTCTCCACGGTGCTGCTGGCGGGCTGGACCTATCCGCTGTTTGCCCATTGGGTCTGGAGCGAAGGCTGGTTGTCCCAACTCGGTTTGATGTACGGGCTGGGCCAAGGCTTCGTGGACAGCGGTGGCGCTGGGACGATTCAAGTAATGGGTGGATTGAGCGCGTTGTCAATCGCCTGGATTCTCGGCCCACGTCGCGGAAAATATTCGTCCGAAGGAGGGCCTGCCGCCATTCCCGCCCACAATGTTGTGCTGGTTCTGGCCGGGTGCTTGCTTGCCTGGGTGGGATGGCTCGGTCTGAATTCCGCTGGCGCGATTTTATTCAATCATAGTGAGCCGTCAGCCGTTGTGTTGATTGCGGTAAACACTACGCTCTCGGCTGCTGCCGCGGGGTTGGCTGCGGCAATCGTTACGCGGTTCCGGTTTGGCCGTCCGGATGCATCCTTAGCGGCCAACGGGTGGATGGCGGGTCTGGTCGCGAGCAGTGCAGCGGCCGCATTCCTGAAGCCCCCGACGGCCATCCTTGCAGGTGCGGTTGCGGGTGCGCTCGTGGTCTTTGCTATCGACCTGCTTGAGTTTCGCCTTACGATCGACGATCCTGGCGGGGCGATTTCAGTGCACGCCATCGCCGGTCTCTGGGGACTGCTTTCCGTTGCTCTTTTGTCGGATGCCGGAGGCGGATCCAGCGGGCAATGGCTGGCACAACTGATCGGGATCGCAACTCTGCTCGGTCTGATCTTGCCTTTAACGCATGCTCTGAACTGGCTGATCGATCACGTGTTCCCGCATCGCGTAGACGAAGAAGGTGAGTGGCAGGGGATGGATCTCTATGAACTTGGCGCCGGTGCTTATCCTGAATTTGTCGTACATAGCGACGAGTTCACTCAGCGTTAATCTCCATTTCCCTGCTTCATGGTTAGGTAGGCCGTCCTTGCGCTCGGGAAGGGCACGACTAGTCGTGCGTCAAGGGCTGAAAAAACAGGTGTCGGCTTCGGCCCTGCGGGACTGCCTTAGGTGTGTCGCGCCACGTAGAGGAGCAGCCAAAAAATCACCACCGGTATCAGTGCCAGTCCAATGTAGAGCAAGACCTGCGTGCTCCGGGGCCTGCGGCGATCTTTCCAGTTGTGCAGTTCCGGACGCACTGCGGCTCCCACCTTGTCTTGGTGTTGCAAGTCCCAGGCAAAGTCATGGGCCGTGGCGTACCGGTTCTTGGGCTCACGCTCCAGTGCGCGGTAGATGATTTCCTGCAACTCCGTCGTAATGGAAGGGTCAATTTCCCGCGGCGGCACCGGATTATTTAACAGACGATCGTTCATGATCAAGAAAGCATTTTCCCCGGAGAACGGCACTTTCCCCGTCAACATCTCGTAGAGAATGACGCCCAACGCATAGAGATCGCTACGCCCATCTCCGCGTTTGCCTTTGACCTGCTCCGGCGAAATATAGTCCGGCGTTCCCATGGTCTGGGACAGCTTGGCGAACGTAAGCCGGCGCGACTTGGCGTTGGCCGCAATGCCGAAGTCAATCAACTTGATGTTGTCGCTGTTGTCGACCATCACGTTTTCCGGCTTCAGATCACGATGCACAACGCCGCGCGCATGGATGTATTCGAGCGTGTCCAGAATGCGCAGTGCCAGCTGCACCGCCCGCTCCGGTGGCAACTTGCGCTCCTCATCGATAATCTTCCGCAGCAGGCGCCCATCCACCCACTCCATGACCATGTAGACCCGGCTGCGCTCCTCGTCCGCAAAGACTTTCATCACGCCAGGATGATCCAGAATTTTGCCAATCTCTTCCTCGCGATGGAATCGGTCGAACAGCGCGGGATCGCTCTCGACCTCGGGGTGGGGGATTTTGATGGCGACCTGCCGGCCACTTCGAGTGTCAGTGCCACGATAGATGGAGGCCATGCCACTGCGGGCGACAAGGGCCTCAATCCGGTAATGATCGAGCCGATCGCCACTATGGAGAGTCATCGTAATCGGAGTGGCAGAGGTCGCGAGACCGCGAACGCCACGATCTCAAACGCAAGAGACAACTCCATCATGCCAGAAAATCTGTAAGGAATGCATAAAGAATGGTCTGGTGGGTAAATCGCCGATCAGCGAAGTTTGTAAGGTCGGCCGCGGTACATCCCCATACGTTCCACGCCGCGAATGCGAATCAGTTGAACACTGACATTGTCGCCGCCATCCTGCTGGTTCGCGCTGTTGACGAGTTCTCGCGCCGTCACTTCAAGATCCTGATTGCGGCTAACCGTGGCTGAAATCTCCGCGTCTGCCACGGCTCCGTGCAAGCCATCGGAACACAGCAACAGCAGGTCGTCCGGCAGCAACTGGACTTCGTCGATTTCGACCTTGACGAATAATCCGCAACCCAAGGACCGGCTCAAAACATGCCGCGTCGGTAGCGAGTTCGCTTCCTGTTTGGAAAGCAGGCCCAGGCGAAGCTGTTCATTGGCGACGGTGTGATCGTGGGTAATCACACGAGCCTTCTGGTTGCGTATCAGATAACATCGCGAATCGCCCACATGGGCGATGGTGGCGCGATCGAAACGCAAGGCACACACAACGACTGTCGAAGACATGCCCGCGCCCGCCGGACCCGCGAGCGCTTCTGTTTCACAGATGCGCGCATTTGCCGACTGCACCAGGCGATTCAGCAAAACGCCGTGAGATTCCATGGGCGGCGCGCGGCGGAAGCCGGCAAGCACTTCCTCTACCGCAGCCCGGGAAGCCACTTCCCCCTGCCGCTGTCCGCCAACGCCGTCGGCCAGGACAAACAGCCACCCGTGGGAGCGCACCTGCGCGGGTGAGGATGGGCGCACGTAACCGAGATAGTCCTCATTCCGCGGGCGAACCGGGCCTACATCCGAAAGTTGCGAGAATTCAACGTCGAGCATAGGACTGCTTGACACTCGGGACGCGCCGGCGAGGCCGCGTCGCGGACCAAAACCGTAATGGTATCAAGTTGCGCTACAAGCCAAAGCCTGGCAGCGTCGCGGCTGCCAGGCTGGCACTACGCGGTCGCTCTGCTATTTCTCAGGCAGCCGACGCACCGCCTTCGACCAGCGTCGTCCTTCCTGTCGCCTTGCTGGCCCGTAGGAAATAGATCCCCCCGTAGATCGCCCAGACCAGCGCGAATCCCAGAGCCAGCAGGGGTTCCATCTTTGTGCCGTAGCCCATGAACGGACCGACCAGATAGAACACCATGCATGCCAGGTTGGCCACCAGCCCGAAAACTGGGATCAGGAGATGCCGCACGAACCGGTATTGCGGGTGCTTGTGGAAACAGACGATGCAAGTGACGCAACTCAGCATATACAGCAGGAATGTACCGAAGTTCGAAGCCAAAGTCATGGTCAGGAACGAATTCGGTAGTGCGGCCATTTTGTCATGAGTTAAGTATCCAAAACTGGACCAGAAGCCATGCGGCAATGCCTGAATCGCCGCGTCCGCTGGAGCCGCCCCGTCGCCGAAGTACATCACCACCGTGATGCACCCAACCACCGCCGAAATCGCGGCCAGCAACCAGATGGCACGATGCGGGGTCGCGTTTTCAGCATGTAACAGTCCCATGGAATCCGGCAACTCCTTGTCCTTCCCCATGGCGTACGTCACGCGCGCCCCAGTGTTCATACAGGAGAGCGTGGTGCCGATCAGTGCAAGAAACACCGTGGCTGCCTCCACCAGCATGAAGATTCGTCCTCGTCCTGGACCGAACAACGTGTCCCCAACCAGAATCATCAGATCCCCAATGGGGGCGGCGGATCCCGCCGCATTCGCCATCGTGTATCCATTATTCAGAACGTAGTTGGCCGCGAAATATTCGAACAAATAGCAGAAACAGCCCTGCACCAGCAGCGAAGTGATAACCGCAATCGGTACATCGCGTTTGGCATTCTTGGCCTCGCCTCCCATCGATGTCACCGATTCAAATCCCACGAGAATCAGGATGGCGATCGTGGCCTGAACAAACATCCAGCCGAAGTTATGCATGCGCACCACCGAGCTGGCAGTAGGGTGGGAAACGAATGCCCCGCTGGAGTCGTGTTCGGGATAGCTGATGTGAAATGGAACGGGCTTCCCAGCAGCGTCCAGCTTTGGCTGCGGTACGCCATTCGCGTCACGCACCACAACGTCTGTCGCTTGGCCGTTCAGCACCTGGGAAGTCGCGGCGTACTCATAGTTGTAAGAAGCGCTGGTTTGAGGATCAAACTGGTAGCTGGTGCTGCCCGCTGGATGGCTCAGGCGGTAATTCAGAGCCACGACGGAGAACAAGAGCAGAGCGCTGATCTGAATGATGTTGATGGCTATGTTCACCGAAGTCGAACCGTTGACGCCACGATGAGCGATATAGGCCACGGCAAACGAGAACACAATGGCAACCAGCATCATGAACATCGGACCAGGATTGCTGCTGCTCATGAGATTCGGCCAGAGCGTTCCAACCAGGTAGCCGGAGATCACTCCGATCACCCCGACCATTACTCCGGGATAGATCCAGTAGTAAAGATGCGAACCCCAGCCGACGATGAACTTCGCCAGACGAGCATAGGGCCAGGCGGTTTCGTGATTAAGGAACGACTGCTCCGCGAAGTAATAGGAACTGCCCGTCCCGGGATACAACTTGGCCATTTCGGCGTAACACACGGCGGTCGCCAGACACAGCACCGTCGCAAACAGAATGCCCATCCACATTGCCGGACCGGTTGCGCCCGCCGCGGACTGCCCCGCAAATGTCAGCCAAAGGAAGGCGCCAGGAGCAATAAGGGCCATGGCATTCATGGTCAAACCAGTCAGCCCTAAGGTCTGTTTCATTTCTGTATTGGTCTCTGCCATCGGTATTCTCCTGTGATTTATCCTCTATTTCACGAAATCGGTTCGCGTCACTTGCTGCTTGCAAAGTTTGGCCGTCGAATGCAACAGGAACGCCATGCTGCCGAGTATTGCCAGGACACCAAACAGCGGGTACTCTCCCAGCAGGAACATGCCTGCAAGCAGGCTTACAAAACCCGCCAACTACTCTGCCAACTCACGCGTGCGAAACTGTGCCATCGGTCGCGCTCCCTTCCGGTTCTCGTGCGAGCCGGCACATTGGGAGGGGAGCGGCGAGGGCGCTGACACCAGGGGTTAGTTGGGTTTGAGCCCAAGCCGCTGATCCCCACATTGCGGGCAGCCCAGGTTCTGGCTGCGCGAAAATTAAAACGTTCGACTCGCCGAGTTGCATCGCTACTTCGCCTCCCGGCTGTCGAAGGTGAAAACCAAACCAGCCGCCAGCGTGTTCTGTGCCAGCACAGGCGTTGTGCCCTTAAAAAAGACGGGCTGGTCGGAGAAGTCGTGACGGAATTCGAGCCTGCTGATGATGTGGTGGGCTACCAACCGCTCCAACGTGGTGGTGAACTCGTTGAGATGCTGTGCCGTACCCGTGGTGAACCCATCGTGATCGTCGTAATACTCGTAGCGCGTGCTGAACGCTGACGTTCCACTGAAGGCGTAGCGAACGTAGCCCGCGACACCCGTCCAAAACACCGGATGAGAAACGATCGCCGTCACTGGGTCCGTGATCCGGTCCCCGCGTCCGTAATCACCGTTCACAATAAAGGACAGCTTGCTCGTGGGCGAATACGTGATGACCGTATCGCTGAGTTGGCGCACGTTGGTGTTGAGATTGTTCTGCTCCGGACCCGCCATATAATTCTGCGCGATCCCGAACTTCTTGTTGGGATTCCAGCCAAAGCCAATCCCATAGGTCTTGCCAGTATTGTTGTCGATCACGTTGTTCCAGCCGTTCACAAACATTCCGTTCAGCGAGTACTTGTCGTTAAAGGCGTACTTCGCGCGCATCCCGAAGTGGTAGTACGGAATGGCATAAGAGAACAGCAGGCCACGCGAGTAATTCCAGTTGTCCTTGGTCTCAATGACCTCGGCTCCGGCAGGCGTAACAAACTTTCCGACATCGATCTGCAATCCCTTGCCGACCGGCGCGAGATATGAGAAGTAGGCTTCCTTCAGATATTGATCGAAGCCCAGGCCCGCATGATCGCTGCCGTTGACCGCGTTCATCGCCTGCCCGAATCCAAGCGCTACGTGATAACCCGTGCGGCTGTTCGTGGCTTCCGGAGTCTTGTCGACCACCAGTTCCACTAGGTTCAGGCCGAACATGTTCGCGCCTTGGTCAAAGAAGCGCAGGCCGTTCGTTTGCGATGCCGGATTGTTGAAGTTCTGCCCGTAATAGACATCTACGAAGCCGCTCAACGCTGTCGGCCCTAGCAGTCCGGCTAGAGATGGTCCGGGAGTCGCCACGCCAGGCGCGGCCGCGGCGGTTACGAGACTGCTTTGCGCCGGCGCGGGCACAGTCGCAGCTGCCGACGCGGTTTTGTCACTGCTCTTCAATGCCGCCATTTCAGCGCGGAGTTCCTTCACCTGCTCTTCCAGTTCTTCGATGTGGTGGGCGATCGCATCGTTGGTGGGCGGAGCAGTACTAGCCTGATCCTGCCCATAGCTCAAAGACACGAACACAAAAACTACAACAGCAGCCCCAAATTGGGAGCGGTTCATCTAGGTTTCTCGCTTTCTCCCCTGGTGCATGCAACGGATGACCGAGCGCGTCCGTTGCCAGCACGCAGACCATAGCGACCTACCAAGCCGGAGTCCAACGCATACTTTTGCTGCGAAGCATCGAAAGTTTTTTGAAAACTAGAATTTATGCCGGCGATAAAGAAAACTTATCGTCGAATTCGTGCGCGACGGTTGAAGACCACAGGCTGGTCTCACAACGCGAGATCATAGTGCGCTGAGAGCGCATTCCCGCCTCGTAGGGCGCAGCGTCTTAGACCATCAGTTGGAATAAACGCAGGCCAGTTGCGGCGCGCGAATTTCGCCGGCGTTAAATTGCGTGCTCATACCAGAAGCGTATAGGTGTGATTGATATTTTTCATAAGCGCGAACTCTTGGCAGCGAGTAGGCAATCCGAGATGCTCTCGCCCATCCGAGAAGAGAAAGAGGGACCTTCCGATCACGTCCATGGAAGACTGAAGCTCAAGGGGAGTGCGGAGTCACGCACGCCGTTTCTCTCATCCTCTCGTTGACGCTTCTCGCCTGCGTCCCGCACAGGCCGGAAGATTTTGCCGGGGGCTCCGCGAGTCACCCGGCAAGATCTCCCCCTGGATTGTCCATCTTGGGATTCTCTGAGAATTCCCCGGCAACGATTCTCGCTTCTTCTTCAATCAACTGCACTCCCGGCAAGGATTTTCGAACTCTCATCTGCAATGGAATGCGGCGTGCTTTGATCTCGTCGCAGGTGCTTCCATTATGGACAGTGGCTACTACGCAGCGTGCGCCGGACTCGCCGCTCAAACCCAGGCTCTGGAGTTAGTCGCCAATAATCTGGCGAATCTCGGCACCGCCGGATATCGCGGACAGCAAGCGACCTTTCGCTCGCTGCTGGCCGGGGGGGGAACCGTCTCGTGGAATCCTCTGAATGCAGCGGTCAATGATTTCGGAGTTCTCGGCGGCAGCCGCGTCGATCTGACTGCCGGAAGTCTTACGGCAACCGGCAATCCCCTGGATTTGGGAGTGGCGGGCGCGGGCTTTTTCGCGGTGCAGTCGGCGCAAGGGGTCGTCTATACGCGAAATGGCGGTTTCCATGCGACCCCCACGGGACAACTGGCCACCGCTCAGGGAGACACCGTGCTCGGAGAACAAGGCCCGATCACCTTACCCCAGGGTACGGTCGCGGTCAGCGCGGATGGAACCATCTCGGTGGACGGCGCCGTGGTCGGCAAACTTCGTCTGGCGGAATTCTCGCCGGATACCAGCCTGCGCGCGCTGGGCAACGCACTTTATGCCGCGCCCTCCGGTTCCGCGCTGACGGCAGCTTCCTCCTCGATTCGCCAGGGCATGCTCGAAGCTTCCAATGTCAGCCCGGTCGAAAGTGTGGTGCAGCTGATCACCGTGCAGCGCAACGCCGAAATGATGCAGCGGGCGCTTACGTTATTCGATAGCCAGTTCAATCAGACCGCGGCCCAGGATTTGCCGCGGGTCTGAGCGGAGGAACTCATGATTCGCGCACTCTATACCGCAGCCAGCGGCATGATGGCCCAGGAAACCAACCTCGATAACGTGGCCAACAACCTGGCCAACTCCAGCACCTCTGGATTCCGCCGCCGCCGCATTCAGTTTGAAGACCTGGTCTACCAGACTTCGGTGATGCCGGGAGCGGCGGCGTCGCAGCAGACCACGATGGTGGCCGGATTGCAGGTCGGGCTGGGCACGCGCACGGCGTCGTCGGAAGTGATTCAGTTGCAGGGAGATTTCAGCCAGACCGGAAATCCACTGGACCTGACCATTCAAGGCCAGGGATTTTTTCAAGTCCTGTTGCCCGATGCTTGACGTGCAGAAAGTCACCGCCATGATTGCGCAAGACAAATCCCTGGCCGCC
>OCZT010000707.1_pt1 | contig 33608 bp, 24 predicted proteins | sample 1539031 | NCBI WGS metagenome assembly OCZT01 (sample SAMEA3539308, study PRJEB22396) | soil metagenome | biome: tundra; feature: field; material: soil | place: USA | collected 2010-05 | depth 0.15 m | reverse complement strand
TCAATATTTGTGTTTTCTGAAAATTCATGCTGCAACTTTTTGTCAGCCATTAATATATACATTACAGGAATAACAAACAATGTAAGAATCAGAGCAAAAAGCAATCCACCCACAACAACGATTCCCAATGGAACACGACTCTGAGCTCCGGCGCCTAATGCTAAAGCTATTGGTAGTGCGCCAAACATGGTTGCCAGTGAAGTCATTAATATAGGACGGAGACGTGAAGCAGCAGCCTCAAAAGCTGCCTCTGGGATTTTGAGTCCGGCTTTACGTTTCTGATTAGCAAATTCCACAATCAGAATCCCATTCTTTGTAACGATACCAATAAGCATTATCATCCCTATTTCAGAAAATATGTTTAAAGTTTGGTTAAATACCCACAGCGAAAGTAATGCGCCGGCAAGAGCCATTGGAACCGTAATTATAATAATAAAGGGATCGCGGAAACTCTCAAACTGGGCAGCCAGGATAAGATAGATAAGTACTATTGCAAGTATCAGTGCGAATAAGATATTGGAACTGCTTTCGACAAAGTCGCGTGATGCTCCAAAAAGATCAGTATGAAATGAAGTGTCCAATAGTTTTGAGGAGATCTTACGCATTTCAGCAATTCCTTCACCGAGAGTCCTGCCTGGCGCAAGAGTAGCTGAAATGGTAGCAGACTTATAGCGGTTAAAATGATATAAAGTAGGAGGGCTGCTGCTTTCTTCAGTTTTTACCAGGTTATCGAGCTGTATCAATTTGCCGGTTCCGCTTCTTACATACAATGAGGTAATATCCTTGGGCTGACTACGCTCAGAACGTTCAACTTGACCGATTACCTGGTATTGTTTTCCATTCCGTAGAAAATAGTCATACCTGCCGCCACTTAAAGCTAATTGTAAAGTAGAAGATATGTCGGATTCGTTTACGCCGAGATTTGTTGCTTTAAGCCGGTCAACTGTAAGATTGAGTTCCGGTTTGTTGAATTTTAAGTTCACGTCTACATTGCTGAATATAGAATCTTTCCGTGCTGCATCAAGAAACTTTGGCAGTACATCCTGAAGCTTATTAAATTCCAGGTTTTGTATTACAAACTGAACCGGCAATTGCGATCCTCCCGACATGGAAGTGGTAATAGTCTGTTCCTGAGTTGGTATAATTCTAGCTTCCGAATAACGCCGGAATATCCTTATCAGTTTGTCATATACCTGTTGTTGGGTGGTTTTCCTTTGATTAGGCTCCGTAAGAAATAAATTAATTCCTCCGACATTTGTGCTGGATGGACCACCTCCACCACCTGTCCTTGCAAATGATAACCGAGACTCAGGAATACTGTCAGTCATTTGCTGAGAAATTTTGTCGACTAAAACATTTGTATAATCAAAATCTGCTCCCTCAGGAGCAGTAATTGTAGCCCTGATAATACTATGGTCTTCCAACGGCGCCAATTCTGACTTTAGGAATCTTAAAATGGTAAAAATCATTATTACGCACACAAAAGGTATGGTAATTGAGATCCATTTATGTTTGATAACATAGCTAAGTATAGATCTGTAACCTTTATCGAGGCCGGTAAAAAATGGTTCGGTAGTGTTATAAAAGCGTGAATGTCCGATTCTGGATCCACCAAGTCGTATATTCAGCACAGGTGTAAGTGTGAGAGAAACAAAAGCTGAGATTATTACTGCACCGGCCAATACGATACCGAATTCACGAAATAATCGTCCGGTAAATCCCTGTAAGAAAATTACAGGAATGAAAACAACGGCCAGAGTGAGCGAGGTAGAGATGACAGCAAAGAATATTTCACGGGTACCATGCAATGCTGCTGTCCATTTATCGATTCCAAGTTCTCTCTTTTTAAAGATATTCTCAGTTACGACAATGCCGTCATCGACCACTAATCCTGTTGCCAGAACAATCGCAAGCAAGGTAAGCACGTTTATGGAAAATCCGAAAATGTACATTATAAAGAATGAACCAATAAGTGATACGGGGATATCTATGAGAGGACGTAATGCGATTACCCAATCTCTAAAAAACAGAAAAATGATAATTACTACAAGGATAATAGCTATAATCAATGTTTCTGTTACATCTTTCACCGACTGGCGCACAAACTTTGATTTGTCATAGCCAACATATAATGTCAAACCAGCAGGAAGATTTTTTTGAATATCATCAAATCTTTTATAAAATTCATCCGCTATGTCGATAGTGTTGGCTCCAGGTAAAGGGACCAGTGCAAGCATAATACCTTCGGCACCATTCAGTTTAACTTCTGTTTCTTCATTTTCGGGACCAAGAATTGCTTCGCCGATATCGCTCAGCTTTATCATCTGATCATTAGTCTGCCTGATAATAAGGTTATTAAAATCTTCTTCAGTAACCAGTAATCCGTGAGTTTTCACTAAAAGTTCTGTCCCAGAACCTCTTATTTTTCCACCGGGAAGGTCTATATTTTCTTTAACTAAAGCTGCAAAGATATCCTGAGCTGTTATGTTGAATGCCGCCATCTTATCGGGATTCAGCCAGAGTCGCATTGCAGGACGTTTTTGTCCAAATAGTCCGACAGCACTTACTCCAGGGATTGTCTGCAGTTTTTCCTGTAAAACATTCTCAGCATAATCACTCAGAGCGGTAGCTGTAAGAGTGGTGCTTTGAACAGCCAGCGTTATAATAGGGTCGCTGTTAGCGTCTGCTTTGGTAACTATGGGAGGAGCATCAATATCCTGGGGCAAACTTCGCGCAGCCTGTGAAGTTTTATCGCGCACATCATTGGCAGCTTTCTCCAGATCGGCACCAACATTAAACTCAACAGTAATATTACTGCTACCGACGGTGGATGATGAGGAAATAGTTTTAACGCCTTCTATTCCATTGATTGCCTTCTCTAATGGCTCGGTTATCTGCGATTCCATAATTTCAGAATTTGCGCCAGCATAAGAGGTTTGAACATTTATAGTTGGCGGGTCAATTGCAGGATATAAACGAACTCCGAGAAAATTGTATCCAACAAAACCAAACAGCACAATTATCAGGCTCATTACAATTGATGCGACCGGCCGTTTTACTGCAAAATCGGATAATGTCATAACGAATCTCTTTTAATTTTAGAAAATTTTAAAATAGCATTCGGTTTAAGAAAGAGTATTCCGGTTGTGACAACAGTATCGCCGGGATTGATCCCACTTATTACCTGTACAGATGAAGAATTCCGAATTCCTGTCACTATTGTTGCAAAGCTGGCCTTCCCGTTTTTAGCGACAATAAGCTGCTTTGTTCTTGCCTGTGGAATGACTGCCTCAGTAGGCACCATAAGTGCATCTTTATTTTCATTCAATCTAAGTTCAACATTTGCAAATTCACCCGGTATAAGCGATGTTGTATTACTTTCAACTATTGCCCGTCCGTTTAAATTACGGGTATCGGATTCGATTCCCTGTTCTGTCGCCATAACTGTAGCAATATATTTTTTGTCATCACCCTGAACGGTGAATGTTACTTTATATCCCGGCTTTATAGTGCTGCTGTATTTTTCAGGTACGCTGAAATCCAGTTTAAGATGTTTAACATCCCGTATCGTTGCCAGTGCAGTTGAGGATGTGACCTGAGCACCGATACTTACATTTCTCAGACCGATAGTCCCGTCAAACGGAGCACGCACTTCTGTTTTATTTATTTGCACGTCCAACACCTCAATATCAGCTTTTATTGAATTTATCTGAAGTATAGTCTGGTCGAGATCCAATTGACTTATTCCATTAACTTTCATAAGTTCACTTTGCCTTTTTTCTGTTTGTTCTTCAAGTTGCAACTGGGACTTTGACTTTTTTAACTGAGCCTGCAAATCGCCGTCAAAAAGTTTAACCAATAAGGAGCCCTTTTTTGCAAATCCTCCCTCGGACAAATTGATATCAACTACACGGCCAGCAACTTCAGGCATTAATACAGTTTCTTCAAATGGCTTCAATGTCCCCGAAATGGCAATGGTTTGGTCCAATACTGTTGGATTTACAATCACTCCTTCCACCCTGAGAATAACAGCTTGCCTGGTAACGGCAATTTTATTAGTCGTCCCTGAATGGCAGGAATAAAAGAAACTTGAAAATGCGATTATTATAAACAGATTTACAAATTTTTTATCGAACATAATTTGTTGGATTGATTAGGTTTGAACATTTAACAGAATGAAATAGAAACACCAGATAATAATAGATTCATAACATATCATTACTTAATCAGATTTTATTTAAAAGGTTAATTAACTGTCAAATGTATTGCTTTTATTAGTATTCTTTGTGTTAAATATTCATAAAAAAGCCAACGTATTATTTCTGAAACAGTGCACAACTACTATGTAATTAATAAAAAGAAATTACTTTTGTTGTAGTTTAAAAAATACTTTATATGATCCAACGAATACAATCCATATATCTGTCATTGATAGCAATTATTTCATTGTTATTTCTTAATGGAAGTTTTTTAGTTTTTGCTGAAAAAGCAGGATCTGTAATAAAAGTCACTTTTGGTGGGATATTTCGAGAGAGTGTTGGCCAGGGTTCGCAACTGATTGAAAAGCTTTTGCCGCTTACTATTATAATTATTCTTATTCCAACAATATCCCTGATTACAATATTCATTTTTAAAAACAGAAAGATTCAGTTGCGGCTCTCATTAATTTTGATAATAATCATTACTGTGTTTGTAATAGGTTTAATCCATGTTTCACTAAGTATTAATTCAAAGTTTGAAGCAAAAATAATTCCAGGGTTTAAACTGATCTTACCATTACTTATCCTAATCATTTCAATTTTAGCTTACCGGGGAATAAAGAAAGATGATCAGCTTGTTAAATCTAATGACAGATTGAGATAGGGGCCAAAAGAAAGCAACTATATTATCTGCAGATTCTCCTGATTAGTTATTTTTTCACAATAATGACATTTCAATGATACATTCTTTTTTGAAACCACTTTAAATCTTGTAGTTACAGCTTCAAAGTTTGTTATGCATTTTGGATTCATACACTTCGCAATTCCAACTATGTAATCCGGAACTTCCACAACTTTTTTCTCAACAACTTCATAGTCTTTGATTATATTTAATTTGGCGTCAGGAGCAACAAGAGCGATTCTGTTAATATCTTCATCTTCGAAAAAAACGCCGGAGATCTTTATAATAGCTTTTCTTCCAAGTTTTTTGCTCTCAAGATTTGTTCCGAATGTTATCTGATTATCAATACGGTCGAGACCCAGTATCTGTATTACTTTGAAGAGGTTACTTGCCGGCACATGATCAATAACTGTTCCATTCTGAATAGCACTGACGCTCATTTGTTTTGCTTCCTTCATCACTTTGTCTTATTTAATACCTAAAAGTGAACATACAATAGCCTGACGTGTGTATACCCCGTTCAGAGCCTGTTCAAAATAGTAAGCTTTAGGATTGCTATCCACATCCTGATGTATCTCATTCACCCTGGGAAGCGGATGTAGTATCCTCATATTGGATTTAGTATTTTTCAACATCGAGTTTCTGAGAACATATACATTTTTAACTTTCTCATATTCAATTGGATCGGAAAATCGCTCCTTCTGTACCCGTGTCATATATATTATATCAGCTTTAGATATAATATCGGTAAAATCATTGTGTTCATAATACTTAAGGCCAAGGTTGTCGAGGTATAATTTAAATTCGTCAGGCATTTTAAGCTCTTCCGGTGCAATGAAATTGAAAGTTGTGTTCCACCTCGACATTGCCATCATCAGAGAGTGAACAGTCCTGCCATATTTTAGATCACCTACCATAAAAATATTCAAATTATCAAGTCTGCCCTGGGTTTTACGGATTGAATAGAGATCCAGTAAGGTTTGCGTAGGATGCTGATTTGCGCCATCACCGGCATTAATAACCGGAACACTGGCAATCTCACTGGCATATCTTGCACTTCCTTCTATAGGATGCCGCATTACGATAAGATCACAATAATTGTTAACTGTCAGGATGGTATCATTTAATGTTTCACCTTTTGATACACTTGAATTGGAAGCATCAGAAAATCCAACGATCTTCCCGCCTAATCTGCTAATTGCACTTTCAAAACTTAATCTTGTGCGGGTGGAAGGCTCAAAAAATAAAGTTGCTATAACCTTTCCCTCCAGTAATTTTTGTGTAGGTTCTTTTTCGAATTCTTCAGTCAGATCGAGAATCCTGAGGATTTCTTCTGTCGAAAAATCATCTATCGATACTAAGCTTCTGTTTTTCATTAATATGGCATATTAAATGCACATGTATGGTCAGGTATCAAATTTAATCAAGAATTGTCTTAACACCGATTAATGTTAATAATTAATTTAAAACTTTTAATTGGAATAATTCCCTAACGAGTTTCAATATACCGATATTTCAGACCATCAATCCGTGAAAGTCGGTTAAGTACCTTTTCTTTAACCGATACTCTGAAATTTAATAAGATACGGCATTCCAGATCGAATGATTGTTGTGATTGTCCAAGGTTTTCTTCTTTTAGGATCCTCATAACATCGTTCATAGAGATATATGGATATGTGATTTCATAATACTCCTGTACAGTCATCTCTGTAAGTTCGGCATTTTGTATTGAAGAGGCAGCCGCTGTCCTGTAGGCATTAATTAATCCGCTGACGCCCAGCAATGTGCCTCCAAAATACCTGCTGACTACAATAATGATGTTTGTTAAACCATATGAATTTATCTGACCCAGAATTGGTCTACCTGCTGTGCCTGATGGTTCTCCGTCATCATTCACTCTCCAAATAATTCGTTCGTGCCCAATCATATAGGCATAACAATGATGTTTTGCTTCATAGTGTTCTTTTCTGATTTTATCAATTATCGCCTTAATTTCTTGCTGATCGGAAACGGGAACCGCAAAAGAAACAAACCTGCTCCCTTTTTCTTTATATATTCCCTGCGAGGATGAGATTATTGTTTTATATGTATCAGAATTCATTGCTGAAAATTAATACTTTTACCCGGACTCTATTATTCTATGTACTGATCTTTTTATAACGTTCCAGTTGTTTCTCATCTGAATTCGCCACACTGGTTAATGGTTATTTGCTAAAACAGAAAAGATATTTCCAGCAGATTTCGCTGATCTGCGCAGATCAAATGGACCAATCTGCGAAAATCTACGGGATCAGCGGGTAAAAGAATAAAAAAATAATACTTTTGTTATGAATTGAATAGTATATGAGTGTATTATTAGATGAAAAGGATCTTCACAAGCTGATTGTCATTGGTGACAGAATACTTATTAAGCCAAAAATTCCTCAGTCAAAGACAAGAAGCGGATTGCTGCTTCCTCCGGGTGTAAACGAAAATGAAAAGGTTCAAATCGGTTATGTAGTTAAAGTTGGTCCCGGGTACCCGATACCTTCTGTAAATGATAATGATGAACCCTGGAAAAACAGTTCTGATGAACCAAAATATGTTCCCCTTCAGCCAAAAGAGGGAGACCAGGCTGTATATCTTCAGAATAGTGCTATAGAGATAGAATTCAATAAGGAAAAATATATAGTAGTTCCACACTCTGCAATATTACTTCTCCTTAGAGATGCCGGACTTTTTGAATAATATTATCAGATATGGGAAATGGGTATTTAACTGGAAAAAAGGTTTTAATTGTAGAGGACGACTTGTCTAGCAGATTATATCTAAATAAAATACTTGAAAAGGCTGGCGTAATTATCCTGAATGCCGGGGATGGTCTGGAGGCAGTAAAGGTTGCCTCAAATAATCCTGATATTGATATTATTTTGATGGACCTACAGCTGCCGATAATGGATGGTTATTCAGCCCTGAGTAAAATCAGGGAGGTCAGGAATAATGTTATCGTAATAGCTCAAACAGCCTATAGCCTTATGGGTGATAAAGAGAAAATCCTTAATTCCGGATTTAATGATTATATTATTAAGCCGATTCTCTCGCAAAACCTGATAGATAAATTAATAACAAACCTTAAACGGGATTAAGCATTTTTCAGAGTAGTATGAATTTAATTTACTCTGTGTAAACTGAAATTTGTTGGAATTCCTTTCTGAATTCTTCAATTTCATTTGCCCATCTTTCTTTCTCAGCTTTGATATTATTTCTTGAAATTAGTGATTCCCTCATTCCCGAATCACCTGAAAGAATATCAAATGGCATCAGGTTATTTTCATATTCGTATGGTGGAAGCTTGAATCTGAGAGCATCAGGTTTGGATGTTTCAATTATAGCAGCAAAGATTTCCAAAGCAGTACATACAGGTTTAAAAAGGTCGATATCAGTAATATGTATCTGCAGACCATAGCAAAGCTCTCCGCAGAATTTATGGAATGTTGGAATGAAATCGTGAAGCCTGAATACACATCCTTTAATATGTCGTGCATCAAGATTCCATTTTAATTTTTCAGGATCAATAAAAGGGGCTCCAAAAAGCTCAAATGGTATCGTGGTACCTCTGCCTTCGGAAAGGTTAAGTGCTTCAATAAGAACAGTCCCGGGGTAAACAAGTGCTGTTTGAACCGTTGGTATATTTGGCGATGGCAAAACCCAGGGCAGGCCGGTGTCACTAAATAATAAAGTCCTATTCCAGTTTTTCATCCTCACAACATTCAGGTCGCAAAGCGGGTAATATTTTTCTTTGATCCATATTGCCATTTCCCCGATTGTCATTCGATGGCATAAGGGAATTGATGCACCTCCTACGAATGTAAAATATTCTTTTTTCAGTACGGGACCATCAAATGGAAGCCTGCTTATCGGATTTGGCCTGTCAAATAACCACACAGGGATACCTGCTTCTGTACACGCTTCCATGCATAATTTAACTGTCCAGATATATGTATACAAACGGGCTCCAACATCCTGGAGATCAATTAAAAATATGTCAATTCCATTTAGCATTTCAGGAGTTGGTTTACGATACTTCCCATAAAGGCTGTAAATGGGAATATTATAAACCGGATGCCTCTGGCTTTGCCATTCAATCATATTATCCTGGGTCTGCCCATGAATACCATGCTGTGGACCGAAGAGAGCAGCTAATTTGCAGTCCTTCCTCCTGAAAAAGATTTCGGATATATGTATATAGTCCCTTGTAACACTTGGAGCGTGACATAAAATTCCAATATTTTTCCCTTTAAGTTTCGCAGGAAACTCATTCAAAATAGATTCGAGTCCGGTAATTACCATCTGTCTGTTTTTATGAGCAAATATATACTTAACAGACTTAAATGATCAATAACCTACATCATATTAATTAAAAATGATTATTCTTTCATAAGTTTGGGCATTAAAAATATTTTTAATATGGTAAAAAGATCGGTTAGCTGCCTGACTATTAAATTACTCTTCTTATTACTTATGGTTTCATGTACAGGAACAGGTAAAAAGAGTATAAGTATAATTGAGACTACAGATGTGCATGGAGTTATACTTCCGTATGATTTTATTGAAAATGAAAAGCTTAACGTTTCGATGGCTTCTTCTTTTGATTATATTAAGCAAATAAGGAAGAAAAAAGACGCAACCCTGCTTCTCGATAACGGAGATAATCTCCAGGGACAACCCGAAGTATATTATTATAATTTTATTGATACAGTGCAACCCCATTTTGTAGCTGAAGCAATGAATTATATGGGATATGATGCAGGCACGGTTGGGAACCATGATATAGAAGCCGGCCATGCAGTTTACGACAGGTTAGTAAAAGAATATAAGTTCCCTTTGCTGGCTGCCAATGCAGTTGATATCAAAACAGGTAATCCATATTTTAAACCTTATATAATCATTGAAAAAGATGGTGTTAAGATTGCTGTTTTTGGTCTTGTTACACCTGCAATTCCAAATTGGCTACCACAGGAACTATATTCCGGTATCGAATTTAAAGATATGGTTGAAACAGCCAGAAAATGGATGCCTGTTATTTTAAATGAAAAGCCCGATCTGGTTGTGGGACTATTTCATTCAGGGTGGGACAGATCTGACGGAAAATTACAACATACGTCTAATCTAAATGAAAATGGCTCTGCTGCCGTTGCTTACAATGTTCCAGGATTTGATATTATTTTTAATGGTCATGACCATAAAGTGGCAAATGAAAAATTTATGAATTCAGCAGGTGACACTGTGTTGATTCTCAATGGTGGAAGCAGGTCGGAAAAACTGGCGGAAGCAGATATAACATTTAATCCAAAAAAGATTTTAGGAAAACGACGGATGAAAATTTCTGGCCAGATTATAAATGTTGCTGATTTTAAGCCTGATCCTGAATTCATTACCAGGTTCACACCACAATATGAAATAATTGATGAATATGTAAAGAGAGTTATTGGCAGTTCATCATCAACTATCACATCAAGAGATGCTTACTTTGGTCCCTCAGCTTTCGTTGACATGATTCATACAATCCAGCTTGAAATAACTGGAGCAGATATTTCATTTGCTGCACCACTTTCATTTGATGTTCAGATAAACAAAGGTCCGATAACAGTAGGAGATATGTTTAAACTGTACAGATTTGAAAATATGCTATACACAATGTCTCTGTCCGGTGATGAAGTTCAGAAATATCTTGAGTACTCATATTCAGAATGGCTCAATACAATGAAAGGTCCGACTGATTTATTACTCAAATTTCGCACCGCGAAAGATGGGAAACCAACTTTAACAAATAACAAAGCTTGGCTAAAAAACCAATCGTACAATTTCGATTCTGCAGCAGGGATTAATTATACAGTTGATGTTAGCAAACCAGAGGGTGCAAGAATTGAGATTAAAGGTTTTACTGATGGCAGACCTTTTGAAAAAAATAAAATGTATAAAGTAGCCGTTAACTCTTATCGTGGAAACGGTGGAGGCGGACATTTTACTGAAGGTGCCGGAATACCAAAAGATGAACTCAGAAAAAGACTAATTTCCTCTACTGATCGTGATTTGAGGTATTATTTATTGAAATCAATTGAAGCAAAAAGAACAATCAATCCTGTACCTTTGAATAACTGGAAGATTATTCCTGAAAAATGGGTAAAAACGGCCATTACTTCTGAATATGACCTGCTATTCGGAATAAATAAATAGATTAGAAATATTAAAAAAGTGGAAAAGCAATCGGATTTAATATCAGATGGAGCCAGACTTCCGGTAGTAGAGGAGTTTTTTTCTTTGCAGGGAGAAGGTTATCACACAGGAAAAGCAGCATACTTTATCAGATTAGGAGGATGCGACATTGGCTGTAACTGGTGTGATTCACGTTTTTCCTGGAACCCGAATTTACACCCAACAGTTGAAACAAAAGCTATAATCGATCGTGTTATTGAATCAGGCGCAGATTCGGTGGTAGTTACCGGTGGCGAACCGCTTATGTGGACGCTAGATATCTTATGTAATGGATTAAAAAACAAAAATATCAGTACATTTATAGAAACTTCAGGAGCATATCCATTAAGCGGAAGATGGGACTGGATTTGCCTTTCACCGAAAAGAAACATGCCCCCGGTCACTGAAATATGTAAAGTAGCTGATGAATTAAAAGTAATAGTCCAGGATGAAAATGATTTTGAATGGGCAGAAAAGTATCGTGGAATGGTCAGTGGTGAATGCAGATTATATCTTCAACCTGAGTGGAGCAGATTTGAATCCATTATTCCTGAAATAGTTGAATATATCAAGAAGAATCCAACCTGGAGAATTTCACTTCAGGCTCATAAATATATGCATATTCCATGATTCAGATATGAAGAACATTTTACCTATATTTATTCTAATAATCTATTGCTTATCCTCTCCGGTTTGTCTTTCCCAGGGTTTGCATACTTCATCAGACAAAGCCCTTAAGATATATAAGGAAGGTGTTTCTGCCTTCGATTATCTCGATTTCCATAAAGCTGAAATCGATTTTAAAGAAGCTATCTCAATAGATGATAAATTTTATGAAGCTTATATGATGCTTGGGGAATTAATGTCAAAGCAAAACAGGTTTAGCGAAGCTTCATTAAACTATAAGACAGCAGTAAAAATAGATTCTCTGTTTTTTAAACCTGTATTTTTCAATCTGGCAAATGCAGAGATGATGTCGGGAGATTATTTCAATGCACTGATTCATTTTAATGTTTATCAGTCGCAGAAGGGAATGTCATCCATGAACAAGATTGCTGCTACAAAGAGAATAAAAAATTGTGAATTTGCTATTAATGCTATGAAGAAACCGGTTCCGTTTAATCCGGTAAGTGTAGGAACCGGAATAAATACAATTGATGATGAATACTGGCCATCGATAACTGCAGATGGTCAAACACTTATGTTTACCAGACAGCCAAATTTAACTACTAATCCGGGATTTAAAGGAGTTGTCCAGGAGGATTTTTATATAAGTTATTTTTCTGACAATGCATGGCAAAAAGCATTTAATGCCGGGGCTCCGTTGAATACAATCCAAAATGAAGGAGCTCAGACTCTTTCTTCTGATGGGAGCTATATGTATTTTACGGCATGCAACAGGCCCGGGGGGTTAGGAAATTGTGACCTGTATTTTTCAGCTTTTAAAAATGGAAAGTGGTCTGAACCAACTAATCTGGGTGCTCCTGTTAATACAAGCCACTGGGAATCAACGCCCTCAATCAGTGCGGATGGCAAAGCACTTTTCTTTTCGAGCAGCAGGCCCGGCGGTTTTGGTGGCAAAGATATCTGGTTAACAAGATTAAATGATAAAAATCAGTGGACAGAACCAGTAAACCTTGGAAGCGTTATTAATACGGATGGGGATGAAATGTCGCCCTTCATACATTTTGATGGTAAGACACTCTATTTTGCTTCTGATGGCAGGGTCGGAATGGGAGGATTTGATCTTTTTGTGACCAGGCTTAAGGATGACAGTACATGGACCGAACCTCAGAATCTTGGTTATCCTATTAACACCTATAATGATGAAATGGGGCTTATAATTGAGTCAGGCGGCCAAAAAGCTTATTATTCATCAATAAGAGATAAGTCAAAAGGAAAGGATATTTTTTCCTTTAACCTTTATGAAGCGGTCAGGCCCAATCCGGTATCTTATATGAAAGGCAAAGTGTACGATAAAGAGACAGGTAAGCTATTAAAGGCAGATTATGAGCTAATTAATCTTTCAACTGGAAAAATAATAATAAAAAATGTTACCGATGAAACTGGTAATTTCCTGGTTTGTCTTCCTTCAGGATACAATTACGGGATTAATGTCAGCAAACCTGGTTACCTTTTTTATTCCGAAAATTTCATGTTTGAAGGGATACACACGGCTTCTAAGCCTTTTATTAAAAGAATAATTCTGAATCCTGCTGTTGTAGGAGAGAAGATGCAGCTTTCAAATGTGTTCTATGAAATCGACTCCTGGCAATTAAAGAAGGAATCATTGACAGAATTAGATAATCTGGTAACGCTTCTGTCAGAAAATAAAAACCTTATTATGGAAATTGCCGGTTATACTGATTCTACCGGATCAGTACAATATAATATGGCCTTATCTGAAAAAAGAGCTTTGTCGGTTGTTAATTACCTAATAAAGAAGGGGATTTCTTCGGACAGGCTTAAGTATAAAGGATATGGGAACACTTCACCCCTTGGTGATAATGTGACCATTGAAGGTAGAAAATTAAACAGGAGAACAGAAGCAAAGATTATTGAACTGAAAAAATAAAAAAATGGCTGTTTATTGGTAAAACAGCCATTTGCTCTCACGCTGATTGAATTCAGACATCGAAAATAATAACGCTTGCTTTTATCAGATGGCGATCATGGTATTAACATATTTATTTATATTGATATCGGAGTTTACTATCACTTTGGCAGGAATAGAAAAATAAATTCCTGTTCCGGTAAGCCCGTTACATTCAATGCAGATAGTCCCACCCAACATTTGAATTAGCTTCTTGGCCAGGGTAATATTGATAGCAGTATATGTATCATTATGTAGAATAAGAGATTCATTCAAATCTTCTGTTTGAAGAAATTCTTTGCATTTGAAATAACCCTGGCCGGAGTCGAGAATATAGAAGTTTACTTTATCGTCCCTGAGAAAGTACCCGATCTTTACATACCCTGATTTTGTGTTTTTTATTGAATTCTGGAACAGACTGCGAATTACCCTGTAAATCTTGTTCTTGTCAATAATAACTTCAGCAGAATTTGAGAATTGTATTTCAGTTACGAGTTCCAGATCTTTATGACCTTCTTTATGTAGTTCTTCCCTGAATTCCGAAAGAAGGTCATCTAGAAAACTGTCGAGTTTGCATATTTTTGAATCAGCTTTTGAATTACCCGTATCAATTATTGCCGAATCAAGAAAACTATCGAACAGACCTATTAATTGTTCACATGCATTTAATATCTGGCTGCTGAATTCTTCACGGTCTGAATTATTGCTGCAACTATCTTTCATCAGAAATGAAAATGCAACAATCGCATTCATATGTGTTCTCATCTCATGGGACATCCCTGTAAGAACTGTTGGACAATTTATCATATTATTATTCGATGAGTTCATATTGTTCCTAATTACCTGATCTTCAATTGTGAGTTATTGTCACTTTTTGAATCGTACATTTATATTGGGTCCCAGTTATTTACCTGAGTCCCCTGATTATCTTTTTTGCATCATCTTTATAAATGCCACCCTCTTTTCCAATTAATTTAAAAAGTTGTTTTGCCTTATCTGTTTCATTGGTGTTCAGATAACATAAGGCGAGATACCACTGTGCCTGATCAATGTAAAGGTTGTTTTTGTCGTCAATCACCTTACCAAATGATTGTTTCGCCTCGGGATATTTCTTTTCTTCAAAATTTGCGACTCCTTTTAATAAGACAGTCTGCATATCATTAGGTTTGTTTTCAAGCACCTTGTTAAAAAGAATCGCGGCTTTCTCATAATCATGGGTATTATAAAACTCCAGGGCCAGTGAAAAATCAGCCTCTGTTTCAGCATGAGCTGACCTTTGACTTGTTGGAGGTTCATAAGCTTTATAATATTGTTTCATTATTTTTTCTCTGCTCAGATTCTTCCCCGAAAACAAAGTAATGCTTCCAATTAGTACAAGACCTGCAAAAACAGCAGCATATCTAATGTAAGTTGTTTTCTTAGACTTTTTTACCTGTTGCTTTACCTCTTTTCGTTGATTTTCAATTTGAGAAAGCTTACTTCTTAATGAGATTACATTCTGGTTCTTAAGAATCTCATCTGTACGCTTCCTGAGATGTACCTCATTTCTGAGTTTATCGTTGCCTTCGAGTTCTTTCTGGAACCATTGTTTTTCTGCCTCACTCATCTCGCCGGCATTATACCTTTCGATGAAATATGAAAAATCAATTGTTTTCATGGATATAAAATATTATTACATTTAAAAAAATCGTATATTTTCTTTCTACCTCTAAAGAGTAAAACAAATTACTCAATATAAGCAGTATAGTTTCAATATTAAGTGCTTCATTGAAGCATGCTATTTGTTATATCTTATAATAGGCCAAAACTTAATAATTCACCAACATTATTAAAAATTAGTTTACCTGTTTTGGTAAACAGAATGTATATATGTTATCAGAGTATGACCGGAGGCATTACAGTTTTTATTATCGGGTCATTATCACCACCACGAACACAAACCATTTCTTCAGTTGAAAGTGCAAACTCAGTGAAAATGTCATTTGTCAATTTGGAATTTATGGTTTTCATAGCTTTTTTATTAGTTAAGGTAATTCTTAATTCAATTTCTATACTACTACATGTCGGAGGATACCGTTTTGTGACACGAAAAAATCAATTATTTTTGAATTATTTTTTTATCTACACATAATGAGGCAATTAGAGAGTACAATATTTTTATAAATAATGAATTTGATTTGGTTTTATTATCTTTGACCAGGAAAAACATTTGGGGAACCTCTAAAACATTGAAACATTTTCATGAATTTTCATAAAGAATTTTTCGGATATATTTTATTTATTTTTATTTCTGCCGGATTCCTTCATACAGCTGTTATTCATGGGAAAGATCTCTCTGTTGCAGCTTCTGGCTTGAATAATCTGGTCGTGACTTCAAATCTCGATTCCCTGAATAAAAGCTCAATAGAAATAGAACAGCTAAATGCATATCTTAAAAGTCTTCTGGCAAAAAGAGCTTTATCGGAGTGCAGATTAACAGTTGAAAAAATACTGATGAAAATAAGTGCTGATAATATTGGTGATAGTACTTTATCTGAATCCTATTACCTCATCGGAATATATCATTCGTTTACAAGGGATTATAATGAAGCCATTCATAACTTAGATCTTTGTATTTCAATAAAAGAGAAACATAAGGAATATGATAATCGTTATGTCAAAGCACTTTACAATCTTAGTGTGGTATATGCTAATCTCGGAGATTTAAATAAGTTCGAATATTATGCTTTGAAATCTCTTGAGCTCGGGAAAGTAATATATGGTGAATCAAATCCGGAGCTTTTAATTTCATATTTATCTCTGGTAAGTGCATACATAGATCAGAAGGAATATGAAAAGGCAATAACCACTACAAATATCGCATTAACTATAGCCATTAATAATTCTGATAGAGTACCTCCTGCTATGCTGGCCGATCTTTATTATAACTTAGGCGCCTGTTATAACAGACTGGCTGACTACTCAAAAGCAAAAATCTACCTGGATAAAACAGAATCAATCTATAAGAATTCTGCTTTGGATCAAAGTGACGGCTATATAAATTTGATGAATGGTTTAGCACTAACTTATACTGCACTTGATTTTGCTCCTGAAGCAGGTAAGTATTACGAGAAGGGGGTTGCACTGGCTATTTCTAAAAATTCATCACTGGCTTTTAACATTATAAACAGCTATAGTATATTTCTTGCGGGTGATAAAAAAGCAAAAAAAGGAGAAAGGTTACTTAAAGACGCACTTGACCGGGCAAAAGTCTCATATAAACTTTATCCACTTAACTACTTTGAAGTTCTCAATAATTATGCAGGTTATTTACGGGAAAACAAGATTGACAATAAAAAATCTATTGAATGTTATGAAAAGTGTGTTGAATATGTGAAAAACAATGAACAGGACCTTTTTTTAAAAACCTATGTTTATATGGGTTATTCTCAAGCATTAGAGGAAGCAGGTGAGCCCGAGAAGGCTCTGGATATTATCCAGTCGTTGCTCTTTTCGGACCGGGAGAGAAGCCATATGAGCGGACCCTATGATAATCCTCCTCTAGAGACATTAAAACCTGATATAACATCTTTGAAGATTCTTAAGGTAAAATATAATATTTTATGGGATATATATAGAAAGAAGGATGACCATAGAACTCTTGAAGCTGCCTCAAACACTTCAGAATTAATAGTTTCTCTGCTCGATAAAGTCAGAATTAATATAAGTGAAGAAGAGAGCAGATTAATATTGGGTGATAAGTACAGAGATTCCTATCTTAATACAATACGTGATTTTAATCTTCTTTATAGTAAAACTGCTGATCGACATTATCTTGAAAAAGCATTTGAATATTCAGAAAAAAGCAAAGTTGCAGACTTGCTGACTTCTACAAGGGAGCTAAAAGCTACCCAGTTTAATATTCCATCAGATATCGGGAACTTTGAAAGGGATTTGCAAAGGGAAATAAGTCTCATTAATGCTCATATATCTGATGAATCATCGAGTGAGAAACCAGATATGCTATTAATTGCTAAATGGAAAGAAAACCTTTTTAAATATAGCAGGAAAAGGGATTCTCTGATTTTAGTATTTGAAAAACAATATCCTGGTTACTATGCTATAAAGTATAATACTCATATGATTGGTCTTAAGGATATTCCTAAGATAATTGGCCAAAATGGGAATTACATTAATTATGTTATGTCCGATACTGTACTTTATATTTTTATAGTTAACAACAGAAATCAACAATTACTTGCGCTTCCTGTCGATTCTTCATTTTTTAATGACATAAAGCAATTCAGAAGTTTGTTATCAATGCCGTTGCCTTCAGAAAATGCCACATTGAAATTTAAAGAATTTCAGACCGTTGGTTACAGATTGTATAAGATCCTCATTGATCCGGTCAGATCCTATCTTATTTCTAATAAGCTATTTATATCTTCAGATAATATTCTTTCATATCTGCCATTTGAAACTATACCGACATCGACTGTTCCCGGAGAAGGGATACGATATAAGGAATTAAGTTATCTTATGAACGATTTTGATATTTCATATACTTACTCTGCAACTTTTATGGCAGAATCAGAAAAAAAAGAATACAGCAGAAGTAACAGATTAATTGCGTTTGCTCCTGATTATCCCGAACCAATTGATATCCAATCGGCATTAAGTTCAAGACAAGGCGGAATGGGAATTCTGAACGATCTTCCTTTTGCACGGCAGGAGGCAAAGTTCGTTTCAGATATTACCGGTGGAACACTATTTGAAAATAGCGAAGCAAAAGAATCAGTGTATAAAAAAGAAGCAGGCAAGTATGACATTATCCATCTTGCTATGCATACTCTGCTGAATGATAAAGATCCTATGCATTCAACATTGATCTTCAGTCAGCGAAATGATTCTACGGAAGACGGTTATCTTAAAACATTTGAGATTTACGGCATTCCTCTTAAGGCAAAAATGGTTGTTCTCAGTTCGTGCAACACAGGGACCGGGCAGTTATATTCAGGAGAAGGTATTTTAAGCCTTGCACGAGGCTTTATCTATTCAGGGAGTCAATCGGTAATAATGTCTATGTGGGAGATTGAAGATAAATCAGGAACAGAGATTGTGAAAATGTTCTATAAAAACCTTAAAAAAGGATATACGAAAAGTGTTGCATTAAAAAGAGCAAGGATTGTTTTTTTAAAAAATGCTGATCAGTTGCGGTCTCACCCGTACTTTTGGTCCGCTTTAGTGGTATATGGAAATAATACGCCATTATACTATTCCAATAAGCTGAGAATAACTATTATAGCAATTGTTATAATTTTGTTTTTATCTCTGGGAATTCATTTCTGGAAACGAAAATACTCCTGATATTCAGGATCTTCTTTCATAAGTTCGAGTAGAGCTTCTTTGCACATATATTTTTTTCTTCTGGCATAAACTTCATTTTTAAGATTCATTTTCAATGCAATCTCTTCATAAGAAAGTCCATCGGAGAATAAATTCAACACCATCTGTTGATCAGGTTTTAATTTTTGAAATACTCTGCTGATAATCCTTTCAAGAATCGGATCAGACTGTTCTTCCGTTCCCTCCTCTTCAGGAACGTCAATCTTCAGTTCTATCGTTTTTTGCTTTTTTCTAAGTTGTGCACTCCAGACATTACGGGCGATTCCAAAAAAGTAACCTTTAAGGTCTGTTGTAAGATGAAGGTTATCGTCTGTGATCTGATTGTAAAGTACAATTATTGTATCCTGGAATACATCGGAAACATCTTCATCGGAACCGCTATTACCAAGAACATGATTCTTAACTGTTTGAAAATAATTGTCATAAAGCCAATTCAGAACTTTATCATCCTGATTTCGCACTCCATTTATTATGTTAATATCGGATAATTTATTAAACAACCCCTTTTGGTTAGACGAATCAAATGGCAAATATAGTATTTCCAAAATCCAAAACTCTTTTTTATAAAGCCTGAAGTTCTGATTTTATCTGAAACATGGGATTATCTTAATCAAAATATAAATATCTTTACTTTGTCTATAAATCAATTTCCGGAAACCTCAAATGTCTTTCCCTTTTGTAAAACAACCTGACGCAATGGATTGCGGACCAGCCTGCCTTAAAATGGTTGCAGGATTTTACAAAATGAATTTTTCCCTTGAATCTCTAAGAAAAAAGTGTTACATAACCAGGGAAGGAGTCTCATTTCTGGGACTTTCTGAAGCTGCTGATTCTTTGGGTTTTAGAACACTTGGTGTGAAGATCCCTTTTGAAATAATGAATGAGAATGTTCCTCTGCCATGTATTGTGCATTGGCGGCAAAAACATTTCATTGTCGTCTACAAAATCAAGAATGATAAAATCTGGGCAGCGGACCCGGGAATTGGGCTGGTAACATTCAGTAATGAGGAATTTGTCCAAAGCTGGGCTTCTACTATTGTTGAGGGAAAACCTGCCGGCCTTGTGCTGATAATTGAACCGACACCATCTCTTTTTAAGAATGAGAATGAAAAGGAAAAGACAAACGGGTTTAAATTTCTTTTCAAATATTTTCGTCTTTACAAGAAGTATTTTTATCAGCTTGTTCTGGGTTTGGTCCTGGGAAGTTGCATTCAGCTGGTGATACCATTCCTTACTCAAGCTATTATTGATATTGGCTTAAATAATAACGATATAGGGTTTATTTACCTCATTCTTTTTGCACAGTTAGCGCTGGTTTTTGGAAGAATGTCTGTTGAGTTTATAAGAGGATGGTTGCTGCTTCATATTGGTTCAAGAGTGAATGTAGCTGTAATATCAGGATTTCTTCAAAAACTGATGTCTTTGCCCGTTGCTTTCTTTGATACAAAACTGACTGGCGATATTCTTCAACGCATTGAAGATAATAACAGGATCGAAGAGTTTCTTACTTCAGCCAGTCTCAATATTTTGTTTTCTTTTTTCAATCTTGTTGTCTTTGGAATTGTACTGGCAGTTTTTAGTCTTAAGATTTTAGCCCTCTTTTTAACCGGGTCAGTTCTATACATTGTTTGGGTTTCGATATTTATGAAATCAAGAGCCAGGCTTGATCATCAGCGCTTTAAGCAGATGTCTGTTTCAGGAAACAAGCTTATAAATATTGTTAATGGAATGCAGGAGATCAAACTGACACAAAGTGAATTAAGCATGCGCTGGGACTGGGAAAAGCTCCAGGCTACCTTATTTGGTCTAAAGGTAAAAGGATTGAGCATAGTTCAGTATCAATCTGCCGGCGCAACATTTATTAATGAAGTAACTAATGTTCTTATTACAATTGTAGCAGCAACTGCAGTTCTTAAAGGTAATATGACCCTGGGTATGATGCTTGCCGTTCAGTTTATTATAGGTCAGTTGAATGTACCAGTCAGTCAGATAATTGGTTTTTTCCGCATGTCTCAGGATGCAAAAATGAGTCTCGACCGGCTGGCTGAAGTCCATAACCTTGAAGAAGAGGAACCTGATCCGGAAGTCAAAGTGCATAAACTTCCTGATAAAAAAGACATCTATTTTAATAGTCTTTCCTATCAATATGAGGGCCCGCGATCACCATTTGCTTTAAAAGATATTGACCTGTATATTGAAGAAAATAAAATAACTGCAATTGTCGGAACCAGTGGCAGTGGTAAAACAACTTTGTTAAAGATGCTTCTGGGTTTCTATCATCCCGTTGCAGGTGAAATACTTATTGGCGACTTACGTTTGACTAATCTAAGTCTTAAAGTCTGGAGGGCAAAGGTTGGAGCCGTTATGCAGGATGGCTTCTTATTCCCCGACACAATTGCAGCAAATATTGCTCCAGGATCGCAAGAAATAATTGAAGAAAGACTAATTAAGGCAGTTGGTATTGCAAATATTAAAGGATTTATCGAGTCTCTTCCGTTGGGATATAATACAAAAATAGGGGCGAATGGTCACGGATTAAGTGAAGGTCAGAAACAAAGGTTGCTCATTGCCAGGGTGATTTATAAGAATCCCGATATTATAATTTTTGATGAAGCGACCAATTCTCTTGATGCCAATAATGAAAAGGTAATTGTAGAAAACCTTCAGGAATTTTTTATGGGAAAGACAGTTATAGTAGTTGCACACCGTCTCAGTACTGTGAGAAACGCCGATAAAATTGTTGTTCTTGATAGTGGCAGGATAATTGAAACCGGTACCCACGAATCGCTCATCGCAGCAAGAGGAGCTTATTTTAATCTTGTAAAGAATCAACTTGAACTGGGTAATTAGCAGCGATATATGAAAGATCAGAAACCTGAGATATTATATTCCGACCCTGTCAGAGAGATTATGGGAAAACCTCCGAGAAGAATTTTGCGGTGGGGTACGACGATTATGCTTTTAGTTTTTGTTTTTTTTATTCTCTTTGCATGGTTAATAAAATATCCAGATACAATACCCGCTCCGGTTGAAATTACTACAACTAATCCTCCTGTAACTCTTGTTACTAAAATAACAGGACATATAAACTCCTTTTTTGTAAAAGAAAGAGAAAAGGTTAATGCTGGTCAATTGGTTGCTGTTATGGAAACTACCGCCTCAATAAACGAAATTGAATTACTTAAACGAACCGTTGATTCTATTAAGAATCCTGAATTACTTTCTTATCGTTTGCTTCCATTATTCTCGGAGCTCGGTGAACTTCAGGGTTTCTATGGCGCTTTCCTGAAAAACCTTTCTGATTTAAATAACTATGTAACTAATGATTTAAATGGTAGCAATATTGCTTCGCTGATGGATGAGATAAATGGAATACAGGAATTTATCACCAGATTGAGTGTAAAGGAAAAATTGTACTCAGAAAATCAGCGACTTGAGGCGAAAATATTTAAAAGAGATTCCTCTCTTTTTTCTGGTAATGTAATACCTGAAAGCGACCTCGAAAGATCACACCAATCGTTGTTAAGAGTAAATATTGAACTGCAGCAGGCTCGACTTGACCATTCCTCGAAATCGATTGAGCTGGCTGAAAAACGTCAACTTCTTCAGGATTACCGCATAACCAGGATTGACGAGAGAGAAAAATTTGTTTCAGCTTTACGCGAATCCTTTTTAAACCTGAAGGCACAAATAAATTTATGGGAAAACACTTATTTGCTTATTTCCCCGGTAGAGGGTATCGTTTCCTTTACAAAGTACTGGAGTGCAAATCAATCAGTAGTCAAAGATGAACCAGTCGTTAGTATAGTTCCTCTCAAAGCTGGCAGTTTTCTTGGCAGGATAAACCTGAAGATGGAAAGATCAGGCAAAGTGAAAACCGGTCTTTTAGTTAATATTAAACTGAGCGGATATCCATATCTTGAATATGGAATGGTAAGAGGTATTGTAAAATCCAAATCTCTGGTGGCGGCAAGTGATGCCTATATTATAGAAATTGAGCTTCCGGATGGCCTTAGGACATTATATGGAATAAACCTTGATTTTACTCAGAATATGCAGGGTACAGCGGAAATAATTACTGATAATATACGGCTTCTTCAAAAGATAGTTAATCCTTTCCGTTACCTGGTTTCAAAAAACAGGAAATGACTTGTTTCTATTTTTTTGAGTAGGGCTCATAATCTTCATCTTTTGATGATGATGGAAAAGAGGAGCCTGAAGAAGGTTTTGTTTCAGTTCCGGATTTACCTTTATCTTTCTTGATATATTTCTGATATAATCTGAATGCTAAAAACGCTATTACTGCAGAAAAGAGAATAATTTGAGATTGATGCATATAGGTCTTCGATTTAATTTCAGTTTTTTAGAACTTTTGCACTGCATGAAATTTTCATTCAAATATATAATTTATCTCACTAATATCTTATAAAGGTTTATTGAAAAGAAGGATCTAAAAACTAAAATATTATCCTTCTTACACTATCAGGTTGTCTTAATATCTGATTCTCACATTTATTTATGTCAAAACTTTGAGTATTATTAAATATTTCGATATTTTCGTACTCTGAAATTCCCATGGATTGTCATGGTGTAAATTACTGCTAAAGAGCTGAACTATAAAAGGATTGATTATGACCAAGAAAAATCCGGATGACTCTGTTCATAAAGAACAATCCGGGGCGAGTGAAAACGCCCTCGGAACTGAGGATGCCACACAAGCGGAAAACGCGCAAGAACCTGACTCTCTGGACGATGGTGAAAAAACAGAAGAAAATACAGAGAAAGTCACTGAAAATGATGAGAATAAACAGGATGAAGAATCTGGGCCAACTGATGAGAAAGTGGAGCCTGAAGCTGAAGATTCTCACACTTTTGAAGATATAGAACTTCCTCAGGTTGATTATTCAGGATACACCAAGCATGAGCTTGTTGAAACATTAGGCCTTATTATAGAAAATCGGCCTACTATTGAGATAAGGGATGATGTAGAACGTATCAAAATCCTCTTCTATAAGAAATTAAAGAGTGAATCGGAAGAAAGAAAAAATAAATTTCTTGAGGGCGGCGGAAAGATTGAAGATTATAGACAGTGGGTTGATCCTGATGATGCACGTGTAAAACATCTGCTCGAAAAATATAAAGAGAAAAAAACTGATTATAATAAGGTTCAGGAAGCTGAAAAATATGAGAATCTTAAGAAAAAGTACGATATAATTGACAAAATCAAGGATCTTGTAAACAGGGAAGAATCGATAAATAAAACTTTTCATGATTTCAGATCCCTCCAAAATGATTGGCATTCAATTGGTGTTGTTCCCCAGACTTCACTGAAAGATCTTTGGGAGAATTATCATCATTATGTCGAAATCTTCTATGATTATATTAAAATCAATAAGGAACTAAGAGACCTTGATCTAAAAAAGAATTTAGAGGTTAAAGTTTTATTATGTGAAAAAGCAGAAGAACTTCTTCTTGAGCCAAATCCAGTTAATGCTTTCAGATCTTTGCAGGATTTTCATAATCAGTGGCGTGAGATAGGACCTGTACCACAGGAATCAAAAAATGAGATATGGGAAAGGTTTAAAGAGGCGACTTCTCAAATTAACAAAAGACATCATGAGTACTTCGAAAAACAGAAAGATGATCAGAAGAAAAATCTTGATGCTAAAATAGCGCTTTGTGAAGAAGTAGATGCTATCAATTTGCTGGAATTTAAAAACTTCAAGGAATTTGATGAAAGAGCTGATAAGGTTGTAGAACTGCAGAAAATGTGGCGCACGATCGGATTTGCTCCTAAAAAGCAGAATAACAAAGTTTATCAGAGATTCAGAGATACATGCGATGCCTTCTTTGAGAAAAAAAGAGGCTTCTATGCAGATAACAAAGAGATTCAACTGAATAACCTGCAGCTAAAGACCGAATTATGTATGCAGGCTGAGGCTCTTCAGGAAAGTGAAGATTGGAAAGCAACATCTGATGCCCTAATTAAACTTCAGAAAGAATGGAAAGAAATTGGCCCTGTGCCACGTAAACAATCTGAAAGATGCTGGAAAAGATTCCGAAAAGCATGTGATCACTTTTTCAACCGGAAAACTGAATTCTTTGCAGCTCTTGATACTTCATATGAAGATAACCTTAAGGCAAAACTTGGTGTAATTGAAGAACTTGAAAAATTCGAATCAGGGACTGATGTTCAGACTGCATTCGAACGTTTAAAAGAACTGCAAAGGAAATGGACTGAGATTGGTTTTGTTCCCTTTAATCTTAAAGATGAGATCACTAATAAATACAGGGTTGCCATCAATAAGGAATTTGATAAGCTGAAAATAGGGGATGAGGATAAAAGCATTCTTAAATACAAGACCAAACTTGATAACCTTAAGGCAAATCCGAAAGCCTCAAGAAAAGTCCGGAATGAGAGAGATAAATTCTTTACAAAGATTAAACAGCTTGAGGGCGACATCGTATTATGGGAGAATAATATTGGATTTTTTGCAAAATCCACCAATGCTGATACACTGAGAAGAGAGGTAGAGGAGAAAATAGATAGTGCAAAAAAACTAATTAAAACTCTTGAAGAAAAAGTCAAGATGATAGACCAGTCAGGCCTTGATGATTAATGAAAATGAGATATTATATCTAACAACTAAACTTTCATTGCTTTGGCAGACGTTAAGTACGTATTCGTTACAGGAGGAGTTACTTCCTCCCTGGGAAAAGGGATAATTTCAGCTTCTCTTGCTAAGTTATTACAGGCAAGAGGCTATAATGTTACAATTCAGAAACTCGATCCATATATAAATGTTGATCCGGGAACTCTGAATCCTTATGAACACGGCGAATGCTATGTTACTCTTGACGGAGCTGAAACGGATCTTGACCTCGGGCATTATGAACGGTTTTTAAATGTACCTACAAGTCAGGCAAATAATGTTACAACAGGTAGAATTTATCAATCTGTTATAAATAAGGAACGGAAAGGCGATTATCTTGGGAAGACTGTCCAGGTTATTCCTCATATAACTGATGAAATAAAAAGAAGGATCAAACTTGTCGGTTCAGGCGATAAATATGATATAGTTATTACTGAAATTGGAGGGACAGTTGGTGACATTGAATCACTTCCGTATATTGAATCAGTCCGACAGTTAAAATGGGAGCTTGGAGCGCAAAATTGTATTGTTATTCACCTTACGCTGGTTCCTTACCTGTCCTCAACCGGAGAATCAAAGACAAAGCCAACTCAACATTCTGTTAAAGAGCTGCTTGAAACAGGAATACAACCTGATATATTAGTTCTTAGAACAGAGCGGCATCTTAATGAAGACATTAAAAGGAAAGTAGCTCTTTTCTGTAACGTTGAAGAGAATGCAGTTATTGAATCTGTTGATGTTTCAACTATCTACGAAGTACCTATAAAAATGCTTGAGCAAGGTCTTGACCGGACAGTACTGAGGAAAATGGCACTTCCTGTTGAAGCTGAGCCGCCTCTTACTGAATGGAGAGAATTTCTTACTAAACTAAAAAATCCAAAGCATTCAATTAAGATAGGATTGGTTGGAAAATATGTTGAACTCCCGGATGCTTACAAATCGATTGCGGAATCATTCGTCCACAGTGGTGCTATGAATGAATGCGAAATTGATATTGAATATATTCATTCAGAAGAAATCACTGAAAATAACGTTACAGACAGACTGAGTGGTTTTAATGGAATTCTGGTTGCACCTGGTTTTGGATCTAGGGGCATAGAAGGGAAAATTTTAACTGCGAGGTATGCTAGGGAAAATAATATCCCGTTTTTTGGAATTTGCCTTGGTATGCAATGTGCTGTTATTGAGTTTGCCAGGAATGTTCTTAACCTGGAAGGCGCTCATTCAACAGAGATAAATCATAAAACAAAATATCCTGTAATTGATTTGATGGAGGAACAAAAAAGTATTATAGACAAGGGAGGAACTATGAGGCTCGGAGGCTATAAGTGCGTTATTGATAAGAATTCCAAGACTTTCAATTCATATCAGAAAACAGAAATAGTTGAAAGACACCGGCACAGATATGAATTCAACAATAAGTACTATGATGATTTCAAAAACCGGGGGATGGTTCCGGTAGGAATTAATCCTGAATCTGGCCTGGTAGAGATAATTGAAATACCTGATCATAAGTGGTTTATCGGAGTCCAATTTCATCCTGAATACAGTAGTACTGTCATCAATCCTCATCCGTTATTTGTTAGTTTCATTAAAGCCTGTATAGGCTAGATGCACGATTTATCGTGTGTCAATAATAATTAATTATAATTCTCAATTCTTAAACAAATAATTTTAATTCACCTTAACGAATGGATAGAAATACAATAACAGGTCTTATTTTGATTTTCGTAATCTTTATAGGATTCAGTTTATATAATAGCAACCGTAACAATAAAGCATTTGATAAGGCTCTGGCAGCAGCAGACTCAGATTATGCAAAAGGAGACCTTGAAACAGCGAGGACAGAATATATAAATGCTCTGAGGTTTAAGGCCAATCAACCTGATGCTCTTTCAAAAATAAATGAAATCAATTTAAAGCTTGGAAATACACCTGCTAAAGAAAAATCTGACTCTTTGAGTTTACCTCAATCGAATTCATCCGTTTCAGGAACCAATCCATCGGAAACAAAAACTGATGTTAATCAATATGGAGTTTTTGCACAATCGGCAATCGGTGAAAATGAGTTCATTATACTTGAAAATAACTTGGTTGAACTTAAAATTTCTCTTAAAGGAGGAAGAGTTTATTCTGCTCGTTTAAAAAATTACAAAACATTTGATGCTCAACCGCTTATCCTTTTTTCAGGTGATTCAACAGTTTTTGGATTCAATTTCTTTACCAACGACAATAAAGCTGTTCAGACCAATAACCTCTATTTCAAACCGGTATCTGACCAGAAATCTTATAAAGTGGGTTCGCAGCCCGAGAGCGTTGTGCTTAGATTATATGCAGGTGATGATAAATATATTGAATATAAATACACTCTTGCCCCTGATAAATATATAGTTGACTTTAATGTTAACTTCAAATCAATGGAAGGCATTATTGCTTCAAACCAGAATAGTCTGACATTAGACTGGAAAATGTTCATACCTCAACAGGAGAAAGGCCGGCAGAATGAAGAGAATTATTCAACAATAAATTACAAATATTATCAGGATGATGTTGCCGGACTCAGGCTGCGTCAGTCGAAGGAGATCGAAAAAAATGATATCACCACTAAACTCAGCTGGATATCTTTTCAGGACCAGTTTTTTTCTTCAATAATTCTTACCAATGACTTCTTTCTTAATGCTTCTGTCTCGTCTACCCGAACTCTTGCATCCAAAAAATACCTGAGATACTATACATCTGAGGTGGGCGTCCCTTTCAATAACGGCACTTCGAATTCGATCAATATGAAATTGTATTATGGACCAAATTCAATTCCAATTCTTAAAAAGGAAGGGCTACAGCTCGAAAAGATAGTTTTTCTGGGCAAGAATATAATTGGCTGGATCAGCCGGTTTGTAATCATTCCGATCTTTAACTGGCTTAATCATTTTATCAAGAATTTTGGATTAATTATTCTTATTCTGACAATCATCATAAAAGTTGTCCTCTTCCCGCTCACTTTTAAATCATACCAGTCTCAGGCAAAAATGCAGGTACTGAAGCCGATGGTCGAAGAACTTGGAAAGAAATTCCCAAAGAAAGAAGATGCGATGAAGAAACAACAGGCTACTATGGATCTGTATAAGAGGGCAGGAGTGAACCCAATGGGAGGCTGTCTGCCAATGCTGCTTCAGATGCCTATTCTCTTTGCCATGTTCAGATTTTTCCCAGTTTCAATTGAATTGAGGCAGGAACACTTCCTCTGGGCAACCGACCTGTCAACCTATGATTCAATACTGAAACTGCCATTTATGATTCCGATGTATGGAAATCATGTGAGTCTTTTCACGCTCCTTATGACTGCATCTACATTACTTACAATGAAAATGACCGGTTCTTCTCCCGGTTCGGACCAACCTGGTATGAAGATGATGATGTATATGATGCCAATAATGTTTATGCTTATTCTTAATAACTTCTCTGCTGGTCTTACATATTATTACTTCCTTGCTAATATGCTTACATATGCACAGAATATGATATCAAAGCGGTTCATTAATGCTGATGCGGTCTTAGCGACACTGGAGGAGAATAAAAAGAAACCTCTTAAAAAATCAAAATGGCAGCAGCGACTCGAAACTGCAGCCAAACAGAGAGGTATCAATCCTCCTAAAAAATAATGGTCCAATAATTTTTTGGAAAAGAGGGCTGTCTCAAAAGGACAGCCTTTTTTTAAAAAGTTTATTTCATTCCTGCATGTGTAAAAGGTCCTTTCTGAGCCTTAGTGAAGTCCTTTGCGTTCCTTTGTGGTAAAACATAATTAATTTAACCACAAATGATTACGAAGTAAAACATAAACCAACACAAAGGGAAAAAAGCCCGCTGTTTTTTAAAAAGTTAAAAATTATTAAATTATTTCTGTGATTAAAAAAAAGAACTAAATTTAATTCTTCCAATTAAAGGGGAAATGGGAAAAAAATTTAAAAACAAAGATTTAGCCGCAAGGCTTGGTGTTTCAGGTACTTTAGTATCGCTTGTCCTTAATAATAAAGCTGATCAACAGGGTATTCGCAAAGATACCCAGGAAAAAGTTCTTATGCTTGCAAGGCAAATGGGGTATTACGAGTCGCTTCATGAAAAAAATGAATCTTCACCGGTTGAAGAGAAACCCGGAGTTCTCGGGATGATAGTACCTTCAATTAATGATCCTTTCGTCATTCAGATCACACCTTTTCTTCAGAAAGCTTTTGCAAGTATCGGTGTTGGATTCTCTATTGTAACGAAAGATCCTGATGATCAGAGATATGATCGTCTTGTGGGAGCTTTTAAGAAGTTTTATAGCGGACTAATCCTTCTAGGCGATGCAGCTGATGAAGCAACTATAAGAACGCTAAGAACAACAGATTATCCATTCGTACTTCTTGAAAGACCTTCAAAAACATTGCGTCTCAATACGGTTAGTACAGATACTGTTGCAGGAGCTCAATTAGTTGTGAATCACCTGGATAAGCTTGGCTACAAAAATATAATAATTGTTGCTGATCACAGGTCATCCCGTTTCGATACAACAGCAATTCAGGATATTATTAATACAATTGGTCAAAAGACCGGTATCAACAGACCGGTTGTAGTTGAATTAGACAAAAGGTCCGCAGGTGATGAAATTGATTCGACCCAATTTGATAAGTATCTTCGCCCACCTTACCGTGCAGATGTTATGGTTATAATGAATGCAAGTCTGGTTTATCCGATAATGACGCTGTTAAGGAAAAAGAAACTAAGGGTTCCGCAGGATATTGCAGTCGTTTCAATGGAAGAGGGAACAGGATTCGACCTTATGTTTTCTCCTGTAACCTGTCTTCGCAAGCCTCTTTCAGGAATTTCCACAAAAGTTGCAAATATGATATGGTCTGAAGTGAAAAATTCAGGAAAAGGCAAGTTTAAGAGACAGGTTAATATATCACCCGAGCTTATTGTTAGGAATTCCTGCGGCACTATTTAGAACTGTTGCTGGTATGAAAATATCCATAATAAGTGTAAAGACAGGTCTCAGATCTGTCTCTGCACTGGCATTACTAACATTGCTTATATTGTCCTGTTCCGGTAAGCACCTTATTAATGACAGCTCATATCTGGCAATCACTGAAAAAGCTTTTAATCAAAGAAAACAACTGGCCATAAACCGAGATTCGGCTCTTTTCTCTGTTTTTAGTCAGAATCTTTCAATAAAACAGTCTGAAGCCCTTAAGTTTCTTTATGCTTTCATGCCATTAAGCGACCTGGCAGACTATAGCGGAGATTTTTTTCTGGCTAATATTAATATGTCTTTACGGGCGCAATCAGATACAAAATGGGGAAAAGACATACCTGAAGAAGTTTTCCTACATTATGTTCTTCCATGCAGGATTAATAATGAAAACCTTGATTCTTTCCGGATTACTTATTATAATGAACTAATGGAGAGAATTAAAGGGCGAGATATAAAAGAAGCTGCACTTGAAATAAACCATTGGTGCCATGAAAAGGTTAGTTATCAACCCTCTGATGACAGAACTTCTGCTCCAATGAGCACAATTCTTTCAACAAGAGGCAGATGTGGTGAGGAATCAACTTTTACTGTTGCAGCGCTCCGAACAGTTGGAATACCCGCTAGACAGGTTTATACTCCTCGTTGGGCCCATACAGATGATAATCATGCCTGGGTTGAAATATGGATTAACGGACAATGGTTCTATATGGGCGCCTGTGAACCAGAACCTCTCCTCAACCGTGGTTGGTTTACAGAACCTGCAAGAAGGGCTATGCTGGTACATACAAAGTCATTTGGCGCATTCCGGGGTACTGAGAATGTTATTAACCGGCATGATAATTTTACCGACATTAATAATCTGGCTAAGTATGCTGTTACTAAGAAAATAACGGTAAAAACGCTTGACAATGAGAATGTACCTCTAAGTAATGCTAAGGTGGAATACCAGCTATATAATTACTCGGAATTCTATCCACTGGCTGTTGTTCCTACAAACGAAGATGGAATAAGTCAATTTGAAACAGGATTAGGTGATCTATTGATCTGGGCCCATAAAGGTGATAATTTTGACTTTAAGAAAATATCAGTTGGTGAAACTGATACATTAATATTGAAACTTACCAAGAAAGAGCTTGGCAGCATTAGTACAGACCTGGACCTTGATGTACCTGTAATCCTCTCACCGCTTCCGGTACCATCAAAAGAACTTATTGAACAGAACTCGCAGAGAATTAATAAAGAAAATAATATCCGTCAAAAGTATACAGATTCGTGGATGAAGCCAGCAGAGGCAAAAACTCTTGCATTAAGACTTAATATTGATTCTTCAAGAGTTATGAGTATAATTGCCAGAAGTATGGGCAACTATAAAGAGATCAGCTCATTTCTTTCAGAAACACCAGAATCAATTCTTCTGTTTGCTATGTCATTTCTTGAGATCCTTCCAGATAAGGATCTCAGGGATATTAAAAGTACTACACTTTCAGATCATCTTAGAAATAGTACTGTTCCAGTCAGCATTCCAGGTGAATCTGATAATAAGTTATTCTTAGAGAATATTCTTAACCCAAGAGTTGCAAATGAACTGTTAGTCCCATGGAGACATTATTTCTTAACAAAACTTCCTTCACAATTATTAATAAATGGATCACATGATCCTTCATTAATTATTCAATATCTGAATGATAATATAAGAATTGCTGATGATGAAAACTATTATCAAACACCATTAACACCTATCGGAGTTAATGAACTTAAGGTTTCAGATACGGGTTCACGCGCCATTTGTTTTGTTGCAATATGCCGGAGTCTTGGAATACCTTCACGCCTTGAACCAGGAAGGAATGTGCCGCAGTATTTCTTCAATAAAAACTGGCATGATGTTTATTTTTCTGATCAGAGACAACCTGATCAGCATAAAGGTTACCTTAAGCTACAATCAGGTGATACAAACCCTGTTCCTGAGTATTATATTCACTTTACTCTTGCAAGATTTGAAAATGGGCGTTATAATACCCTTGAGTATGACTACAACAAAAAAATTACTGATTTTAAGGAAGCACTTCCCCTGCCATCTGGACACTATATGCTTGTTACCGGGAACAGATTAAGTGACAGCAAGATATTGTCAAACATCTCATTTTTTGATCTTTCGGAGAATGAACATAAAACTATTGATGTAAAAATAAGAAAGGACGCCTCTGAAAAAAAGATCCTTGGCAAAATTGATCTGAAAAAGATTTACACTCTTTCTCATCTGAACAACTCTTCTCAGTCATGTGTTAACGATAAGGGACTTGTGATCATCTGGATTGACCCTGAAAAAGAACCTACAAAACATATATTTAATGATCTTCCGTTGCTGAAAACTGAACTTGATGTCTGGGGAGGAAAATTTCTTTTTCTTTCTGATTCAAATTCATTTAATCCTGAGAATGTCAAAGGTCTGCCTGCAAATAGCTCTTTTGGCATTGACAATCAGATGTCTGTATTAAAGAATTCTCTCAAACTTAATCTTCCCCCTGAATTGAATTTACCTGTTGTTTTAATAACTGATAGAGATGGAAATATTCTTTTCATATCAACCGGATATAGAATTGGCATCGGTGAACAAATATTAAAATACAGCAGGTGATAATGATATGCAGGGACCTGTCGCGACCGTTCCCAACATGTTATTACATATCTATATAAGTCATGTTTGTTAACAACTGTTGATATCTGACCGAATTCAATCTATTGTCAGAAATAAAATATCGATTATCTTTGTCATGTTTTGGTGTTACAATGAAATAAAATCATTGTAATGAAAAGGGAATGCGGTTTGAATCCGCAACAGTACCCGCTGCTGTGA
>OCZT010000706.1_pt1 | contig 33641 bp, 24 predicted proteins | sample 1539031 | NCBI WGS metagenome assembly OCZT01 (sample SAMEA3539308, study PRJEB22396) | soil metagenome | biome: tundra; feature: field; material: soil | place: USA | collected 2010-05 | depth 0.15 m | reverse complement strand
CGGCATACGAGATATTGGCGTGACTGGAGTTCAGACGTGTGCTCTTCCGATCTCGAACACTTTGGAATAAAAGAACGCGGCCGGCAGGTTTACGTCTTTTACGTGCTCCACTCCCAGTTCTTTTGAATAAAAATCTCCGTACCACAGCTGGTTTAAGTCGCGCATGAAAGCCACGGGCACCACCATGCTCAGCAGCGGCATGGGCTGCATGCAGGCCTCCTTATATTCATCCAGAAGCCCGTCAAAGGAAGCCATGTCAAATCCGAGTTCGGGGTGCTTGACCGAATCAAGAAAACGCGCTATAAGAGCCTTGTTTGTGGCCCCAGGAAAACCCATGGTTTTCGCGAACGGGCTTATGGCGCCGGGCTTTAAGACCATAAGGTCGAGCAAAGTCTTTACCTTTAGGAAAAAATTCAGTTCTTCCTCCTCATACTGCCCTTTGGCGAGCATAGCGTCATAAGTTTCAACCTGCTGTTTGTAATTATCCACGTCATTAAGCGCGCCGGACAATGACGGGTTTACAGCTATGATGCCGCTAACCTTATCCGCGTATTTCGGGTCGCTACCTAAAAGCGCCATAAATGAATCAAAACCGTCGCCCCACGCGAATACCACGGGTTTTTTTCCGCCTTGCACGGCGTAATCCACGGTTTCTTTCATATCCCTTATCGTCTCAGGTATGCCCCAGTCCTTTACGACTTTCATGACCTCATTTGGATTGTAAAAAGGCACATAGTTGTTCCTTCCCGACACCACATAGCAGTCATATCCGGATTCATTGAGTTTTTTCACCAGTTTATACGACCATGCCGGTCCCGCGCCCGAGGAAGGTATGATGAGCGCTTTTTTTGACGGTATTTTCGCGTCATATCTATAAACCTTAAACTTTATCCTGTCAAAATGCCCCTCATCGTCCCTGCCTGTGCCGAGAAAATGGACACTGTATCCCCTGTCTTTGTCCCCGGCCGCGTAATTTACGTAGGACATGAATTCGCCGAAACCGATCGATTTATATATGACAAACCTGTTCAGGTTATATTTATCGGTCTTTTCCCCGTTCCATCCATCGTTAACCCCGAAAGCTATCTTAAAGTTCGCTGATGCCATTTTCTTGGCTTCGGAATCGAACATGCCGTACGGATACGCAAAAGTGTCAAGCTTCATCTTAAGAACATTCTCAACGGCGGCCTTGCCGTCAACTATCTCGTGCGTCAGGACGGCGATGTCTTTTTTTATCAGGGGTATGTGGGTGTAACTATGGCTTCCAAAATCCACAACGCCGGTTGCCTTGAGAGTGTCCAGGTCTGCGTAAGAAAAGTAATGCGACGACCTGTTAAGCACGAGTTTATAAAGAAAAAGCGTCACGGGAGCATTATAATGGACCGCTATAGGGATGATGGCGTTCTCGCTCTTCCACCCGTCGTCAATGGTGATAAGCGCGGTTTTATCTATGCTCCCGAGCCCCTTGTCGTAATAATCCACCATCCGCTGCAGGCGGATGATATCGAGTTTCTTCTCTTTCATGTAATTCACCTGCCATTCAAAAACTTCGGGCACGACTGAGTACATATCGGTTGTGGAGTATTCGAATTTGTGGTAGCACAGCGTGAGGTTGTCGGCGGAAATGGATGTGGACATGACCAGAACTGATAATAGGACGAGAATTATTTTATTCAATTGTTCCTCCCTGGATTTATTTTACTAAATTATAACACATTTTTAGCTCTTATGTTCCTTCCTCAGGTTTTCGTAGAGCGGCTGCTTGCTGCCGCTCATCCCGGCCTTATAGAACGGATCCTTCGTTTTAAAGCCTGCGTCAGAGAGGCAGCAAGCAGCCTCTCTACATGTTTAGCAGCAAAAACATATGGCCTGCCTGCGGGTCGCCCACCGGGCGACCCCTACGCGTTTTGTTCACAACGGTTAGTTTATTATAATAGTTACCGAGCTTGCTAATCAATCTGCTCAACTGTTCAATCTGCTCATTTATACTTCGATCTTGCGGCGGGCGTACCCAAAAAAAAGGCCGCCTTTGCAGGCGGCCTTTTTTGCTTCAAACCTATATCTTATTTATGCAAGTTGTAGAAATTCGCAATCCCGTTATACTGCGCCATGCTTCCCAGCTCTTCTTCTATCCTCAGCAGCTGGTTGTACTTGGCTATCCTGTCTGTCCTTGAGAACGAACCTGTTTTGATCTGACCCGCATTTGTGGCTACCGCGATATCCGCTATGGTTGCGTCTTCTGTCTCGCCCGAACGGTGTGAAACGACGGCTGTGTAGCCGGCTCTTTTGGCCATTTCAATCGCGTCAAGGGTTTCAGTAAGCGTACCGATCTGGTTTACCTTTATAAGGATCGAGTTGCATGTGCCTTCTGCGATGCCCTTTTTAAGTATGGCCGGGTTCGTTACAAAAAGATCGTCGCCTACCAGCTGGATTTTCTTGCCGAGCTTATCCGTCATAAGCTTGTGCCCTGCCCAGTCATGCTCGGACATACCGTCTTCAATTGATATGATGGGGTATTTATTGACCAGATTCACCCAAAAATCAACCATCTGTTCGCTGGTGAGCTCTTCTTTTGTTGATTTTTTGAATATGTACCTCTTTTTTGCCTCGTCGTAAAATTCCGATGCAGCCGGGTCCATGGCTATCGAGATATCTTTTCCCGGCTTGTACCCTGCTTTTTCTATGGCTTCAACCAGGCACTGCAGCGGCTCTTCATTTGACTTGCAGCTTGGCGCGAATCCGCCCTCGTCCCCTACTGCCGTGTTGTATCCTTTTGACTTTAAAACTGATTTTAAGGCGTGGAATGTCTCGGAACCCCATCTCATGGCCTCTGAAAAAGACGGCGCGCCAACCGGCATGATCATGAATTCCTGTATGTCCACGTTTGAATCCGCATGCGCCCCGCCGTTTACCACGTTTGCCATGGGCACAGGCAGTTGTTTTGCGTTGGCTCCGCCGATATACCTGTAGAGCGGAAGCCCGTGTGTGGCCGCTGCCGCCTTGGCTACAGCGAGGGATACTCCAAGTATGGCGTTCGCGCCGAGCTTCCCTTTATTTTCCGTACCGTCAAGCTTTATCATGATCTCGTCTATTTTATTCTGCTCCGCCGGGTTTAACCCGATCAAAACCTTTGATATGATTTCATTTACGTTCTTTACGGCTTTTGTAACAGCTTTGCCGCCCCAGCTTTTCTTGTCGCCGTCGCGCAGTTCAACCGCTTCCCTGGAGCCCGTGGACGCGCCGGAAGGTACTGCCGCCCTGCCCATGATGCCGTTCGCGAGAATTACGTCAACCTCTACTGTAGGGTTGCCGCGCGAGTCAATGATCTGTCTTGCTCTGACAATTTGAATTGTTCCCATTTCAACTGCCTCCTTATAATATTTTTATATGGTTATTTTTGCCTTAACTGACAACGAAAAATATGATACAACAAAAAAAAGCAAAGGTAAAGGAATTTTTAAAAAGCATACTATTTTGGTTCGGTTTACTTTTGGAAAGATGATGAAATTAAATCATCCCTGCAGCAGAGCTGACGAGGTATTACAACCTGCCTTACATACAAAAGCCGCAACCTAAAGGTTGAGCGGCTGGGAAAACGGCTTAAATCAACCTTACCCGTTGCCCTAAAACCGCATATCTACAAAAACCGTTTCCCTGCCCGTCGCCGGATCATACGCCGACCTTAACTGCGCTGGAAACGCCGAATGCAGCCACAATAAATCCGCTGCTGTATATGCCAGGCACACTCCGGCCAGCGACCAGGCTATCATCGTTACCGTCATTTTGCTGTTTGCTTTTTCCTGTTCCCTTATAAGAAAATCATAGTTGGCATAAGGTGGTACATTAAGCTGCGTTTTCAACCTTTCATAAGCGTCTACAGAATTATTCTGGTCAATGATGGAAAAGACGGCCCAGCCTGTCAGAGCGGCGTCAGCCGATATTAAGAACCAGCTTGCGGATGTCATGCCTGACGCCGGTTCTATCCCTGCCGATCGGACAATAGCATTGGCCGTAACTGCGGGGGTTGCCGTGGGAAATACCCTTTCAGTCTTGTTCCCTGTGATCTGCCTGTATATATCTATTGCGGAAAGACGCGGCGTGGCCTGGGCAGTTGGAACTGATGCGGAAACCGTTGGCAGGTCCGCTGTCGGGGTTGTTTTTGCGGCTGTTGCCGAAACTGATTTTGGGGCCATGTCCGTTAATGCGGCCGCTTTTGCGGGCTGATTATTTGCAGGGATCGCCGATGGTTCCGGCGCTGCGGGATATATAAAACAGCACGCAAATAACAATGTTACGGCAAATAATATTTTTTTCACGCTGTCTCTCTCACTATCAGCGCACAATCAAAAACTTTTTCCCTGACCGGGATACCCGTGTTTTTCATGGAATCAACCGCCATTTTAAGGGCTTCCCTGCCCATGGACGGCAACGGCTGCCTGACCGTGGTTAATCCCAGGTCAGCGGACACTTCTATATCGTCAAATCCTATAAGGCTCATCGTATATGGAAAACTTATCCCCTGTTTATTTGCCTCGTGTAAAAAGCCATGGGCAACATAATCCCCGGCTGCGCAGAACACAGCATCCACGTCATTCATAAGCATGAACTTAAACGCGTCTTTGCCTGACTGATAGTTGTAATCGCTGATCTTATACACCGCGTTTTCACCAATTGCTATGCCGTTTTCTTTCAAAGCCCCGGTAAATCCCTTAAGCCTGTCTTTCTGCGAGTCAACCAGACCGGCATCCCCTATGATTACCCCGATCTTTTTCCTTTTTTTCTGCGCCATGTAAACTCCGGCCTGATACGCTCCCTTTTCATCGTCACAACGCACGCTGTTGACGCCCTTCTTGCCGGTCTCGATTAACACGGGCGTAATACCCGACCCGTAAAAAGCGTCAACAGCTTTGTCAGACACCGGGTACGCGATCACTATGACGGCTCCAGCCCTCTTGTCGCGCGCTATTTTCTCGTATAAAAATTCAACGCCGCCCATGTCCGTGGCCGACTTTGCGGTATATATCACAATATCATTATTTGTGTTAAACGACTCCGTCTGTATGGCCCAGATAAGCTGGGCCGCAAAGCCGTTTAAAAGGTTTGTGGACACTATGGCTATTGTTTTATTTTCGCTTGGCATTGTTCCTCCTTAATTTACCTATTATAGATGATTATCGGGATAATGTAAACAAGGTAGTTCAATCCTAAAATCGCATTAGAGGTCTATATATGTGATTTTAGGATGGTGTAAGACCCCATTTTAATCTAATATTTTGTAAATTGGCTAAAATCCAATACCACTACGGTCCCACTTAATACCCTGTTTATGCTCCTCAACGTACTGCCAAACGGCTGGGTCCTGCAAAACCTTGTTATACAAGAATAAAGCAAATATTTTAACTTGCTAATAAACCGGTTTTTTGGTTTAATATATTTATAAAACAAACCATGGAGGTATTATGATTAAAAAATTCTGTGCAGTTGCCTTAATGTTCTTTATTTTTATCCTACCCGCTTCCGCTATTGTTGTTGACGGCAGCATTTACACTTCCGGCGTAGGTAAATATCTCTGGCGCGGCGCGATTTTAAATAACGGACCCGCCATACAGTCTGGTTTAAGCTTCGGCGCGCAGGGCGCTTCTTTGGGGATATGGACATCATGCCAGCAGGCGGCAACCCCGAACTTGTTTGACGAGGTCGATCTTATAGCCAATTACGAACACTCCATACCATATGCGGATTTTTTAAGCCTCGGCATAGGCTACATGTCTTACTTCAGGGGTCCCTTGAATTATCCATCCCTTACGCCTTCACAGGAAATCAGCATAACCTTAAAGTCGGATATTATTTCAACCCCGTTTATAACCTTGTATCACAACCTGGACGCCCTCAGGACATATAATTATATGGAAGGCGGCGTATCATACGAATATGAGATAGGCGCACTCCTGGGCGGTAAAGCTGCCGCCGGCGTGTCGGCTGTTTTTGGACTTGACTTAAACCAGGTTACTTATGATTATACGGCAATGGTAAAGATCGAGGCTGTTACGATGACTGTCGCCGGATTTAACATTTACTATAATTATAAGATCGCGGGATTCACTATCACACCGTCGGTTTTCTTTCAATTAAGCCTGAACAAGTATAAAAATTCAAACGGTTCAAAACTGTACAGTAATAACACGGCATTTTCACTCATGGCCATCTATGATTTCACCATGGGGTCAAAAGAAAAATCAGCGGAATAATAACCACTTCAAAAGGCCGTTTTGCTTAAGGCAGAACGGCCTTTTTTATTTATTCATTCACAAGGAATAATTTTCCGCTTCGTGTTTTTCTTGTCTGTTGGTTCACGACCATATAATAATATATACCGGCGGAACACTCATGCCCGTCCCTATAATTCTCATTTTCTTGGTAATCATTGATATATGTCCAGTTGACGGTTGCAATTGAACCAGCCGTTTGGCCTGCGGGATTTAAGGTTAGGCCAGTTACTGATGTAATTACGGCATGGAGATCCATTGAGTATATTGATAAAGTTAATATTATTAACGTGAAAACAAGTTGGATTCTATTCCTGCTTCTCATATTTCTCAACCTTTCCTTTAGTTTAATTTAAGGTAGGCTCGTGCAAGTCCCGCTTTATCCCAGTCCCATGGGATACCAACTACAAAAACGCTTTCGTAATAATTATAGCATAAACCTCATCAATGTCAAACTTGAAAAGACCGGCGTGAAAATCAGTAAATTACCACCGCGTTTGTCGGCGGCTTTTCAAATACCCACTTCCCCCTCGATGGGGCTCTTTACAGTACCCCTTTATGGGGTAGAAGGTCAGGGATAGGTAGTCCGCCAAACTTTGTTGGCGTACTAAAAGGAGTGGGGCCATGTGCCCCACGCCTCACCACCGACTGAAATCGGTGAATTTGCCGGGATTAAAATTGAGAATTAAGCAATTGTATTTTAGCCATTACATCACAATTTTTTGATTCTAAAATAGATGAATATGTGTTATTTTCTTCATTTTTTTTATAAATATCTTTATCGCTGACAAATTGGCTACAAATATTTTGTGAGCCAAACACGCCAATGTCTAATCCAATCACGGATAATAGGGCGTATGTTATTACTACAAAGACCTGTGCAAAACCGTAACCATGATCAACGGGTGGCCATACGTTATATGCTGCAACGGCGCCTAACCCCAGACCCACAAAGCCGGAAACCAAAGGTATACAAGCTTCCCATGCAGGTAAATATGCAAAATCATCAGCAAATTCCCTGCGTACAATTTTCAAACTATTTGGGTACTCATATGGCAAAGGCGTTTCTTTGACTATTTGTCGGAAAGTGAGAAAAAGATCAATTAAAGATTTTATATGGTGATTTAGATTGTCTTCAATTGCATGAACAAAATCACTATTATCAAATAGATCCCGGGTATAAAAACCATATGTTATATTTAAATCGTGCCAGGAACTATTATTGTCAGGTCCTTCGTAATTGACACATTGTAATGCGTTTGAATTCCTGTTATATATACATATTTTTGCTTTACAAGATGATGACATTTTATAGGTGGGATTGCCATCTGATCCCCATGGACGGGTCCACTTGTCATCTGCAACCCAATAAGCGTTTCCAGCACTATTATAAACATTTAACTCATTTGTGTAATCAGATATGTAACCGAATATTACTATATCAGCTGATTCCTTCAATAAAAGAAGTTGTAAACTGTTAAGGTCGGTTTTGATAGTTTTTAATTCAATTAATTGGATTTGTTTTTAAGTTTTATTCTTTTGCAAGGTGTTGATGAATTGTTCGGTAAAAAGCAAAGAAAAATTTTTATCAAAAACATATTTTATGCTTTCTAATTCTCTTTCATCATCGAATGGTAAAACCAGGACTTTCTTATTGAATTTATAATCAATGGAAGGTTTTTTATTTGAGTATTTAATGTCCAATTTTATAGAATTTACTATTTTGAAACCATGAAAAGTGCTGGGACTGCTTGCGCAGCCGGAAGTCGAACTTATGACTAAACTAATTATCATTAAATAAATCAAATCTCTTTTCAACGAGCCCCCCAAAGGCATTAATTATATTTGATTATTGATAGAAATATATCATGGTCACAATAAAAAGGCAATACAATATAATGTCAGGGTATAAAATTTCCGGTTATTACAGACAATTCAAAAATATGGCATGATAGTTTATTAATATCTACTTTCCAAAAAGTCCTTCTTCTACCCTGTTTTCCTCAGGTATGGACGCTTTAACCCCTGCGGTAAGGCCCGCGAAAAATACAAAATACAATACTGAAATCCCGATACCGAAACAATAAACAACACGCCCTGTCTGTATTCCGGAGAAAAACAGCTGGTAAGTGTTGCTTAACAATATGAGGAACATGATCGCTTTCACCGTCCATCCAGATATGCTTTCAAGCACACCGGAGAAGTTCGGCTTTTGCGCGGCTTTTACACTGTCTTTTGTGCGATATTTCGCAAAATTAATGTTCCTCACAATGTGCAGGATCAAAGCTCCCGCACCCCAGACCATCACTGCCTGTTCCAAACCCGGTTTTTCCATAATTCTTCCTCCTCAAAGTAAGTGTATGCTTTATCTTGACTTTATTATACATGTTGTATACTTTATTGTCAATAGAAATATTATACATACACGTTTAAACGAGGTGAATTGGAAGGGTGTATCTGGGGGGGTATGAAAACATTAGTAAATTACCACCGACTTTGTCGGTGGCTTTTCAAATACCCCCTTCCCCCTCAAGGGGGGAAGGTCAGGATGGGGGTGAGGTTTCGGCAGTCGATGTCTCCCTTTTGGCCTGCCGCTACTTCACCCTCACCCTGACCCTCTCTCCCCCTCAAGGGGGGACTATAAGTAGCCTTCAAGGGAGAGGGAGTCCGCCAACTGTGTTGGCGGCCTACAAGGAGTGGGGCCATGTGCCCCCACGCCCCACCACCGACTGAAGTCAATGGATTTGCCGGGATTAAAGTCCGGCTTGATGCCTGGCATCTTTATAATTGCGTTTTGATCGATCGTCAGGCCTTAAGATCAACACCTGTCCCAAGTCTTAATACTGAAAATTATTGTCATGAATCCTTGCCTTGTTCAGCCAGACAGCCATGTTTTTCTGCGTTTCACGGATATCCTGGATATAGGCGGCCTCTATCTGCGGAGGCTCGCCCGTGCCTACAAGCATACCGGCGCTGCCCAGCGTTTTTTGGAATTCAACCCATTCTTTGATATTTTCCATTGAGAACGAAAATTCCCTGTTCCTGACCTTCATAAAATTCAGGAGTGCCCTGTTATGCAGTACTGCCATACCCGGAGTTCCCCAACCCGCATATTGCGCCTCCTGTATTGCTTCCATATTTGACCTGCACTCGTTGTAAAGCTCGTCTATATAGCTCCCCCTCTGCTGGTGTTTTATCTGGCCCATACGCATCCGGAAATAAACCGCGGATGTCATGGCTATCACGGACATGATGACCAGGAAATATATCAGAAGTTGGCCCTTTCTTAAGCTGAATAATTTCACGGGAACACCCTCGTCACGCGCGGCAAAATGCCTTACGGCGTTTTATTGTCCGCCTAATTAGTTTAAGTTCATTATACAATGAAAAAAAAAGGGATTATATAAGAAAACATCGAAGACATCCAGCCTGCGGGCTTACGCAGGGAGCGTAAGCCGCTGAAAAAATACAACATTGGTTATCCGGATAAAAAAAACTACCTCAATATTAACAGCTGTTCCGGTTTTGAAGCGGCTTTTTCTTTGCCTATTGATTTTCCCGTAACCACCACAAAATACGCGCCCGCCGCAAGACGGTTTATCCGTTCTTTCGGTATGGTAACCGTGATTTCCTTTGTGTCCTGCGCCCCTAATTCCATTTCCATTATGCGGCGAAAAGCAGCGGTGTAGATCCTTATTTTCGCTTCTGAGGCCGGCTGTGTTATGGTTATTTTCAATTTCACGTCCGTATAACCCGGATTGACCGGGTTCGGGTAGATAAGCACCTGGGGTATTTCAAACTTGTCCCCCCATACTGCCGTTGCTGTGGGCTGCGGGGTGCTTGTCAGGGTGACGGTTATACTTTGTGTTTGTGTGGGCGTAAGAGCCAGCGCTCCGCTGCTGCCTGATGCGGAACTTGTTATTGTGCCCCCGGTGCCCGTGTCAATGGCTGATACACTGGACTGTATATTAAGCGAGCCGATGGCAGTGGTTATATATGTCCAGGTAAAAGAAGCCGAACCTCCCGCTGCTATGGGTACAGATGACACAGGTCCGGATACATATAATGCCGAACCAGTACCGCCTATTGTCAGCGGTGACGACAAAACATTATTGGCCGCCGCAGAGCCTGTATTGTTGACGGTGATGATAACCAGTATGTCGCTGCCGACAGGCACTGCTGCTGGAACCGAAACGTCCGACACCAGAAAAGCCGTGGCCGGGGTATTTGTTATTGTCGGAGTCGCTGTGCTGGTGAAAATAACCGCTGTGCCTGTCTGCGTCACTGTGGGCGTATTTGTTTCAGTAGGCGGCGGACCAGTAGGGGATTCCGTCGGGCTATAAACAGGGGTATTGCTTGCGGTCTGGGTGTTAATTACAGTATAAGTTACGGAAAATGTCGGGGTAAAAGTCGGCGAATTGATAACAACTGTGACAGTGGCTGTTTGTGTAAATGTATTAGCCGGGCTTTGTGTCTCAGTAGCGGTCGCTGTGACCGTGAATGACGCTGTCCCGGTACTTGTGGCCGTGGATGTCCGGCTTATAAAAATAGTATTTGTGGGCGTGTTGGTCGGCGAATATATCTGGATCGTAAATGTCGGCGTGACGGTCCAGGTGGGGGTTACTGTGGCTGTCCATGTGTTTGTCGGGGTTGCCGTGTATGTCTGCGTAACTGACCTGGTAAAAGTCGTGCTTGGTATTGACGTAGGGCTTGCGGTCAAGCTAAATGTCGGCGTCGCGGTCTGTGTGCGGGTCGGCGTCGCGGTTTGCGTATATGTCGGCGTGAAGGTCCTGGTAAAGGTAGGACTTGCGGTCAAAGTAGAAGTCAAAGTAGAAGTCAGGGTTGAAGTCAGGGTTGATGTCCTCGTAAAAGTTGGAGTCGCTGTTTTTGTGTATGTCAGAGTTGCTGTCTTTGTAGGTGTAAGCGTGTATGACCGCGTCCAGGTCGCTGTAACTACCGGTGTTGTGGCCCCGCCGCAGCTTGGCGTTGTAACCGCGGCCAGCCAGTTCTTAACCTGCGTGCCGTGGCATCCGGTTGCCGCGAATCCGCTCCAGCTCGTTAACAGAAGCGGCGACGCAGATGTGCTGAAATCCCATGCCTCTGCGCTGTAAGCGTAATTTGCGGAGTTATTTCCATTTATCCAAGATATCAGGTCCGACTCGAAAGGAGTGCACCCGCTGCCGTCCTGGCTGCCGCTGGTGTTCGGCCCGAATTCCCCTATTATCACGCAATACCCGGCGTTAACCGCCACAGTTACATTAGTGTTCCATATTCCAGGTTCGCCGGTACCCTTATTATCGTATATATGCGCCTCATACGCTATGCCGTGGCCCGACGACGTGTCGGTTAGGTGATTGGCTGAAATTCCGGTCATGTCATAGGCCCACGCGAGCCCGCCGACAATTATGATATTATTTGCGCCTGTATTCCTGATCGTAGTCACCAGGCTCTGGAACCCGGGCGTATGAAAACCGGATTTGCTGGTTCCTCCGCTTTTCCAGATGGCCCACGTATCATCTTTGGGTTCATTATACAGGTTAAACATCACAGCCGGGTTATTCGCGTAATGGGTCGCCACATCCGTCCAGAAAGCCGTGCTGTTATCATCAGGCATATCCATCTGCGCGTCCGATGTCCCCCATGCCCCGGTGCCGGACCAGTGCAGATCGATCTCAACATAGGAATTCAAATTTGACGCGGCTGTAACCGCGCTGTCAACAAATGCCCTGTAATTCGCCTGATTAGCCGTTCCGTGGGTATTGGTGTGGCCGAACCAAAAATCCTGGCTGACAGGTATCCTGACCATGTTTGCTTTCCATGAACTTATCGCGCCGGTTACTGATTGTGCTATGGTCCCTCCATTGCCGTTCGGCGGCCCCCATCCATTTGGGGACCATTCCAGGCCGTCCACATCCACGCCGGTCAGCCTAACATTACAACCGCCGCTTACTGTCTGGAAATTAATGCCGTTCACTTTTAAATCGGGCGGCGCCGCAAATATGAACTGGGATAAAGATATGAACAGGCAGGCAAATATTATTGTGCAGAAGTTTTTGAAATTTTTTTTCTTCATAACAACCGCCGCCTTTTTAGTTTGTATGTTCATCTTGCGTTTTATGAAGCGTGCTTTTAAGTCCCATCTTAATTATACCACATACTGCCAGTTCCGCAAGTTAACCGTTAAATCATTAGACAAAAGCACTTTCGGAAAGTTGCGGTATATGTTTTCCCCCTTTATTATAAGGGGTTTTCATTGCGAATTTTCAGTTAACTCTATCTCATTATTACCAATTCCACAGGCTTCGATATTGCCTTATTGCCGTCTGATTTTCCTGTGACCACTACATGATATATGCCTGCGCTGAGATGTGTCAGCCGGCCGGCAGGGATTGTTATTATTGCCTCTTTTGTGTTTATCGGCCCAAAATCCAGGTCCATTACACGGCGGAATGAGACCGTATAGATCCTTATTTTAATGTCAGAAGCTGCGCGTGTAATTGATATATTGATCTTGAGTCCGGTGTTTTCCGGGTCATAGGGATTGGGATATATCAAAATATCCCTGATCTCAAATCTGTCTTCCCACTCTGTAGTGGCCGTAGGCATGGGCGTATATGTCAGTGTCGCCGTGGCTGTCGGGATTGCAGTGGATGTCCGCGTCAATGACGGCGAAACAGTACGGGTGAATGTCGGGGTATCTGGTATTAAAGTCCTGGTTGAAGTCACACTCGGGGTAGTTGTCCCGGTATTTGTCTGTGTCGCGGTTCTTGACGCGGCAATCGTTGTTAATGTAACTGTCGGGGTCACAGTTGCCGTTTGTGATGCCACAGCTGTATATGTCGTGGACGGACTTATAAAAATAGTCTGGGTCGCGGTCCGGGTTGCCGTGCTTGCCTGCGTGTCAACAGCAGTGGCAGTGCCTGTATTTGTATGAACCGCAGTGGATGTCATGGTAATTTGCTGCGTTGCTGTGATTGTCAAGCTCGGCTGCGGGGTGGATGCTGCTGTTTCCGTGGATGACGAGGCGCGCGTGGCTGAAGGCGCGGCCGTATTTGTATTTACAGGAGTGTTGGTCATGGTCTGCGTAATTAAATTCGTCGCTGTGAATGTTTTGGACACGGCAATTGACGGGGTCGCTGACAGAGTTGATGTAAACGTTGGCGTAGGTGTTTTTGTACAGGTCCATGTGGGAGACACCGAGGCTGTCTGTGTCCTTGTATTGGTCGGCGTCAATGTTTTTGTATATGTTCCCGTGGGAGACACCGAGGCGCTCGCGCTCATAGTCCTTGTTGCTGTCGCTACAGCAGTGACATTGGGCGTCCTCGTGGGCGAATAGTCCGAAAGGATCTGCCACTCCTGGTAATCGCTGTAATTAAAATTTCCCAGCGCTGCCTGGGTCCCGTCTGTTGTCGAACCTGCCGGTATCTCAATGGTCTTGCACAGTGTGTTTACATTGACGAGCCTGTAATATCCTGCGCCGCGGCTCGAGTCTATAATGTGCCATTTCTGGTTGTATCCGCCGTTACTTGTGTATTGTATTGCCGTTGAACCCGCTGTCCTGCCCGAGCTGGTTATATCAAGCACCTTGCCGCTGTTTACGGATGTTATGGTATAATCGCTGCCTCCCAGGTTGGTTATCGTCCATTTCTGGTTCGCGCCGCCGTTATCCGTATACTGGTCCACAACAGCGCTGTCAGCCGTTGAACCGCCGTTAACATCCAAAACCTTTCCTGAATGCCTGTTGATTATTTTGCAGGGGCCGTTCCATACTGTCTGCGGTCCGGTCTGCCATAGACCTGTCTGCGTGTCAATATCCCACTGGTCGTGCCAGGGCATCTGCAGTGTAGTGCCGTTCACAGAAATGGGCAGCATGACCATGCGCGACATTGAAAAATTATTGACCGACCACCTGTCACCCATGTAAATAAAAGTCGAACCGCCGCTTCCCGTGACTTGGAATGCCCATCCCACCTGCGATTCATACGTGTGGGCATTGGCAGTCGCGATATTGCCGCCCGACGTCCACGGGCCCGCAAGCGAGGTCGCGTAATAGTAATGGTTGTCGTTGAAATCCCATCCGCTGCACCAGGACATTATCCAAAAATAATACCCTCCGGATTTTATGATAGCGTGGCCCTCGCATGCCATGTTATTGCTCGCCGCTCCGCGGAAAACCTCGCTGGTCACGGACGTATAAGTGGGATCCAGCGCAAACAAACTCACGTTCTGGTTCCCAAGAGTGGTGCATATAAGGTAGGCTTTGCCGTCCGTGTCCTGGTAAACATTCATGTCCCTGCTGTCAAGCCCCATGGGTTGGAAATGCGACTGGAAAGTATAATCGCCCCCGATTGTGCCGCAGGTGGCGTATGCCACTTCCGCGACATTGTAAGCGTTATGGTCCTCGTAATGCATCCACATTACAAACTGGTTTGTCGAGCTGTTATAAAGTATTTTTGCCCGCTCGATGGTCGCGCCGCCGCCTAAGAGCGTGTTCGATGTGCTTTTGAGGATCTTATTCACAAATGTCCAGTTTTTCAGGTCAGGCGATGAATACAGGTTTACGCCGGTAAAAGTGGAATTATTGGCTGAGCGGTCCATGCCCCAGAGATAATAGGTCCCGTTGTAGTTTAAAATGCCGCCTTCGGTCGCGTAAATTATGTTCCCGCTTGTATCATACCAGTCGCCGCCCGGCACTATTGTCTGCATGGACGCATGCAGTACCGCGGCCTCGGCCGTCCATATGGCCAGCACCATCAATGCTTTTAAAATGAAATGCGGCGGACTGCCCGCCTTTTTCCCTGTTTTACCCGGAAAAATCAACCACATTTAAGGCTCCTTCTCAGTGTATATGCGCGGCTTATTTCAATATTATCATTGTTTGGAGTTTTGATACGACCTTTTCCCCGCCGATTGACCTGCCCGTAACTACAACATAATATGTGCCCGCTGAAAGATGTTTTATCCTGGCCGCCGGAATAAGAGCCGTGATTTTCTTTGTATTGACTGCCCCGAGGTATATTTCCATGATATGCCGGAATGAAACCGTATATATCTTCACTGTGATTTCAGCCGCTGCCTGGGTTATGGATATGTTCATCTTCACATCCACGGGCCCGGGGCCGACCGGGTTGGGATAGATCAAAATATCCTGTATGACAAATTTATCCCCCCACACTGTTGTGGCTGTCGGCGTCAAAGTGGGCGTGGGTATCAGGCTTAATATTGTCATATTGGATCCCGCCGCGCTCGCTATAACTCCGCCTGTGCCGCTGTCTGTGCCCGTTATATTTGACTGGAAACTCAGCGAACCTGCTTTTGTTGCGGTATATATCCAGGTGAACGAAACCGCGCCTCCCGCGCTTATAGTTTCCGCGGATGAAGGGGCTGAAACGAGCGAAGCGGCTGCTGTGCCTCCGGTTATTAAGGACGATGGCAATACGTTCGAGGCATCGGCTGAACCCGTATTGCTTACCGTAATTACTACCGTTATATTGTTTGCCACCGTAGTATCAGGCGGGGATACGATACCGGAAACAAGCGCTGCCGTGGCAGGCGTGTTTGTAATTGTCGAAGTAGGTGTATTTGTCCGTGTCGCGGTTCTCGTGCCGGTTGACGGCACCGTAGTTGTCCTGCTCGGGTCCACAGTCCTGGTCCCTGTCTGTGTGAAACTCGGGGTTGAAGTGAAGGTAAAAAACAGCGGCAAAGTCTGGGTTATAGTGGCGGTAAATGTCCTGTACTGGGTAAGAGTCTGCGTGAAGGATGGCGTAAACGTGGCTGACAAGGGCGTCCCAACCGGCGAATCCGTAAATGTCGGACTGACAGTGGACACCGGCGACTGGGTCAGCGTTTCCGTAAAAGTCCTTGTTGCGCTGAAAGTAGGGGTGTTCGTCCGTGTCACTATTGTCCCTGTCGCAGTCGGTGTAGCGGTTGAAGTCCGCGTTTGCGTATTACTTGGCGTCATAGTCGCCGAGTTGCTGCAGCCGCAGGTAATGGTCGACGTCGCCGTAGCCGTGCGTGTTTGTGTTGAAGTGTAAGTCGATGTGCGCGTATAGGTCGACGTACCGCAGTTGCAGGTCATGGTATTGGTTGCAGTAAAGTTAGGCGTTGCTACCCTGGTTGATGTATATGTAAATGAAGGAGTTGCCGTTCTTGTCTGCGTGACAGTGGACGTTCTTGTCCTTGTCTGCGTCGCGCTTGGGCTCGCTGTAAGAACCGGCGTTACCGCAGTAGCGGTAGCTGTCACAGCAACACAGTTCTCGGCAAACGCGTTCATCGCGATAGTGGGTTTGCCTGTATTGTCAAACGCGCCTTTGTTGTATCCCTGCCAGCCGTTGTAACATTCCGGCTCCCAGTAAAATACGCCGAGGCCGTTGTTGCCGGTCACGGATTTTACCTTGGTGATCAGGTCCACTGCAAAATCATGCGTTGTCTGCGCCTGGGTGACGTCATAACCGAATTCCGATATCATTACCTGCTTACCCGGGTACCTGCTTACCATATCGTTCATGTTTGTCAGGCACTGTGGGTCCCACGTCGTGTATGTGTTTGTGGCGTCCGGATAAAGCGACATGCCCATAATATCCCATAACCCGCCGTTATTTTTCAGCCCGTCAAATATCCACCTGAAAAGAGCATTGTCATATCCGTTGGAAATATGTACTATGACTTTTATTGAACTATTTACGGCTTTTACCGCGTTATACCCGCTGGTTACAAGCTGGGCAAAGTTGCTCATGCTGTCTGTTGCCCTTCCGGAAATAGCCGCGTTGGCATCCCACAGCATGCCGTTGTTTGTCTCGTTGCCGACCTGCACCCATTCCGGTATAACGCCGGCCGCGACAACCGCGCTTAAGACATCATTAGTATGGTCATGTACGGCTTGTACAAGCTGGGGAAATGTATACCCTGTCCATGCCGCGGGTTTGTTCTGCTTGCCCGGGTCTGCCCAGGAATCGCTGTAATGGAAATCCAACATTACACGGAAGCCCATGTTATGCGCGCGCACTGCCATGGCTACAACGTCGGCTTTTCCGCACCAACCGCCCGTCGGGTTGACCCATACCCTTAAGCGTATTGAATTAACGCAAAGGTCCTTTAATATCTGCAAACAGTCCTGCTGTACTCCTGCGCTGTTATAGAATTTTTTGCCCGAACTTTCCATCTGCGACAGCCAGCCCACATCAACGCCGTTTGCAAAATCAGCCGCTTTAACCGCAATGAAGCCCGACAATGTGATTATCATTAAAATAAACAATGCTTTTTTCATGGCACCTGTTTCCTTATTTTAATACTATAAAAGTCCCTCTTTTTGAAACCACCCTTAAGCCAGCACAGTCTTTCATGAACAACACATAATAATACGTTCCGTTAGACAGCCTGCCCAAATATGCGGCAGGCACGGTCAATAACATGGATGGGTATGAAAGCCCGCTTTTCCAGGTCTGCTCAATTACGCGCCTGAATGACGCCGTATAGATCCTTAGTGTCATCTCCGCCGGGCAGCCTGATATTTTAACCTGTATGTTCAAGTCCTGTCCGGCCCCAACCGGGTTCGGGTATATAACCGCTTCCAGTATCGCGGGATTGCCCTGCGGCGTTATGGTCGCAGTCACGGACGGCAGTATGGTTGCCGTGTGTGTAGGAGTCGAGGTCGCCGCGCGTGTCAATGTCAATGTCACGGACGGCAGTAAAGTCGCCGCGCGTGTCAAAGTCACGGTCACGGTTGCGGACAACAGTAAAGTCGGCGTGCGTGTCAAAGTCACGGTCACGGTCGCGGACAACAGTAAAGTCGCCGTGCGTGTAGACGTTACGGTCGCTGTGCGTGTTAATGTTTGCGTATAAGTGGCGCTTTGCGGACCTGTAGGTGTATCAGTTGCCGTAACTATAAGGGTATTTGTATATGTAAAAGTTGCGGTCAAAACAGGGTTAACTGTACTGGTTTGCGTGGCTGTATTGGCCGGTGTTTTCGTTGCCGTATTAACCATGGTAAAAGTCGCGGTTGGCGGCCCGGTGGCAGTTTCGGTCGCGGTCGTCACAACAGTATTCGTAGCGCTGTTAGCCGGCGTGCTGGTGGAGCTTGGCGCCGGTGTGCCTGTGGCAGTGCGGATCTGTGTCGCAGTTTGTGTGGCGGATGCGGTAAAACTGGGCGTCGGCAGGAAAGTTGAAGTCCTGGTAAATGTAGCAGTAGACGGTACGCTTGTATTTGTGACCGTGTATGTTGGCGTTGCCGTCCTTGTGTATGTAGGCGTGAATGTAAACGTAAACGTCGGCGTGAGTGTTCTGGTTGACGTCTGCGTGCGTGTCCTGGTGTACGTCTGCGTATTTGTATTGGTGGTTACAGGAGTGTTGACCGGTGTTGAGTTGCCGCAGTTCGGCGCCGTGATCGCGGCAAGCCAGTTCTTGACCTGTGTTCCGTGACAGGCTGTTGCGGTGAAACCGCTCCAGCTCGACAGCAGGCAGGGCGCCGCCTCTGTGCTGAAATTCCATGCCATTGCGTTATATACATAGTTTGCCGTATTGGTGCCGTTTATCCACGAGAGCAGGTCGGTTTCAAAAGGCGTGCATCCGCTTGCGTCTTGGCCGCTGCCCGGCCCGAATTCCCCCATCATAACGCAAAATCCCGCGGTCACGGCGACTGTTACGTTTGAATTCCACAGTGCTATCTTTGACGCCTCTGTTGTGCCGCCTTTATTGTCGTATATATGCGCCTCATACATGATCCCGTAACCCGTGAGCGTGTTGCCTGTATTTGTGTCTGTCAGCGCATTGGCCGCTATCCCCGTCATATTCCATGAATAACCGAGCCCGCCTACTGAAATGATATTTTTTGCGCCTGTATCCCTGACATCCTTAACCAGTTGCTGGAATCCGGGCGTTGAAAAACCCTCGCTTGTAGTGCCCCCGTTCTTCCATATGGCCCACGAAGTTGTATAAGGCTCGTTGAACAGGTCGAATATGACCGTGGGGTTGTTCGCGTACCTCGCGGCGACGTCCTGCCAGAATGCCCTTGAATTGCTGTCAGGCATGCTTTTTAAGGCGGTTGCCGTTCCCCATGAACCCGTACCCGACCATTGAAGGTCAAGTTCCACGTAACAGTTAAGACTCGTTGCCGTGGCTATGGCGCCGTCTACAATGGCCCTGTATGTTGCCTGGTTTGCCCCGCCATTCCCGAACCAGTAATCCTGGCTCAAAGGTATCCTGATTATGTTTGCTTTCCACGTGTTTACCGCGCCGGTTATGGACTGTTTTATATCACCGCCAAAACCGCTCGGCGCCCCGAAACCGCCCGATGAATACTCCAGACCTGATGTATTTACCCCGGTGAGACGGAAATTACAGCCGCCAAGCGTCTGGGTATGCGCGCCCACTATCTGTAACTGCTGTGGCGCGGCAAAAAGTAGCTTGCCGATTAAAAACAGGAACATAAAAAAAATCTTTTTTAAATGACCGTTTTTAACAAATTTCATGATGCCTGCCGCCTTTTTTTTGGAAACAACAGCCCTCTTTGTTTCACAAATTAATTTATAAAATCACAATATAAATAACAGGGCCGCCTGATAATGAAGTTCTATAAATTTGCTAAAGCACTTTCGTAAACCAGCGCATTTTATATTTTTCATTAAACCCGGATTTTTATATTTTAATTCACCATTACAATTCTTGAATAGGCTTTGTTTGAAATACCCGCTACTTTTATCTCGACCTGAAGCGTGTATATGCCTTTTGCCAGCGGCAGTCTGCCCCCGGCTTTGCCGTCCCAGTATATCGCGTGCTCGCCGGTCGAAACATTTGCGGGGCCTTCCACTGTTTTCCGCCAGATGAGCCTGCCTGATACCGTAAATATGCTCAGGACTACGCTCGTGTCAGGAGTGCTTATGAAAGTATCTTTTCCTGCGCCTGAAGGACTAACAGACGGAGCAGCCAGCGTGTATTTGATAGTGGCGCCGGCTCCCGCAGCAGTCGGGTTCGGATATGTCAACACACCGGAGACCGTAAGCATATTCTGCGCAGCGGCCGGTTCCTGCCCGTAAACCAGGCTGCCGTTTATATAGCCGGTTACTTTGTTCCAGTCTGTGTAAGTTGTTGTGTTTGTGTAGCTCCAGTCATTGGACTGCAACATCGTCGACCAGTCGGTTTTATTGAATCTTGTCTGCACTTCTATTGACTCGTCCGGCGCAAGCTTTATGCTTCCCGTGAACTTTATGCTTAAGTAGTTTGACTGGTTCCCTAAAGTTGTTGCCGCAACTGTTACCTGCACGTTTGTTGTAATTGCTGTGCCTAAAGGCTGTCTTCCCGCCCAGTCAACCCATGCCTGTACTGCCTGTCCCGTGCAGTCGCAGTTAAACCAGTATCTTACCTCCACGGCATTCAGGTCGATGACCTGCGTTCCTGTATTTGTAATTAAGAACTGCGGATGCGGGCTGTTCGTGGAATTATTATTGTCAGCTTCCTTGAGTTTAATTGTGATCGACGTTATAACCGGCCCTGATGTTGACGTGAATGTAGGCGACGGTAAAATGACCGTAAGCGTGGCTGTCGGCGTCAAAGTGGGCGTGGGTATAAGGCTTAATATTGTCATATTGGATCCAGCCGCGCTCGCTATAACTCCGCCTGTGCCGCTGTCTGTGCCCGTTATATTTGACTGGAAACTCAGCGAACCTGCTTTTGTTGCGGTATATATCCAGGTGAACGAAACCGCGCCTCCCGCGCTTATAGTTTCCGCGGATGAAGGGGCTGAAACGAGCGAAGCGGCTGCTGTGCCTCCGGTTATTAAGGACGATGGCAATACGTTCGAGGCATCGGCTGAACCCGTATTGCTTACCGTAATTACTACCGTTATATTGTTTGCCACCGTAGTATCAGGCGGGGATACGATACCGGAAACAAGCGCTGCCGTGGCAGGAGTGTTTGTAATTGTCGCCGTTAAAGTCGCTGTAGATACTACTGAGCTTGTCGAAGTAGGCACTACTGAGCTTGTCGAAGTAGGCACTACTGAGCTTGTCGAAGTACCCGGCATTGCCGTGCTGGTATGCGTAGCCGTCGGAGGTATTGCTGTATTTGTTCTTGTAGATGTAGGCGTTGCTGTCGGGAGAACTGCTGTGCTTGTCCTTGTCAAAGTCACCGTAGATACTACTGAGCTTGTCGATGTAGGCTGTACAGCCGTGATGGTAAACGTAAATGTCGGAGGTATTGTTGTCCTTGTATATGTTGGTGTTGCTGTCGGGATCACAGCTGTATTGGTTTTAGTCGCTGTCTGTGTTGCTGTAAAAGTAGGTGTCGGCGGAACAACCGTATTTGTCCTTGTTGCCGTATTTGTTGTTGTCCTTGTTGCCGTATTTGTCGCGGTCCTTGTTGCTGTCATCGTTGCCGTCCTGGTTGCGCTGGGTATTGTTGTCCTTGTTGCTGTGTTGACAGGGCCCCCGGAAATTGTCCCGACAAAAGACATAACGCTCGAAGCAGGAAGGCTGAAAGTAAAACTGTTCCCTGATATGGATACTGCGGACTGCTGTACAAGGTCATTGGACGCGTCCGTGATCCACGGAACAGCCGTCGTGGAATTTATCCCGTTCAGGCTGAAAGTCGTGCTTTGCGCCGAGCTGTTCTGATTTATGGCGATGATTACATACTTGTTTGCCGACGTGCTGATATAAGCGGAACATGTGACATTCGTTGACGGGTTTACAGTCGCGCCTATGCGCACATAACCGGGCCTGATAAACTTGCTGTAATTTCCTATGGTATAAAGCCTCTTGCAAGGGTTGCCGTTGGTGTCGCACAGCCCTTCATTATCCGTGTTATTATTTATGAGCCACCAAAAATGATACGCGTTCATGCTCGCGTTCACAAGGCATTTGTGAACGTTGATGGCGTATGTCAGGCCGCTTGTCATGCTGGGGTCGTTCGTTGCATAATCCGAATATTCGGTTTCCCAGTTCTCCACGCTGCCGTAGGACGCGGGCAGGGCATTTGGCCCGCCGCCGTACAGGTGTCCCCCTATGATGCCTACAAAAGGCTTTGCAACCGCGTCATTCATTGTGGCGTCGGACATGGTCAGGTTGTCCTTGGAATGTTCGGGCATAAGTATCTTTGTCGTAAGCCCGGCTGATTTAAAGGCAGGGCCCATGTAATCCCTGATAAATACCTGGAACTGCGCAGGCGTCCATACGCAGGAATCATAGGAAGTGGCAAGGTCAGGTTCATTTTGCGGTGACACGGCGTAAAGGTCTATCCCCTTCTGGCTCTTTATTGCCTTTACATAATTCACCAGCCATGTGGCGTACGCTGTCTGATTCGCGGGAGTGGCGTTAAAATTCCCGCCTGCTATAGCGCCATTATCCTTATAAGCAACAGGAGGCGTCCATGCCGTGCTCCATATTAATATATTCGCATTGCGCGCAAGCGCAAGCGACATGGGGTTTGTCTCGGCAGCCTGGGTCCCGTCTCCGGTAGGTATGATTCGCGTCCTGAGCAATGTGAACCCCACGTGCCCGTTCACAGTATCATCCAGCCAGAATTTGTCGGCCAGAGCAGCGGTTATTTTTCCACCTATCCAGACGCTGGCGGCTCCAAAACCGCGTATGGTCTGGTATTTGGTATTCGCGTCAATAGTCGCGGTGCCGGCCTGGATAAAAGACGCACCAAGCATCATGCACATAAAAATCACGGCTGTCGGCCTGATTCCCGTTAGTACTTCCCTGAACAACTTTTTTGCATCCATTTCAAGTCCCCCATGCATTTAATTTCTCTTCCTTTTTCGGCACAGTCCCTGGTGCCGTAATAGTTCTTTTAGTATACCGATTAACCTTCGTGGTATATCGATAAACCTTTTGGTCCAATAAAAAATCCGTTTTAAGTGCCTCATTGCTTTTTCAAATGCACACGTTTGTTCTATTACAAATATACAAAGTTAAACGATATTTGTCAATGTTTTACACGTGAAAACTAATAAATGCGTTTTAACAAGAAAAACAGCCTGATTAACCGGTAAACTACAGCATTTAAATTCGATTTTTAAGAAAATCACCTTTATTATACGAAAACAATGTTTTTTCATATGATACGGGGTTTTCAACAGTTGGCTATGTCAATACATCGCAGTTCCTGCAGTGACCGAATACGAAGTCCGGCAACACACAATTTGACTTAAAGATTTAACAGGTGGTTTTTCTTATTATAAGTTCTGGATAAAAAATCTCATCCCTCATCTTCTTAAGTTCGTTCTTTTCTATGGCGTTCACGGCCAGCTCCACTGCTTTTTTTCCCATTTCCGATATTGGCTGCTTTATGGTGGTCAAACCGGCGATTTTCGCCATCTTCATGTCATCCTGGCCGATTATGGCAATATCTTCCGGTATCTTAATTCCCAGTTTTTCCGCCTCTGCCATGACCTTTATCGCATCCTCGTCCCCGGTGGCCACGTATATGGCGTTCGCTTTTTTATCCACGAAGTGCATAAGCGCGTTCTTGCACGCGTCTCCGAAATCCTCGTAAAAACTGAATGTGAGGTCCTTGTCATATTTTCCCGTGAAGTCAAGCATGGCTTTTTTATACCCGTCGCGCCGCTCCTTCATGGATTCCACGTATTCATAATTCCCCACCAGCAGCCCGATCCTTTTCCTGCCCCTGTCTGCCAGGTATTTGACAGCCATGGTGGCGGCCTTTTGGTTGTCATAGTGCACCCTGTGGCCCCAATCGCCTTTGCCTTCTATATATACTATGTGGATGCCCGCTTTTTTATAGCGCTTTAAAATATCCGGATCGCCCACTATGGGCCCGTTCACTATGACCGCATCCGCCTTCCTTTCATTCAGTATTTTCGCGAACAGGTCCGAGTCCTTATTCTGGGTGCCTATAGTCGTGTATTTGCTGGTGGTGTAGTAAGTGACGTCGTACCGTGTCTTGATCATTTCAGGCTCTATGCCCGCCATGATATCAACGGAAAAATTTGAAAAATAAGACGGTGTAATTATGGCGATGGTGTTTGATTTGCCGCGTATCAGCCCGCGCGCGGCGAGATTGGGCGTGTACTTCATGTCCCGGACCGCATCCATGACCTTTCTTTTTGTATCAACGCTGATCCGCGGGTCGCCGTTTATGGCGCGCGACACGGTGGAGTGGTTTATCCCGAGTTTTTTTCCTATGTCTTTGATAGTGACTGCCCGCACAGATATCTCCTGTTGTTTTTATATATTTTAAGGCAAAAATCCGATTAAATCAAGAACATCTTTTCTTGCACAACACATATATTATGGTATCATAATATCAGGATTTTATTGATAAAATTCCTTATAAAACGAGGCAAAAACTTGGGTTCAGTTATGTATAAAAAAAATATCTCAATTACCGGGTTTATAGGACCGTTCAACCTTGGAATTGCTTCATTTATCTTCGCATTTATAGGCCAGTATTTCCTTTACTATCTTAAAAACACGCTATGGGGGGCAATGTTTTTCCTCGCGGCTGTTATTTTGTTTTTTGCGGCAGACCGCAGAAGTGCGGCAAAAGAACTTTTCCTGCCCGAAAAAACAGGCGACAATCCGCATTCCGCCCCCTCAAAAAAGGAAATATTCATATTTATTATGATTATCCTTGTCTCGGTTTTTTTCAGGGCATACAGGATATCCGAAATACCCCCTGCATGCGACAGGGACGAGGCAAAATTATGCCTGGACACGATGGATATAATGGAAAACAGGGTCCCGGACGGGGGTAACTCGGCCCTTCCCGTATATATTAAAACGCTTACTGATAATCCTGCGCTGTATAATTACTTTGTTTCTTTTTTTTACGCAATAGCCGGGAACGGCGACATACAGGCAAGATTTGCCGGCATTACAGCGGGCGTGCTTGCTGTCATTGCCCTGTACTTCCTTCTGCGGTATTTGTTCGGGCCCGCCGTAGCCGCGGCCGGGGGATTTTTGTTTGCCGCAATGCGATGGCACATAACATTGAGCAGACTTATTTACCATGCCGGCCTTGCGGTCCCGCTTTTCATCTTTGTTTTATATTTCATGTACAAGGCGTATAGGAACGGAAAAACATCGGATTTCGCCCTCCTGGGTATTACGCTCGGGTTGTCGCTTTATACCTACCAGGCGGCACGGGTCATACCTGTTGCCCTGTTCCTGATATGCGCCTGCGCCCTCATTCTTGACCAGGATTTCCGGAAAAAACAGTGTTCAAATATCGCCGTGTCCGCGGTTATATTTTTCGTCATATCCGAGCCGCTGCTGCTGTATGCGGCCAATCACATGAATGATTTTTTTATAAGAAGCCGCGCGTTATATATCTTTGACATAAACAACATGGCTATATTCAGTACAGAGGGTTTAAAAAATCCGCTGGAAATATACTTAAACAGCTTAAGTTCAGCCCTGCTCATGTTCAACAAGACAGGCGACTTAAGCCTCGCGCACAATATACCCTACATGCCCATGCTCGGGTTTTTTACGGGCATATTCAGCGTCATGGGCTTTTTCTGTGTCGCGCGCCGCATCCGGAACCCTTATGCCGCTGTCACAATGTTCCTTTTCATCTGCGCCCTGCACGGCACCGTGCTGTTCCGCGGCGCCTATAAGGGTATTTTATCGTACGGCGCGCCCGAATCCACAAGGGTCGTGCTCGAAATCCCCCTTGTTATTGTTTTTTCCGCGGCTTATATCTCCAGGATGCGCGAATTCCTGATGGAACAGTACGGCGGGACGGTCCGTGGATTTTTTACGACGGTATTTGCGGCAATATTGCTGCTGGAATCTTATCAGGGTTATAATAATTATTTTCTTAAAGCGCCGACCACAACCGGCTATTTTTCACGGTTAAACGGCGACCAGAAAACAGCCGCCCATTACCTGAAATCCCTCGGCAATGCAAACAATGTCATCATTGACCGGTATTTCAGCGTCGAGTATAACAGGGGGGGTATTTTATATTATTATCTGGACCGGCCGAAACAGCCATTATACGGGACATTTGACCCGAAATCGCCGTTTACAGCCGGCAAATACCCCAACACCGGCATTGTATATGTTTTAAAACCGGAAAATTGGTCCGTACTCCCAAAACTGTGGAAAAAATATCCGGCAGGTATCTACAGGGAATTCTACAGCCCTTTTGACAACAATAACCTTTTATTCTTTTCTTTCGAGGTTCCCAAACCGCAACCGCGCGTTTGATAATAATTCATTTGTTTCCTTCAACAACGCCCTCTGTTCATCAATAAGTTTTAACTGGGTTTTCATTTGTTTTTGTTCATTTTCCTCCTTTAAAAGACGCCTTATAAACACGGACACACTTTCATTTTTTTCATATGAAATACGGTTTGCCAGCTGTTTTTCCTGTCTTGACACACGGACCAATATCTTCGCTTCCCTTGTGAACTTTTTTTCCCTCATCGTATCCCCCTGCTTTTATGATATTGACATCTTTGTGTTTAAATTCTACATTGCTTATAGCCATAAGTCAAGCTTCATAATCGCTTATGGTTTGTTCATATATTGCCTGAGTAATATTATGATTTTTGATACAATCTGACAAAGGCGGGTGGCATGTCTGGACATATATAAGGAAATCGGCATCAGGATCCTTGAGATCAGGAAGCAGTCGGGCATAACCCAGGAAAGGCTGTCGGAATTGTCGGGCATCAGCTCGAATTTTATCAGCCAGATAGAGCGCGGCAGGAACAAATGCAGCCTTGAAACCATATATAAGCTTTCAGAAGCCTTAAGCACCCCCCTGTCATCTATGTTTTCCTTTAAGAATTCCGGGATATCAGGCAGGGACAGTTATGTAAAAAAGATAGAAATATTGCTCAAGGACATGAACAACAAGGACAAAAACCTGGTGCTGGAGATCACGGGGGATGTTTACGGAAAGATCAAGAAGAACAAACGTTAGATTTGCGGGACTAAAGATCAGATCTGTATATTCAGTATTTTCCGCGCGCCCAGGCCTATAACGAACGCTATAAAACTCACCACGAGGCAGATAATCGTCATTTCCCAGAAAATATCCCTAAAACGCGTATCCTGCACAGTCGACACAAAGAACGCGAATACAAGTATCACTATGAATACGCAGGCAAGTGTAAGCGCCAATGCCGCGTAATAATTGACCATAAAAAAATACGGGGCGACCAGTATCATGACAACAAGCAGGTACAGCGCGCCTGTATATAAAGCCGCCTTGAGCGGGCTCCTTCCCGCGTTCTCGGATTTCTGGGAAAGATACTCGGCTGCGGCCATTGATAGCGCCGCCGCCACCCCGGTTATGAATCCCGCCGTGCCTATCACTTTTGTATTCTGTAGCGCGAATGTGAACCCTGCAAGCGCGCCTGTGAGCTCGACGATCGCGTCGTTCAACCCGAGCACCATAGAGCTTATATAGCCGAGTTTTTCCTCTTCTATTATCGCAAGCAACTCCTTTTCATGTTTTTCCTCGTCTTTGATGAGCACACTGATGTTCTTCACTTTTTTTGCCATTGTTCGGTAATTAGTCTGCGCGTTTGACTCGCCTTTTTCCATAAGCTTCGAGGCAAACGTTATCCCGAATACGACCCCCATGGCGGTGTATTGAAAAACTTTAAACCAGTCCGGGGAAATATCCCTGCCTGTGATTTTTTTAAAATGATGATAATGCTTTAATTCGTCCCTTGAAATATCTTCAAGCACTTTCCTGTTTTTACCCCTGGATGCTTTGGCCATATTGCGGTAGACAAGGTGTTCGGTTATTTCGTTTTTCTGGAATTGAAGTATCAGTTTATTCATTTTCCCGGATACCCGACTGTCTGGCCGAAAAGCACGCGCTGATTTGCCCGTAATTTTAACCTTGAGGAAAGATTTACCCGATCACAATTATGAAACCAGGCAGCCATGCCCTGTGATGCCGCGAAAACATACACGTTCCCGGCGATTAAACCTGTGTCTGCGTAATAATAGGCCTTCTGCGTCTCTGGATCTTTCAGCCCCGGTTCCTGGAACCCTGCCTCGCTGAATTTATCAATATCCGCAACATAGATAAGACGCACCGGGGCTTTGGCTCCCGCCGGTCCCTGGCCTTTTCCAATGGCCATTGCCCGCGAATCTCCGGATGCAACAGGAATCAGGCAGTGGGGTATGGGTTCGTATAGGTAGACTCCGTCCTGCAGGGCAACGTAAAGGCTGATTTCCTGTGAATTACTTGCCGAAGCAGCCGTTCTTCCCGGGATCCCAAACGGACCTTTCTTCCGGTTAATCCCGCATGCGGCCCAAAGAAGATTTGACAGCATCTGCGGGGAAAGCTTTTTACCGCTGAATGACCGGCATGTCTTTCTGTCCCGGAGCGAAACAAGCACGGACCTGCCTTTGCCAAACGCGGGCTTTAAAAGCAAAATCGACTGAAGTCCGCTGACGGCATTGGATGGGAATATTTTTGGGATTTTCCTGTGTTGGGCGGACAATATTTTTACCTCATATAATTTTTATAATTATTACAGCCATATGCAGTATATCTTATATTACCGGCATTCACAACAAATTTTAAGCCTTCTACCTCAAAATTATGACTTCCCGCGGCTTTGATATTGCCTTGTCCCCGTTGTCGGAACTGCCCGAGACCACCGCGTAATAAACTCCTGACGCCAGATTGTTGAGCCGCGATGCCGGGACCGTTACTATGGCCTGTTTTGTATTTGCCGCGCCGCCTTCCGATTGCATTACCAGCCGGAAACTGACGGTGTAAATCCGCACTTTCAGTTCCGTTGCAGGGCGCGTAATATTTATCCTTATCTTCAGGTCATCGTCCGCGCTGTAGCGCGGGTTCGGGAATACCAGGGCGTCTGCTATCTCAAACTTGTCACTCCATGCAATAGTCGGTGTTGGCAGCGCTGTGAAAGTCTGCGTCACAGTTGCTGACGGTATTATTGTCTGCGTCCACGTGGCAGAAGGCAGAACCGTCCCTGTAAAACTTGGTGTTATTGTCCGGGTTAACAGCGGCGTACTTGTCGCGGTAAACGACAATGTCCTGGTTTTACTTGGATTTGCCGTCGCGCTTTGGCTTGCTGTTGCACTTGGGCTCGCAGTTATGCTCGCAGTCATACTTGGACTTGAAGACGGTGACTTGGTCCCCGTAACTGAAGGAACCACTAAACTTGTCGGTGTTATTGTATTGGTAATTATTGGTGACACCGGGGCAGTAGCGCTAAAAGTAGGCGAAGGGGACATAGCTGCTGTCAATGTGTCAGTTATTGTAAATGTACTTTGAGGTGACATGGAGGCTGTCACACTCGTACTCGGGTTTGGACTCGCCGTTATGCTCGTTGTTAAACCCGGACTTTGTGTTGTTGTAACCGTTGCAGTACGCGTATATGTGCGGATTATGGTCAACGTATACGTCATTGTATTACTCGGCGTTATTGTTTTAGTTGCTGTAGGTGTATAACTCGGGCTTGCTGTTGCGCGTACCGTCAAACTCGGGCTTGCTGTAATGGTAATTGACGGCGTCCTTGTATTGGTGTTTTGAGGTGACACGATGGCAGTGGCAGTCGGCGTGCCTGCGGGCAGCATTGAGAATTGAAATTCACCAAGACCGCAGGTGCCGGTCCCGTTCCACTGCACAAATACGTCATGCACCCCTGACGTGCTGATAAACTGTGCAGGCAGCGGCACGATTATTGTCTGCGGTCCGGTTGTGTTCACGTTTACGGTAAATGAAACGCTGCTGGCAAGCGTGTCCAGAACGAACTTCAAGGGCCCCAAACAGGCGTTTGAAAAAGTAATTGAAAGCGACTGAAAGCCGCCGCTTCCAAAATCAATGTATTCGTATTGCCCCCAGCCGCCCTGCGATATGGCCGCACTGTTGTCCGCCTGCTGATATGCGGACATGTACTCCTGGTCGCTGCTCCCGCCCTTTACCGCATCCGAAGCTTTGCGCAGGATATCCACCCTGTCAAGCTGGGCAAGACCCGTTCCCATACGGAAACTCAACGAGTTATATCCTTCATTCAAAACCGCGTTCACTATGACTGACTGGGTTTCCGAAAACTGCCCCCATGCCGCGGTACCCGGATACAACACTTCAACTTCGGGATTACTATTAACGGTTAAAAAATGCGACGCAGCGCCGCTTGCGGCAGCATACCTTACCCTGAGTTCATAAGGCCCGGCTGCAAGCGCGTTTAAATAAAACACGACCCTGCTGTCCGCGTAATTTATATTTCCCGCATACTCGCCATTTGACGCGCCCGCCCCGGTTAAGATCTGCGCATTGGTGAGCGCCGCGTGTTCCGCTTCAAGTGCCTCACGCTTTCCGAGATAAGGCTGCTGCAATATGGGCCATCCCTGCGGGTCCCAGACTATCTCCCTTATGTGGAGCCTCGGGGTTCCGTTCTCGGCCCCGTTGTAATAGTGGTGCGTGAAATAATCCCTGCGGCCGTCTTTAAACGCGGAGCCTCCGCCTGAGCCTATATACCTGCCATAAGTTGAAAGCACCTGCGTGCCGCCGCTGCTCATAAGCGCCGTGCCTGCCTTGTCTGTATACGGGCCGGTTATATTCGCCGAACGCCCAACCCTTGTATTATATGTACTGTTAATACCGGCACAGCATGTGTCCCATGCGCTAAATAAATAATAATATCCGTTGTGCTCTATAAATGTCGGGCCTTCGATGGCTCCGCCGCCCCTTGACGCGAGTGAATAAACCGTTGTGTTGCCTGCCGGCCGCTTGCCTGTCGCCGGGTCGATAGCGACCATTTTTATCCCGTCCCAAAAGGAGCCGAAAGCCAGCCAGCAATTCCCCGTAAGATCAACGAACAAATTCGGGTCGATCGCGTTATAATTATTGCCCGCCCCTGACTGGATGACAAGCCCCAGGTCCGTCCAGTGATAAGCGCCCGATGTCGTATCCATCGTCGGGTTTGTCGCGACGCCGATGACGGAGTGGTTGGTGCCGAAAGAAGACGCGCAGTAATATACCCAGTAAAGGCCTGCCCTGTACACGGTATGCGGCGCCCAGATATCCGCTATAGTGGCGCCAAGAGCCGTGTTCACCCACGCAGGCATGGACGAGAATATGTTTCCCTTAACTGTCCAGTTTACCCTGTCTGAAGACTGCCGTATCTGCAGCATGTTGTTGGTAGTAAGCAGCGTATAAATGCCCAGGTCACCCCGTATTACAGCTGGGTCATGCGCGCCGGTCAGCACTTCGGCTCCTGCATTACCAAAACCGCAGGCAACAGCAGCTGTAATATATATTATTATCCTGAAATAGCGGTTCAATTGCGCCTCCTGTTTTTACTTCAAAATAATCAGCACCTGCGGCTTTGATACTGCCTTGTCCCCGGTTGTTGACCTGCCTGTAATTACAACATAGTATGTGCCTGAGGCGAGCCTGCTTAGTTCCGCCTTTGGTATAACAGCCACGGTTTCCTTATTATCCGTGGCGTTAAAATCATGCTCCAATAACCGCCTGAAAGAAACCGAATATATCCTGGCTTTTATGTCTTCCGCGGGCCGGGTAATATCAATTTTCATGTTCAGATCCCCGGCCAAATAAATGTAAGGGTTCGGGTATATAAGCACTCCGGTAATCTCAAATTTATCTCCCCGGAAAATAGTGGCGGTTGGTGTTGGGGTGGCAGGCGGTATGTTTGTTGCGGTAAGTGCCGGGCTTGGCAACGCTGTATCTGTTATTGTGATTGTCCGGCTTGGAACTTTTGTGTTTGTTGTTGTGAATGTAGGGCTTGGTGTTGTTGTCCGTGTGGGGCTTGCTGTTTTTGTGTTTGTTGCTGTTTGTGTAAGACTTGGTGTTTTTGTGTTTGTCGCTGTAAATGTCGGATTTATAACAGCTGTGCCCGTTGTCGTCGGGGTTTGTATTTCGGTTTGCGTCGCGGTTGATGTGAATGTTCCCGCGGCCGTGACAACAACAGTCGCGGTAATTGACCCTGTAGGCGAACCTGTCGCTGCCGGGGTTTCCGTAAATGACGCAGTGGATGAAGGAGAGCCTGTCCTGGTTTGTGTCGCTGAAATTGTACCCGTTGTTGTGGATGTTGGACTTGGATCTGCTGTTATACCTGCCGTTATTGTCGGGTTAACCGTGCGCGTAAATGTCCGTGTAAAGGTAACTGTAGGAGTCCTGGTAAAACTTGGCGTTATTGTCCATGTAACAGTTAAAGTAAAACTCGGGCTTTGTATTATTGTATTTGTATTCGTCACGGTAGGCGACATAACCACACAACCTCCGGTAAATTGCATTAACGTGTCAGCGTACGGGATTGCAGCCGCGTTTACGTCTATGTTTGATGTGTCTGTTGCGCCCTTTCCGTCGTTTACTGCCCTGCCGTTATTGGCGTGAGGGCACTGCAGGTATACCCCGTCTGTTGTCGCGCTCGTTATCTCTGCGTCGCCCCCTACGGTGGATGCGCCGGAAAAAGTGCTACCCCAGTCAAAAGTGTCGTCTTTGGCTATAACGCTGCCCGACACGGTGCTGTTATATATGAGCGCATTGTCCGTTATGTGCGCGTTCTGCGAAATGTTCCCTCCGTATACCCTGGCGTTCCTGTCTATGATGACATTTCCGCTGACAGCCGCGTTCTGGACCCACGCAGTTCCGCTTATGCTCACAGCCCCGGAAATATTTGAATTACCAAGAACAACCACCCTGGGCCCCACATAAACAGATGCGGCGACCGTGGCCGAATTCGCCACCCATCCTCCGCCGTTCGCGGACACATGCCCGGCGAACTTGGCCCTGATATCGCTCCTGTAATTGGCCTGCCAGCCTTCGGGCGAGGCATTTGAAAGCCTTATCTCATACGGGTATCTCTTTATTTTCGGCCAGCCCGGCTCCCATACATATGAGGTATGGGTCACGGGCGCGCCCATCACAACCAGGTACCACGAGCTTTCATCCGCCATCGGCTGGAACGCGAATTCTTTCGTATTGTCGGAATACATTGCGCCATACCTCGGCGTGCCTCCGGTCGTCACGGAAACTATACCGTACCGCCATCCAGCGTATGTATTTGCCTCTGTATGCCCCGCGAATTTTACGCACACAGGCTGCGAAGTGTTTGCCGGGTACAGGGGTATCATGTTATATCCATAATCCTGCGGCGCAAACTCGTCGGGCACGATATACCGGTCCGAAAAACCGTCGACCCTGTCCAGCAAGGCGTAAAGCCTCCACAAATAATGGGGCTCCTGGTTTTTTATCCTGGTCATCTCGGCCTGCATCAGGGCCCCCACTCCCAGGACCGGATAGTCGTCGGTCACTTCGCGCCCGGCATAGCCGAAAAAGAAATCGTTCAGCTGGGACTGGCTCCATCCCATGAGCCTTTTTAATGTGACGAGCGGATGCTCGTTCCTCAAAGATTCCTTCCATAGCCAGATCGGAAGAGCGTCGTGT
>OCZT010000705.1_pt1 | contig 33718 bp, 24 predicted proteins | sample 1539031 | NCBI WGS metagenome assembly OCZT01 (sample SAMEA3539308, study PRJEB22396) | soil metagenome | biome: tundra; feature: field; material: soil | place: USA | collected 2010-05 | depth 0.15 m | reverse complement strand
GTGAGGAGCTGGCCGCGGAAGCCGATGAGGCCGCGGACCGGGATGACGTATTCCATGCGCACGCGACCGTCCGCGTCGGTGCTCATCTGCTCGAGGCGGCCCTTGCGGTCCGCGAGAGCGCCCTGCACGGGGCCGATGAAGTCCGGCGGGATGTCCACTGTGATGCGCTCGTACGGCTCGTGCGTCTGGCCGTCGACGGTCTTCAGGATGACCTCAGGGCGGCTGACCTGCAGCTCAAAACCCTCGCGGCGCATCTGCTCAATCAGGATCGCCAACTGGAGTTCGCCTCGGCCCAGAACCTCGTACGTGTCTGCCGAGTCCGTCTGCTGGAACTGGATCGACACGTTGCCGAGGACTTCCTTTTCCAGGCGGTTGCGGATGTGGCGAGTGGTGACGTACTTGCCTTCGCGGCCCGACAACGGCGACGTGTTCGCGCCGAAGGTCATGCTCAGTGTGGGATCGTCCAGGTCCAGCCGCTGCATCGGGCGCGGATCCGAGGGATCCGTGATGGTGTCGCCGATGGTGACGTCCGGAATGCCGGCCAGGGCCACGATGTCGCCCGGGCCCGCTTCGTCGATGTCCACGCGCTCGATGCCGTGCGCGGTGGTGAGGCTCGTGACCGTGCCACTGAGAGTCACCGTGCGCCCGGGAACGATCGAACCGTCGGCCGCCTCTTCCTCTTCGCGGAGGATGACGATCTTCTGCCCGAACTTGATTCTGCCGTTCCAGACGCGCCCGATCGCCATTCGGCCGACGTATTCATTGGCCGAGAGGTTAGTCACGAGCAGCTGCAGCGGGTGATCGGGAATGAAGCGCGGAGCCGGCGTGTGCTCGATCAGCAGGCCGAAGAGAGGCCGCAGGTCCGTGCCCGGGACCTCCAGGTCCATCGTCGCAGTGCCGGTCTTGGCGTTGGTGTAGATCACCGGGAAGTCGATCTGCTTCTCGTCCGCGCCGAGGTCCATGAAGAGCTCATAGACGGCGTCCAGGACTTCGGCGCAGCGCGCGTCCGAGCGGTCGATCTTGTTGATTGCCACTACGACCGGGAGGTGGTGCGACATCGCCTTCTGAAGGACGTAGCGCGTCTGCGGGAGCGGCCCCTCTGCCGCATCGACCAGCAGCAGAACCGAGTCGACCATGTTGAGGCTACGTTCGACTTCGCCGCCAAAATCCGCATGGCCGGGGGTATCGACGATGTTCAGTCGAATGCCGTCGTAATCCACGGCGGTCTGCTTGGCGAGAATCGTGATGCCCTTTTCGCGCTCGAGGTCGTTCGAGTCCATGACTCGTTCGACGACGATCTGGTTGGAGCGGAAGGCTCCGGCCTGCTTGAGCATCGCATCTACGAGCGTGGTCTTACCGTGGTCGACATGGGCGACGATGGCAACGTTCCGCACGTCGAGGCGGATGGAGGTTGCGTCATCGCCGGATCGAACCTGGCCGGCGTGGTCGAAATCGTAGGGCGTGGGAGTTCGGGGTGTGTCAGTCATAGGTGAACTGATTGTCGCACACGAGAGGGCGGAGGCCCTTTGAGACGCTCCAGCCGGTTCTTGGCCGGTGCCGCGGCCGGGCGCTACACTCGGCCGAGGAGGCCCGAATGACCGTTGCAGCTATCGTTCTTGTCCCCGACAACGCCGCCGCGCTCGGCGATGCGGATGGAGAGCCGGCGATCCGGCGCGTCGCCCACGCGGCCTGGTCCGGCGGCGCCCTGCCGATCGTGGTGGTCGCGGCGGACACAAAGCCCCTCGCAGAAGCGCTCGCCGGTCTGCCGGTCACCCTTCACGAGCCCGGCGCAGTGGCACCCGGCGTCGCCTGGTTCGCGAGCGGCCTGACGGCCGCCACAAAGGCCGTGACCGAAACCACGGCCGGGCTGTTGTGGCCATTCCGCCACACCTGGGTGGACCCAGAGACCGTGACTTCGCTCGTGGAGGCCCACGGCCCCACGCCCACAGCCATCATCCGCCCCTCATATGCGGGCACTCCCGGGATGCCCGTCCTGGTTCCGGCCGCGCTGACGGAGCGGCTTGCGGCGCTGGCGCCTCGGCACGGCGTAGAGGCGGTTGAGGCGCTGATCGCCCAGGGCGTGCCGGTGCGAGTCCTGGAGCTGGGCGATCCGGGCATCGCCTACGACCTGGCGACACCACGGGCCGACCTGCCCGAATATCAGGGGCCGCCCCGACCCGAGGGCGCGACCGCACGCGAGTGGAACGAGGAGTTGGCCACTCACGCCGAGCGGTCCGGAGAGCCCGCCCGCTAGGGTCCCGGAAATTGCCACTCACGCCGAGCGGTCGGCCGAGACCTCCCGCTAGGCGTTCGGCGTTACGCCCCGGCGCTCGCCGTCGGCGATGGCGACCAGTGCGGACCGGGCACGTCGATGGTCATCGGCACGCCGACTTGAGCGAAGGTGTACGTGACCTGCACGTCGATGAGCTTGGAGTTGCCGCCCGTCGTCCGAGTACCCGAGAACTTGCCGCTCACCGGAACCCCACCGAGCGTGGTCCAGATGTCCAATACCTCCACGTCCGGCAAGGTGAGATACAGCGACATGTCCATCATCGTCATGCGGTTGAGGTCCGGAGTCCAGAAACGGGTGGTCTGGAGATGAAGGACGTCCTGGCCATCCATTCTCTCCTGCCCCACGAACTGTATGTCTCGCACCTTGGACACACCGAACACCGGGCAGATCACCAGATTGGACGGCATGCCACCCAGGGTCTCCCACTTGCCGGTCGCCTCGAACCTGCGATACAACTGGCCATCGATCAGCCTGAGCTCCTGAATGACCCCGGCCGACTCATAGGTACCCCACTGGTTCCCGCCGGAGATTTCGCCATCGAATTTCTTTGTTACGCTGTTCGGTCCCTGGCCCGCGACCGCAGACGTGGCATCGACATGGCTGGTGATCTTGATCTGGGCGCTGAGCTGTGGGTCGTTGAGGATGTCGAGGGTCTTCTGCGCTACGGCCGGCAGCGCGGCCGCCGTTGGCGCGTGTGTCACAGACACGATCGCCTCAGGTGGCGTGGGTGTCGCATTCGAACCGCCCACGGCGCCCACCACGTAGAGCATCCCGACCACGAGCGCGGTGACGACCAAGGCCACCCCACCGCCGAGCAGGAGATTGTTGCTGGGGCGCCCGCCACGAGTGGACACGGGCGGCAGAATGGAAGGATCCAGTGGCGGCAGATCATCCACGGCGTACTTATCCGTGTACAGCCCTTGGATGACATCCGGACGGGCAACCGGCGGCACATATGGAGCGCCGCACTTGATGCAGGGTCCGACTTCCGCGTCGAAGACCTCGTGGCACCTAAAGCAGCGAACCATGTGTTCCGCCATCAATCGCCTCCGCCTTGCGTCAGCTAACTATTCCGCGGCCTCGCTCTTGGCGTCGGCGGCCGTCGCGATTCCCACGAATCGGAGGCCGAGTTCACTGTACTGCTCCGCGTCCGGCTCGGAAGGCGATCCCAGCATCAGGTCCGTCCCGGATTGCGTCTTCGGAAAGGCCATGACCTCGCGGATGTTGGTCTGGTGGCTGAAAAGAGCGGCCCAGCGGTCGATGCCCATGGCGATGCCGCCGTGCGGCGGGGCGCCGTAGTCGAAGGCTTCCAGCAAGCCACCGAACCTCTCGTACATCTGCTCGTGCGAGTAGCCCTGCAGGGCGAAGCTGCGCTCCAGAAGCTCGCGCTTGTGGATGCGGACCGAGCCGCCGCCCAGCTCCCAGCCGTTGAGGGCGATGTCGTACTGCATGGCCCGAGCCTTGCCGGCCGGATCCTCATGCGATGGCTTATACGCATCGCCCGAGGCGGTCACGAGCAGGTTCTCGTCCTCCGGCACGACGCCGCTGAACGGGTTGTGGGTTGCGTGCCAGCGGCTGAGGTCCGGCTCCCACTGGTACATCGGGAAGTGGTAGACCCAGCAGTACGCCAGGATGTTCTCGTCGGCGAGGCCGAGTCTGTTGCCAAGCTCTTGGCGCAGCCGGCCGAGCACGTCGGCGACAAGCTCGTGGTCCGGGTCGGCGACGATCAAGATAAGGTCGCCGGGCTTGCCGTCAACCGCCTTGACGATGGCCGCAATCCGCTCATCGCCCAGGAACTTGGCAATCGGCGAATGGCCGGCGCCGTCCGCCTGGACGGATACGTGCGCAAGACCCTTGGCGCCGAAGCGGCGCGCGAAGGTGACCAGCTCTTCGATCTGGGAACGGCTGGACTCGCCCATTGTTGGCGCGGCAATGGCCTTGACCCGGCCGCCCACGGCAAGCGTCTCGTCGAAGACGCGGAAGCCGGTGCTCCCCTCCCCCATCGCCGGGACAAGATCCACAAGCTCCATGCCGAAGCGCAGGTCCGGCTTGTCCGACCCGTACCGCTCGATCGCTTCGTGGTAGTCGATCCGTGGGAAAGGCAGCTGCTGGATCGGCCGGTCCGGCACGACGGCCTTGCTGACCTCGATGATCATCGCCTCAACGAAGTCCATGACGCGCTGCTCGTCGACGAAGCTCATCTCCAGGTCCAGCTGGGTAAACTCCGGCTGGCGGTCGCCGCGCAGGTCCTCGTCGCGGAAGCAGCGGGCGATCTGGAAGTAGCGATCCACGCCCGCGACCATGAGCATCTGCTTGAGCTGCTGCGGGCTCTGCGGCAGCGCATAGACGCTGCCCGGCTGGAGCCGGCTGGGCACGATGAAGTCGCGAGCGCCTTCCGGCGTGGACTTCAGCAGGATCGGCGTTTCGATCTCGACGAAGCCGGCCCGGTTGTGGGCATCTCGAACGGCCTTCACCAACTCCGATCGAAGCAGCAGGCGCTCGAGCATCGGCCGGCGTCGAATATCGAGATATCGATGGCGTAGACGCAGGCTTTCGTCCACCGGCGCGTCCGGCTCGTTGATGTAGAACGGCGGCGTCTGAGCCTCGCCCAGGATCTCGACCGACGCGGCCTGAACCTCGACTTCGCCCGTCTCCAGCTTGGCGTTTTCCGTCCCGGCAAGCCGTCGGGCGACTTTGCCCCGGACCTGGATCACGAACTCGTTGCGGACCTTGTCGGCGACAGCAGTGGCTTGGCCGGCCTCGGCTTCGTTGATGACGATTTGCGTCAGACCGTACCGATCGCGCAGGTCGATGAAGATGAGTCCGCCGTAGTCGCGGCGTCTGTGGACCCACCCGGCGATCTTGACCTCGCGGCCGGCGTCATTGCCGCGCAACTCGCCGCAAGTTACGTCGCGATATGGCGTCGCGAGGCTGAATGCCGCTTCCGGCGAGATCGGGGATTTGGTGGGGTCGGTCATGGGGCAATCGTAGCGGACGAGCGGAGAGTCCGCGACGAGCCGAGCGAAAATCCGGCAGTCCTCAGGCAGCGTGCGGACTCCTCGCCTGCCTAGTCTTGCGGAATGCCATTGTTGGTTGCGCGGCGGAACGACCGCGGCTCAGCCGAGCCCACGGCGACGACTCTCGCGACTGTCCCAGGTTGGAATGACGTGGAATTCCACTGGTGCTGGCATTCCGGTTCGAATGTGGGCCGGTTTGCTTGCCCCGAGGCGGCCTTAGACAGTTCCGGAGGCGATTCGTCTCGGCACGCAACTGTGGCTGGCAAAGCGCAAGGAGTCAGCGAGTCGGGAGACGGCGCCTCAATGCGGATCGCCGATTTCCACGTTATGGCCGTCGGGGTCGTGGAACCGGAACACGCGCTGGCCCCACGGCTGAACTTCAATCGGATGGATGACTCCGGCGCCGGACTTGACCACCACGTCCAACGCGCCTTCGAGATCGTCCGTCTCGAAGTAGATATCGATGTTGTCTTTGCCCTGCGGAACCCTCGGGAATGCGCCCGGCTTCTTGTATATCTTCTCCAGCAGGTCCGGCCCGTCGTGGATCGAGAAGCCGTGCTCGCACATCAAGATCTGGCCGTAGTCATGACTGATCGGCTGGCCGAGGACGTCGCGGAAGAACGCCGTGGATCGGGCGATGTCGCTGACGAAGACGATTGTTTCTGCGTGGGTGATCTTCAAGCGAGCCCTCCCTCAATAGCCGCCGTGAGGACTTATTACCCTTGCGGCTCGTCCGGCCTCGCCGGACTTTCCTCGTCGTCGGGCTCCGCCCAACCACGTTGATCGTTGATCGAGTATTTCGAAGGCTGGACAGTCGGCTCCAGCGTTAGCGGCAACGATCCGGCCGTGCTGGCAGCACGTGCGAACCCCCAGACGGTCCACACGGACCAGAGCGCCATTGCGGTCACTTCGAGGGCAACCCAAGCGAGAACTATGAGCCCATGCTTCGAAACGTCGGGCCCAGTGGCAACCCTGAGAACGGCAAACTGCGCCGCCAGCAAGAAGGCCAACGAAGACGCTCTGTAGAACCACCGGAGCACATCCACAGACACGGGCCCGGACGCTGGGACGGCGAATTGTTGCCGTGCCTTCGCGAGAAGTCGAGGCAACTTGGTCTCTTCTACTCGAAAACAGCTTGCGGCCAAGCCGGTAACCCCGATACAACCGAAACCGACCGCTGCCGCGAATGCGCCGACCATTACAGCGAGATAGCTCGATTCCATGCTGGCCCTTTACTTCGGATCCTTGGACTGGTAGGCCGACTCAGACCTTCTTGGTCTCATCCACCGTCGAAGGGCCTTCTTCGTTGGCGGACTCGGCCCAACCGCGTTGATCGTTGGTCGAGTACTTCGAAGGCTGAACCGCCGGGTCCAGTGTGAGTGACAACGACCCGGTTCGGCTCGCGGCTCTAGCAAATGCCCAGCAAACCCATATCGACCAAATCGTCACGGTTGCAACCTCAAGAGCGGCCAATGCGAGAACGATTGGTCCGTACTCGGCAAAGTCCAGCCCAGTCGCTCCCTTGAAGACCGCGAATTGTGACACTGCGACAAAGCACGCCGAACCCAGTCTGGTAAACCAGAAGACCACGGACACCGGAAGAGGTCCCGACACGTCAACGGCGAATTGCCTCCGTGCCTTCGCGAGAAGGCGAGGCAGTCTGGCCTCGTCTACCGGAACGCAGGTTGCGGCCAAGCCGATGGCCCCAACGCAACCGGCTACAGCGCCGGCAGCGAAAATGATCATGGTGCCTATCGGCAGGGAGGTTGATTCCATAACGTCCTTCCCCTGAATGGGTCGTCCCTGGGCTGGTTTGTTCGGTAGAGACGCTTGCGACGTCGGAAAACAGCTACCCGTGCCTATGGCTCTTAGCCGCCCGCGCCAATTCCCGCGCCAGATCCACGAGCGGCACCAGGCGCTGCGTGCCCGCCTCCAGGTCCTTCAGCTGGACGTTCCCCTCGGCGAGTTCGTCGCCGATGATCACGGCGAAGTGGGCGTGTTCCTTGGAGGCGGTCTCGAGCTGGCGGCTCAGCTTGCGCGGGGCGAGTTCAACTCGGACGGAGAGGCCTTCGGCGCGCAGGAGAGCGGCCACTCGCAGACGCGAGACTGTGTCCGCGGGATCTGCGCCGGCGACGACCGCCAGCGGCGGCACCTCTACGGCGGCATCGGCGCCGACTTCGGCCAGAGCGAGCAGGACGCGATCCAGGCCCAGAGCAAACCCGATGGCCGGGGTGGCTCGGCCGCCCAGAAGTTCGACCAGGCCGTCGTATCGGCCGCCCCCGCCCAGCGCCTGCTGCTGGCCTTCGGCGCCCTGGCGGTAGAACTCGAAGGAGGTTCGGGCGTAGTAATCGAGACCGCGGACGAGCGTCGGCTCCAGGCGGTAGGGCACGCCCATCGCGTCGAGGTGCGCCTTGACTGCCTCGAAGTGGACCTCGCAGGCCTCGCAGAGGTGATCGGAGATCTTCGGCGCGGTGGCGATGAGCGCCTTCATCGACGGATCCTTGGAGTCGAGCAGGCGGAGCGGGTTCAATTCCAGGCGCCGCAGTTCAAGCTCGGGCAGTTCGGCCGAATGGTCGGCGAAGTAGGCCTTGAGGGTGGCCAGGTAGGCGGGCCGGCAGGCCGAGTCGCCGATCGAGTTCAGCAGCACCTGGACGTCCGGCACGCCAGCTTCGACATAGAAGCGGCGGCCCATCTCGATGACTTCGGCGTCGACGGCCGGCCCGGCGTCGCCTATGGCCTCGGCGTCCCACTGCCAGAACTGGCGGTAGCGGCCGGCCTGAGGGCGGTCGTAGCGGAACATCGGGCCGACGACAGTGAGCTTCACCGGCTGCGGCCAGGTGTGCATGCCGTGCTGGACGAACGCCCGAACGATGCCGGCCGTCGCCTCAGGTCGAAGCGCCCACGCCTCCGAGTCTTCCGTCCGCGGCGCGATCCGGAACAGCTCCTTCTCCACGACGTCCGTGGCGGCCCCGATCCCCCGCTCGAAGACGGCGGCCTGCTCGAAGAGCGGGATCTCCATCTCGCGGTAGCCGTAGCGGGCCGCCAGCGATCGGGCGATCCCTTCGAGGCGGCTGAAGCCGGCTCGGGTCTCGGGAAGGAGGTCTCGTGTTCCGCGTGGGGACTTGTAGGAAGGCATTGCAGAAGGATACCGACTGGCGGTGGTGACGCGGAGGCCGCGGGCCACGCCGGGGCTCGCCGTTGGGCGCGCCGAGGCTTGTCCGCCGGGCGCGCCCTACTGTTTATGCGTCACACGAGTGGTATCCACGACCGACTCGCGGCAGACGTCCTGAGTCGACGGCGCTGATGCCGGCCCGAGCGTAATTCAAGGCCGACGAAGGCAACCGCGTGGTCGATAGACCCGATTTCCCTCGATACCACTCACCCGATGAATATCCCGCAGGTCGCGCGGGCCGCTGGTCGATACCACTCGCCTGAGGAATATCCCGCAGGTGGCGCGGGGCCGGCCGGGCGTATCAGCAGGAAACGGTCTGGGCCGCTCGTTGCAGCAGCCGTGGCTGCGACCCACCCCCAGATTCAAGAACGGCGGCCCGATGGGCCGCCGTTCTCTTTTGCGATCAGTGAGGCGCCTACGCGACGACGTTCCCCGAGTCCTCGCGCAGGGCAGAACCCAGGCAGGAGAAGAAGCGGCGCACGGTCATGACGATTGAGCGCTTCGAGACGCCGCCCTCGACCGAGAGGTAATAGTCGAAGAAGAACTTGCCGTTCGCGGAGACCGAGGCGCGGATCAGCTTGACCTGGTCGTTGACGCGATTGATGTACGCCAGCTTGTCTGCTTCGGCAGCGTCCGCTGCGGCGCCGAAGATCGCGTAGATGGAGATCAGTCGTCCATCCTGATCCGGGCGCAGATAGCAGCGGTAGTTGTCCTTGACGATGAGGTCGCCGTCTGTGTCGACGGTGACCTCCATGTAGGCCTCTTCGAAAAGGACCTTGAGCGCTTCCACGCTGATCCCCTCGGGATAGATGAATTCGTCAGACACGCGAACCTCCTTCTTGACCGCTCCCCCGGGGCTCGATCTCCCAAGCGCAATAGCTCGACGGAACTGCGACGGACATTCAACCGACTCCCTGACTATACCGGACCGGCGCCCGTTCGACGTGTCAGGCGAGATCGCGCTGGACGGAGATGACGTCCTTCAGCTGCTCTAGGCGGCTCATTACTCGCGCCAGCTGAGCGACAGAGGCAACCTCCAGAGTGGCCCGCACAACGGCGGTCCTGTCGGCGGTGACCGCGACGTTAGCCGCCAGGATGTTGACCTTGTTCTCGGCCACGATCTGGGTCACGTCGGAGAGAAGGCCCGTCCGGTCGTAGGCCTCCAGGCGGATCGAGATCGGATAGGTCTGCTGCATCTTGCCTTCCCATTCGACATCGATCAGCCGGGCGGTCTCGCGCTCGCCCTGGATCGTCTGGCAACCCCGCAGATGAACCGTGACACCCTTGCCCCTGGTAATGAAGCCGATGATCGGGTCGCCCGGGATCGGATGGCAACACTGCCCGAAGCGGACCAGGAGGTCCCCCACTCCGTTGACGCGAACTCCGCCCTGACGCGACGGCTGGCTCGGCGGCGCCGTCGGCGGCAGCGCGGCCTGGGCGTCGTCCACCACGCCCAACCGGGTGACAACCTGCTGCGCGGCAACGGCCCCGTACCCGATGGCCGCGTAGAAGTCGTCCAGGTTATCGAACTTGTAATGCCTGGCCATATCCAGGATGCGATCCCCGCCGACCGCCCCGAGGTTCGTGCGGGCAAGGCGCCGCAATTCGCGCTCCAAAGACTCGCGGCCGTGGGTGATGTTCTCATCGCGTTCCTGACGCTTGAACCACTGCCTGATCTTTTCTTTGGCGTGGCTTGTGCGGGCGATGTTCATCCAGTCGCGCGAAGGGCCGTGGATGCCCTTGGTCGTGACGATCTCGACGATGTCGCCGTTCTTGAGCTTGTAGTCCAGCGGCATGAGCCGGTTGTTGATCTTGGCACCGATGCAGCGGTGGCCGATGTCCGTATGGATTCGGTAGGCGAAGTCCAGCGGAGTCGCCCCGGCCGGCAGATCCTTGACCTCGCCCTTCGGCGTGAAGACGAAAACCTGATCCTGGAAGACGTCCAACTTCACGCCTTCGACGAACTCGGTGGCATCAGAGACGTCGCGCTGCCAGTCCATGACCTGGCGCAGCCAGGCCAGCTTGGCGTCGTACTCGCGATCCGCCCGAGAGCCTTCCTTGTAACGCCAGTGCGCCGCAATGCCGACCTCGGAAACCGCGTGCATAGCCTGGGTTCGGATCTGGATCTCCAACGGCTGCCCATCCAGGGCGATCACGGCGGTGTGGAGGCTCTGGTAGAGGTTCGGCTTGGGGACGGCGATGTAGTCGTCGAACTGGTTCGGGATCGGGTGCCAAAGCGAGTGGACCACGCCCAGCGCGGCGTAACAGTCCTTGATCTCCTCGACCAAGACTCGGATGGCGTAGACGTCGTAGATCTCACCGATCTCTGCGCTCTTGCGCTGCATCTTCCTGCGGATGCTGTAGAGATGCTTCGGCCGGCCGGATAGTTCAGCCTCGATGCCGGCATCGGCGAGTACCGGTCGCAGCGCCTCGATGGCGCGCTGGATGAACGCCTCGCGGCCCTTGCGCCTGGTGTCCAGGACGCGGGCCAGTTCCTTGTACGCCTCGGGCTCCAGCGTCTTGAAGGCGAGGTCCTCGAGCTCCCACTTGATGCTCCAGATTCCCAGACGCTCGGCCAGCGGGGCGTAGATCTCCAGCGTCTGGCGGGCGATCCGGGCCTGCTTGTCCGACGGCAGCGCATACAGCGTTCGCATGTTGTGGAGCCGGTCGGCGAGCTTGATCAGAACGACGCGGATGTCGTCCGCCATGGCCAGGAACATCTTTCGGATGTTCTCGGCCTGCTGCTCCTCGTGGCTGTGGGTGCTGAACTTTGACAGCTTGGTGACGCCGTCCACGAGTTGCGCAACTTCAGCCCCGAACCTCTCCTCGACGTCCGCCAGCGTGAAGTCCGTGTCTTCCGGGACGTCGTGGAGGATGGCCGCAGTGACGGCCACAGGATCTATGCCAATGTCCGCCAAGATCTGCGCCGTGGCCAGCGGGTGGACGATGTACGGCTCGCCGGTAACCCTGGCCTGCCCGTGGTGGGCCAACTCCGCCAGCTCGAAGGCGGCCCGCAACGGCGCGAGGTCCGCCTGCGGATAGTGCTTGGCTACGGAGTCGCGTACGTGCCGGAACTGGGTGTCCGGTTTGGGCAGGACGGCCAGGCCGAGACGCAATCGCTCGGCGAGCGGCAGGCTCGCCGAGCGGCGCCGAGGTTTGGTCTCCTCGGGGGTGGCTGGCGGTCCGGTTGGCTCAATCGACATCAACGTGAGTCTACCAGCCGACCAGGAGCAAACCCCGAGCCGGCTCGACCTAGAGGCCGAGTAGCGACTGGAGGTCTATCGTCCCGCCCAGAGTCACGGCGCTGGCCCCCACGCTCACCGTCGTCAGGCGGAACGGGTTGCCGCTCCCGGCCTGAAGCAGAACCACTGTGGGGATGTCTGTGCTGTTCGGGACCATGAGCAGCGAGCCGTCGCGGGCCACCAGACGGCCCTGCTTGGATTGGCCGTTGATGGTAATCGTGACCTTGTCCGGCGAAGCTACCTTGACGGTCCCCGTCAGGCTCGTATGAGCCTTGAGCTGCGTCGCGACCAGCAGCTCGGCTTCCGCGTTGGAGACGGTCAAGGTAGCCGAGGCGGCCGTGCCCTCACCGTGGACGACGACCGTGTCGATCGTCATGCCGTCACCCGTAGGAGTGAAGACACGGACGCCGGTCAGCGTCCCGTCCGCGCTGCCGAAGGTGCGATCGAAGAGCTGCACGTCGTTCAGCGAAACATCCATAGTCGCGGCGTGAAGATCGCCGACACTGACTTGCGTCGACGTGAGGCGGATCTTGTCCGCATGCCCCAGCATGATTCGCGGCGGCAGCGTTGCCGAGATTTCCACCTGGGTGCTCGTGCCGGTGAAGCCCGCGGCGTTGAGGGCGTTGGTCGCCAGCCAGCTTGCGCCGAACGGAAGGCCAAACCAGAGCAATGCAAAGACGATGGCCACCGTCACCAGGATACGGATCAAGCAGGATCGCATGCCAAACCGCCTTTGCTGTCTCGAGCTTCCACTTATGCGCCCCTATAGCCAAGGCGCCCGAGCGCCCGTACGGCCTCCGAGCGCTCATCCCAGGACCGCGGCCCGTCGGCCATGATAATGCTCTGTTCGTGACCCTTCCCTGCCAGAAGGACGACGTCGCCGGGCCTAGCGCGCTCGAATGCGGCCTCGATTGCCTGCCTTCGATCGGCGATGCAGAACAGGTTCTCCCCTGTCCTCATCCCGGCAGCTTCTGCGCCGGCCGCGACTTCGGTCAGGATTTTGAGGCTATCCTCACCGCGGGGATCCTCATCGGTCACGATCACCAGACGGCAGCGTTCTCCCGCGATCCGGCCCATCATCGGCCGCTTCTGCACGTCTCTCTCGCCGGCCGAACCGAATACCGCCACGACTCCTCCACCCCCGGCGGCCGCCATCGGCGAGAGCGTTTCCAAGACCTTCTGGAGCGAAGCCGGCGAGTGGGCGTAGTCCACGATCACACCGAAGGACTGGCCGCAATCGACCCGCTCCATCCTGCCGGGCACGCCGGTGATGGCTTCCAGGGAGACCCGCGTCTGCGACGGCTCGAGGCCCAGGACTTCGCCCAGGGCGATCGCGGCCAGGCAGTTGAGGACGTTGAAGCGGCCGGCCAGGGCAAGGCTGAGACCACCTTCCCAACTCGGGGTCGCGACCCGCATGTTCAGCGCGCGAACGCCTTCCTCGATTGTGGTCGCTCGGACGTCCGCCGAGGCCGACTCGCCGTATGTAACAACGGCTGCCCCGGCGCGACGGGCGGCTGCGGCGAAGAGAGGCGCAGCCGGGTCATCGCCGTTGACGATTGCCGTTCGGGGCCAACGACGGGCCGTATCCTTGGCAGCGGGGCCGGTGTCGCCCGTGCCGGTGTCGCCCAACCGCTCGAAAAGGCTTAGCTTCGCGTCCCGGTACGCCTCGAACGTGCCGTGCAACTCCAGATGCTCGTGGGTGAGGTTGGTGAAGATGGCGATGTCGTAGGCGATCTCGTCGACACGGTGCAAAGCCAGGCCGTGCGATGTGGTCTCGACGATGGCGGCCTCGTTGCCGGCAGAGACCATAGCCCGCAGCATCCGCTGGATCTCCGGCGCCTCGGGCGTGGTGACGTGTTCCGCGTTGGCCGCGCGGACCGGCCCGATCTTCTTGCCCGCGGTCGTGATGAGGCCGGTGGAGATGCCGGCTGCCTCCAATACGGCGGCAGCAAGAAACGATGTGGTGGTCTTTCCGTCCGTGCCGGTAATGCCAACAACGCCCAACTCGCGGCTGGGGTCTCCGAACCGCCAGGCAGCGGCAACGGCCAGCGCCCGGCGCGCGTCGTCGACGACGATCTGGGGCAAAGCCACGCCGGGGACGATCTCCTCGACGAATGCGACGACGGCTCCGCACTCCGAGGCCGCGGCCGCGTAATCCCGCCCGTCCGCGTGAGCCCCCGGAACGGCAACGAAAGCAAAGCCCCGGCCAACCTGCCGCGAGTCGGATGTGACGCCGCAGATCGGCAGCTCGGCAATGGTCAGATCGGGACTCGGACCGGAGGCCGCAAGTCGGCCGGAAGTCGCGAGCCGGTCGACCAAACTGCCGAGGAGTCGCGGAGCCGCGAGATCCGCGGCTGCAATCAACCGCGTCATCACATCAGACGGCGCCGGTCCGGCAGGGCTCTCGGGCGTCTCCCGATGCTGGTCCGTCACTCGGCCGGCTCTTCTACCGGGGCGTGGGGCCGGCCCCGGACCTTGCCAATGCCATGGCGCCAGGCCCCGATCCGATCCTGGAAGACCTGGGCCGTGTCAAAAGCGAACCGGCCCGCCGGACTCAGAACGAGATCCCACGCACCGACGTACTTGATCTCGCGGCCACCGAAGCCGGCCTTGAAGTGCTCGATACCCTCGTGCGAGATGCCCCACATGTCATAGCTGGTGGCGCCTTGCTCGCGCGACGTCCGCATCGCTTCCCACTTGAGCAGGTAGTTGGCGCGTAGATCGGCACCGGCCGGCGTCATGCCGCCGTACGGCTCCACCACTCGGTCGCCGACACGCAGAAGGAAGAGCGTGGCCAACCCGGCACCGTCCGGGCCTTCGGCGATCAGCAGGCGGGCCATCCCGAGCCGCGCGAACGCCTCCCAGACGCCCAGGTACGAATCGTAGGTTCGGATTACGAAGCCCGCTCTCTTGGCCGTCTCGCGATAGATCGCGTAGAACTCGGGCAGCCGGTCAACCGTGGCCTCGACTACTCGGACCTCGCTCTTGCGAGCCTTGTTGACGTATTGACGCCACTTCTTGCGAAGGTTGCCCCACAGGACTTCCTCTTCCGGATGCAGATCCACCTGCCGAGTGCGGGGCGGCTGGATTGGAGTGGCAACGCGCCAGCCGCGATTCCGGAGAGCGCGGCGGAATTCACCGTCAACATCTGCCGGTCCGTTCAACTCGATCTCCGGCTCGATTCGGACATGCGATATCCGGGCGGAACCGGCCGCGACAACCTGCCTCAGGCCCGTGGTGAAGGCGTCCAGCATCGCCGGATCCCAGGCCTCGAGGATTGGACCGCGCGGCGCATAGGCAAAGGCCCACGGCAGCACCTTCGGCTTGCGGATCAACAGCTGAGCCCCAAACGTTGAGATGGCGCCGACGTCGTCGCCATGAGCCACCGACCCCACAAAGCGCATCGGCGTCCAGCCGTTCGGGGCCTTCACTTCCGCCCAGGCGCTTGTTTGCAGGTACGAGCCTGGGTTCGATCGAGACACGAAGGCGTCCCACTCGGAGGTCTCCGGAGCCAAGTCCACGACGGACACCGGCCTGAAGACGGCTTTGCCGCCCCGAGTCGTTTCCATCGCGGAGTCCTGCGCCATGACCACCTCCAGGTTCAGATAGAGACTCGGCCAGACACTCGAACCGACACGCCCGATTGTAGGCGGCAGAGCCGGCGGCTAACGCTCGGTCTCGGGCTTGGCCTTTGGGCCGGTCGACGGCGCGTCGGCCTGCAGCCTGGCGCGGGGATGCGAAGCAGTGTAAGCGGCCCGAAGCCGCGTCGGGGAAACGTGGGTGTACAGCTGAGTGGTGGCCAGGCTCTCGTGGCCCAGCAACTCCTGAACCACTCGCAGATCCGCTCCCCCATCCAGCAAGTGAGTGGCGAAGCTGTGGCGGAGCGTGTGCGGCGAGACGCCTTCAGGCAAGCCTGCTGCCACGCGGAGCCGTTCCAGCCGGTAGCGCAAGCCACGCACGCCGAGCGGCGCGCCCAGGTGGTTCAGGAATAGGATCCCCGAATCCTGGGCCCGCGGCCCGGCGGGCAAGATGACCGACCGTGCGGCCAGCACCGGCCTGGCCTCGTCGATGTACTTAGCCAACGCCGCCCGGGCCGGAACTCCCAGGAGCGATGCCCGCTCCTTGCGCCCTTTGCCGGTCACTCGCACTTCGCCACGTCTCAGATCCACGGCGCTCAGAGTCAGCGAGGCCAACTCACTGATGCGGAGCCCGGCGGCATACGCGGTCTCGATGATCGCCACGTCACGGAGCCTCAGTGCTGCGGTAAGGGCATCGTGGTCCGGAGTTGACGCTCGGTTTGATGGCCGACCCGCGCCGACGCCCTCTGCGCCATCCCCCGCCATCTCGATCAACCGCTGGGTCTCAGCGATGGTCAGAACCTCGGGCAGACGGCGCGGCTGCCGGGGCGTGGCCATGGCCGCCAGCGGATTACCGGCGGTGAGCCCCTGTCGTGTTGTGAACCGATAGAACGATCGCAGCGCGGCAAGTCGCTGGGCCACAGTGCGTTTGCCGTGCCCCTCACCGAGGATCGCCAGGTAGGCGCGCAACTCGGGGCGCGACGGAGCGGTCCAATCGTGGCCGCCGGAACCGAGCCACGCCAGGTACGCGTCGAGACTCGTCCGATACGACCTGATCGTGTTGGCCGAAGAACCGCGTGCCTCCAACGCCTGGAGGAATCGATCCGCAGCGGCGAGTGCTGCGGGCGGAGCCGCGGACGCAGGGGCCGCGACCGGCAATACCGGCTCCCTGCCCGCGGCGGCCCTCCGCGTCACTTGCTCTTGCTGGTGCCGCCGGCTTTCGGGGCGGCCTTCTTGCGAGTGGCCGTGGCCTTCGGAGCCGACTTCGGAGCCGACTTCGTGGCGCTAGCGCCGGCACGGCTGGGTCGTCGCGCCCTGGCTCCGGCCGGTCTGGCCAGCGCCTCGGGATTCGGCTCGCCGCCGACCAGGCTCCGTCCGATCGGGTCGTCGATGCCGGTGAGATCCACGGCCGCGCCGCAGACGAGGCAGATGCCCGCCTCACCGTTCCGCCCGATCGGCGCCTTGTCGGCGTCGTGCAGCGCCCCGATAGGCTCGTGGGACGTGGTATAGCGGCACGTGGGATAGCGCTTGCAACCCCAGAACAAGGATCCGGTCCGCCGCGCCCGGCGGGTCACGAGGTAGCCCTCGCGGCACGTGGGGCAAGAGGCTTCGAACGGCAGCGGAGGAGGCGGCGGAGGGCCGTCCTTCTTGATGAAGTCGCAATCCGGATAGCGCGAGCAGCCGATGAACGGACCAAAGCGGCCACGCCGCGCCACGAGGACGCCGGCATCGGTCTCACCGCACTTGGGACAGGCTTCGGGAACCGCCGGCTCGCCCGTTCCACCCTCGGCGCCTTCACCCGCAGCCTGGCCCGCGCCACCGGCGCCCGGCAACTCTCGGGTTTCTTTGTGCTCCGGATACATCGAGCAAGCCAGGAACTCGCCGAACCGGCCGAGCCGGATGACCATCGGGTGGCCTTCGGAGCAGATCTCATCGGAGGGCTTGGTGGTGAAGTCAGCCCTCTTGAGTTCCTTGGTCTTCTCTTCGATACGGGCCCGGAAGGGCGTGTAGAAGGCCCGGACTACCGGCACCCAGTTCCGCTTGCCGTCGGCCACGTCGTCGAGGTCGTTCTCCATGCGGGCCGTGAACTCCAGGTCCACAAACTCGCCGAAGTGTCCGACGAGCAGATCCGTAACCACTTCGCCCACAGGCTCCGGATAGAGTCGCCGCTCCTGGACCTTCACATAGCCGCGATCCATGATCGTGGAGATGGTGGCGGCGTACGTGGACGGCCGGCCGATGCCGTGCTCTTCCAGCGCCTTGATCAGAGTGGCTTCCGTGTAGCGCGGCGGCGGCTCGGTGAAGTGCTGGAGCGGCGCGACAGAGTCGACGCCGGCGGCATCGCCCTTCGCCAACACCGGGAGACGGCATTCCGCCTCTTCCTCCTGGTCGTCGCTGCCCTCGGTATAGACCCGCGAGAAGCCGTCGAAGGTCGTGCGGGTCGCGGTAGCGCGCAGCTCGTAGCCGTTGCTCGCCAGTTCGGCGCTCGTGGTCTCGAGTTCCTTGGTGGCCATCTGACTGGCGATTGCTCGCTGCCAGATCAGGCGGTAGAGGCGCGCCTCGTCGTTGCCGAGACGCTTAGCCAGCGTGTCCGGGTCACGTTCGAAGCTTGTCGGGCGGATGGCCTCGTGCGCTTCCTGAGCGTTGCGGGTCTTGGTCTTGAAGACGCGGCCCTTGGGAGTGACGTATTCCGGCCCGAATCTCTCCCCGATGGCCTGCGCGGCTTCGGCCATGGCCTGGCTCGAGAGCGCAACCGAGTCTGTTCTCATGTAGGTAATGAGGCCGACCTGGCCGTCGTCCGTCTCCATGCCTTCGTAGAGGCGCTGCGCCGCGCTCATGGTCCGCTTGGGCGAGAAGCCGAGTTTGCGGCTGGCTTCCTGCTGCAGGCTGGACGTGGTAAACGGTGGCGCAGGATTGCGGTTGGTCTTCTTGATCGAAACTTCGGTGACGACCGGCCGGCTGGCGCGAATGGCAGACGCGTGCTTCTCGGCCGTCTCGCCGTCGCCGATTTCCGGCTTCTTGCCATCGATGCGGACGAGGTCTGCTTCGAAGGTGTCGCCGTTGGGCGCAACCAGGATGGCCTTGAGGGTCCAATACTCACGGGCAGTGAATGCGCGGATTTCGCGCTCGCGATCCACCACGATGCGCACTGCGACCGACTGGACGCGCCCAGCGGACAGCCCAGCCCGAACCTTGCGCCAGAGCAGCGGGCTCAGCGTATAGCCGACCAGCCGGTCCACGACGCGGCGAGCCTGCTGGGCATCGACCAGGTTCTTGTCGATCGAGCGCGGCTCAGAGAAGGCCTTCTTGATGGCCGATTCGGTGATCTCGGAGAAAGTGACTCGTCGGGTCCGCTCGGGAGACAGGTTGGCGGCCTCGGCAACGTGCCAGGCAATTGCCTCACCTTCGCGGTCAAGGTCTGTCGCGAGGTAGATCAGGTCGGACTTCGCGGCGGCCTTCTGGATGGCCGCCAACTGCTTCTTCCTGTCCGCGACGACTTCATATACGGGCGTGAAGTCGTTGTCCACGTCCACACCGAGCTGGTTCTTGCCCGGGTTCTCCGGGAGGTCCCGGACATGACCGTAGGAAGCGAGCACGGTGTAGCCCGGACCAAGATATCTCTCGATCGTCTTCGCTTTGGCTGGCGACTCGACGATCACAAGGTTGCCACTCATCGGCGGGAGTCTAGCATCAGCCACTCTACTCGCCGTTAATCGGCGCCGGGGCAGGGCCAGGCAGGTTCCGCCGCAGCCCCCTCAGGCGTCGCGGATTCGCTTCAGCAAGTCCCCATCGAGCCCAACCATATCCGCCCTTCGGCGCAGCTCATCGGGCCAGACATCCTCTTCGACCGGCTCATCGGTGGGCAGTTGGGTTGGCTCTTCGGCCGACACTTCGGACAGTATCAGGCCGAACTCTTGCGGCTGCTCACCCTCATCTGCAAGCAAGGTAAGTCTGGAAAGTGGCGACTGCGGACATTCCTCTTCCACAGGCTCGGCCTCGGCGGGCGGCAGAACCCGGACCGCGGCCTGAGGCCGACTTGCGACGCCCTCAGTCTCGGGCGCTTCCATCTGAGACTTGGGAATCTCGATGAAGCGGATGTGGATCAGCGGAAATGCAAACGTCGAGTCCTGGAAGCTCACGAACACGGGCTTCGTGCCGTTCATGGTCCGCACGTTGGTGCAGATCAGATTCGTGTCGGACGACAGCGGCAATACCAGCAGATCGGCCATGATCGGCTGTTCGTTGGCGATGTGGACGATTACGTCGTGAACCACTCGGCATGCCTGTCAAGCCGCTCGAGTGAGCGGGCATGTATGACATATCGGCGCCGAACGGCCTCAGCCGTAGAAATCGATAGACACTCGAGAGGTTTTCGAGACATAGACGCCGATGCCGGCTTCGCTGAAGTACGGGTCCATGATGTTGTAGTAGTGCTCACAGCGGCACCAGTACTCATTCTGGTAGAAGATTTCCAGGGCGACCATTCCGGGGCCTCCGTTGCCGATGTTCTCGCCCCAGGAAGGTCCGCAGTAACCGGCGGCGCAGAGCCGCGAGTGTGGAGTGGTTCCTCTGAGGTAGTGGTCCATGAGCGAGTTGTCGGCCATGTACTTGGCATACGGCCGCGAAACCCGGTTCGATATGTCGGCGCTGAGCCGGATCAGGTTCCCCGGCGCGGGCAGAGTGTGGTGGGTCTCTGTGCTGCAGGCGCCGCTGCCGGTCACCCAGCGACCGGACCTGGTGCAGTTCATCAGGTTCAGGTAGTAGACCTCGGACGAGTACCACTTGGCGGCCGCCGTCCCCGCGCCGCCGGTGCCGGAGGCAATGCCCGTCGACTGAGGCGTGGAGATCTTGAACGTGCTGCTCGCACCTCCGGCCAGATGCAACCCTCCCGCAGAGCGAGCCGCCGAACTCACCTTGGCAATGACGGTGTTGCCGACCTTGAACGAGTAGCGCGGAATGAGGACGAGGACCGTGTTGTTCTCCGACCACGAGATGGACCCAGCGACCTGTTTGCCGCTGACAGTCACGGAGAAGGCTGCGGCCGTCGACTTGGTGTCCATCGGCATCGAGAACCGAACCGACACGGGCTGGTTCGTGTCGTAGGAGACGCCATCCTGCGGTCTGAAACGGACAACGCTGGGTGACGTCATCGTTGTGATGTTCAGGTCCGGCACGGGCGTGATTGCGGCGCCGGCAGAGTCGACGGCCACCTCATTACCCGTCCCCATGTTCATGCTGACGATGTACAGCTTGTTGGCGGCGAGGCCGGTCTTAGGGGTGAGCGTGAAGGTCTGGCTGGCGATATCCGTCGGGTCGTCGCCGGCGACGAAGAAGTCCACGTGCGGGCTGACCCCGACGCGAGTAACCACCATCGCTAGCTTGACGGGCCGCGTGAATGTCACCTGAAAAGCGGTGCCGGGCGACGCCAGGCCGCCACTCATCTGAGTAGCGATGATCGTGCCGCCCGTGGGCGAGCCGGCGTCGAAGGAAGTCTCGATCTTCGCCGCTATGCCGAGGCCTTCCTGATCGGTGGCCGCATTGCCGATCACCAGTGTGTAGTGCGCGTACGGCTCCCAGTGCGGATCAGGCTTGACGGACAAGACCTGGCCCGTGGCATCCCACAAGAACTTCACGCTTATGTTTGGCTCGATGGACAACGCGTTCTCGACGGAGTTCGCGTTCATGGGCTTGGTGAACTGGACCTTGAACGGAACGTCGAGCGGCAGGTTGGCCTGCGACCTGATGATTTCGCCCTGGGGCGCCAGCGGAGAGAACGATGCGGGTGCGCTGCCGGCCACACGTTTTGCCGGAAGGCTGATCAACATGCCCGTAACCACGAGCGCGATAGCCCCAACAACGACGATCCCCTGCGTCAGCCCCGACCCGATGGCCGGGTTCAACGGCATCTTCGGCCTGGCCACCTGAACCGGCATAGCCGGCATGGACCGGCCGTGCATAGCTCGCCTAAGCAGGGCGGAAATCAGGTAGTAGACGATGAAGGGAATAGCCACCGCGGCGGCCACGATCTTCCGCACTCGGTTGTCTCCTGTTGCGGCGGGAGCATCGTCCCGGTTTGGCGTCGTTCGCCGGGAGGGTAACACCGGGTCGGAAGATCCGGCAAATCACCCCGGCACGCCATCTACTGCCCCATGGCGCAACCCTCTCTACTCCAAGGTCCGATCTCAACCGGCACGAAATGGCCCAACCGGCTCTTCCCGACCGCCACCGGCCCAGGTCGCCAACGAACCTGCCGGCGAGTACCGGCCATAGGCCCCCGTCACCAATCCACGCAACTCCAGGAGCGTGATTGCGCTCAGAACTGAGGCCGGCGACATGGAGGTGCGGGCCGCAAGCTGGTCCGCGGTTGCCGGTCCTCGGGCCAATTCTGCCGCCAATGCGCGCTCCGAAATGCCGAGCGACGCGAGCACCGCGGCCCGCCCGGCAGACGGTACCGACGAGCCGGGTCGACCGCCACGGCCAACGAATCGAGACGGACTCTTAGCCTGGGCGACATCCAATTGACCGGCATTGCCGGGATCCGGTAGCGCCAGATCCAGGTCCTCGAGCAACTCCTCGATGCCGCATACGACGCGGGCCTGGCCCGGGAAGCTGCGCAGGAACGCAAGACAACCGGCGCTCGCGGGTGAGTCGAGCGGGCCGGGCACCACAAAGCAATCCCTCCCCTGCTCGAGTGCCCAACCGGCCGTTATCAACGCGCCACTTCTGCGACCGGCCTCGACAACGACAGTGGCGTCCGACAAGCCACTCACCAGCCGGTTCCTGCGGGGGAAAGTGCCGCTCGTAGGACTCGTGTCCGGCGGCAGCTCGGAGACGATTGCCCCGCCGGCGGCCACGATTGCATCGGCCAGGCGCTCGTGGGCCTTCGGGAAGAGCCTGGCGTGGCCGCCGCCCAAGACGGCCACTGTGCTGCCTTCCTCAGCTACCACTGCGGCATGAGCAGCACCGTCCACTCCAACAGCCAGTCCGGACACCACAACCGCGCCTGCCCGAGCAACCGCCGAACCGATCCAGCCTGCAATCAGCCGGCCCTTGTCCGTGGGGTGGCGTGTGCCGACAACCGCCACAGACCTCTCCGAATTGAGTGCGGCCGCCGATCCGCGCACGAACAGCAGCGGCGGAGGCATCTCCACGAGCTTGAGCCGCTGCGGATAGGCCGCATCCTCAAGCGTCACGACGGTCAGCCCCAGACTCCGGGTCTGCTCGACAATCCTGGCTCCGATGGATGCAGCTTCGCAGATTCGAGCGGCCAGGTCCGTACCGATCGACGCCCGGCGGTGCGGCCGCGATTCCTCGGCAGATGCGCAAGCGTCGAACACTATGTGGGCGGCGCCTTCGCATGAGTCGCCGGGCGCATCCGCAATGGCCTGCAATATACGGCTTGCTCCGTCCGTCTCGCAGGCAACGGCCAACACGGCCCGAGCCGACCCCAGTGCCCCGAGCAGCGCCCCAAAGCTGACCGGACCGAGCCCGGGAACGGATAGCAGCGCGACCCAGGCTTCACGTTCGAGTGTGACCGCCACCTGATCAGGACGATCCGCGCCTGGGCGTTCCCCCGGGCGCGGATCGATATCCGCAATACTCCCTCCGCCGATGAGCGCGACAGTGCTCTCCGAAACGCATCGGGGCACAATCGGGCCGAGGCTCTGCACGCCCAGCATTCTTCAGCCCACCGCCCCGAGGCCAGGTCGCCCGCCGGAGAAAGACCGAAAGCGCGCGGCCTCGTCCAGGTGCATCGAGCCGACCGTTGCAGCGCCGGCCAGATCGGCGGCCGTCCGGGCCACCCTCAGCAACCTCTCGATTCCGCGCGCACTCCAGCCCTCTAGCTCCGCCAACCTGATTGCGTGCGCCTCCTCCGCCGGCCCAAGCGCACAGGCGCTCCGAAGTGCCCGCCCGGTGAGCCGCGAGTTGACGCAGCCGCTCCGCACCATCTGGCGCCGCCTGGCCTCGACGATCCGGGCCGCGACCGGAGCGGATCCCTCGGGCGCCGCACCGCCCATATACTCCTCCGGGGCAACCCTCGGCATGTGGACCCACAGATCTATGCGGTCTCGCAAAGGCCCCGAGATTCGACCCACATACCTGTCCACCAGCGCCGACTGGCATCGGCATCTTCCGTCGCCCTCACCCGCGTGCCCGCACGCGCACGGGTTCATCGCCGCGATGAGCTGGAATGAAGCCGGAAACACGGCCGCACGCCCGACTCGCGATATCGCCACCTTGCCATCCTCCAGGGGCTGGCGAAGCGCCTCGAGTGTGGTCCTGTCGAATTCAGGCAGTTCGTCCAGAAAGAGAATTCCGCAATGCGCCCTTGTTACCTCGCCCGGCGACAGATGAGGTCCGCCGCCAACCATGCCTGCATAGGAAATCGTGTGATGCGGCGCTCGGAATGGTCGCCGCCTCACCAACTGGGTGACCGGAACGGCGCCTGAGACGGAAGCGATCACAGTCGCCATCCGGGCCTCCTGGTCATCCAGCGGGGGCAGCAGACTCGGCATCGTCCGCGCCAGCAGCGTCTTCCCGGAACCGGGCGGCCCGACCATCACCATGCAATGCCCACCGGCGATCGCCAGTTCGGCGGCTCGTCGGGCTTCCATCTGGCCTCTGACTTCGGCCAGGTCCAGGGCTTCTTCGGCCCCGAAGGCTCCGGCAGCCGGCTCGGCCGCGCCGCTCTCGTCGCCGACCCCGGAAGCCAACTCCAACCGCGCCGGCATCGTTCGCGTCCTACCGCGCCTGCTCTCGCGAAGCGCGGCCGCAGCCTCCGACAACGTTGCCGCCGGCACAATCTCAATCCCATCCGCCAGGCATGCCTCCGTTACACCCGCGAGTGGCACGACAACGCGCCGCACTCGAGACCGGGCAAGCGCCGCAACCATCGGCAGCAGTCCGGGCATGGGACGCAGCTCGCCGCCGAGAGAAAGCTCCCCCAGGACCGCCCATCGCCCGCCGGCTTGCACTTGCTCCGACCCCAGCAGGATGCCCAATGCGATGGCGAGATCCAGCGACGCCCCGCCCTTGCGCAGTTCTGCCGGCGCAAGGTTCACCGTGATCCGCCTTGGCGGGTACTCGTAGCCACTATTTCGGATCGCGCCGCGCACTCGCTCCCGGGACTCCTGAAGCGCAGTATCCGCGAGACCGACGATCGTGAACCCGGGCAGCCCGGGCGCAACGTCGACTTCGACGCGGATCAGGCGCCCTTCGAGACCGTTCAGCGTGGCCGAAAGAAGTGAAGCAAGCACCGGGGCAGGTTACGCGCGCCGAATCACCAGCGGCTTATCTGCGAATTCACGCCGTACAGCGCCCGCATGGGCGCCAACCCTATCGACCCGACTTGGCCGGGTGCGGCTTGTCCACGAATTCCTTCTCCAGGCCCTTCACGAAGTCCAGAAGGCTCTTACCCAGAACCGAGTCCGACTTGGTGTACATGAACGGCGCTCCGCTATTGAGCGCACCGATCGCGGCCCGGTATTCGTTGATGATCTGGAAGTCGATCCGGCGCTTGAGGGCGCTCTCGGCGTTCTTGATGTTGATGCCCGTGAACGCGTTGGACCGGTTGAGGATGAGCTTCACCTTGTCCGAGCTATATCCCAGGTGGCCGATCGTCTCAAGGACAAGGCGCACATTTTTCAGACACGGGAGGTCCGCGGTCATCACGACACAAATGACGTCCGCGACATCCATGATCCGGAGGTTGACTTCATCAAGGCGCTTGTCGATGTCCACGATGATGTAGTCGAATTCCGGCTGTAGCAGACCAATGATGTTCGGCAGGTGATCGTGGGTCACGAGTTCCGCGGTCTCCGGGGACGGCGGCGCGAGCAGCAACTCAATGCCCGACTCGTGCTTGACGAGGATCTGCTTGGCCAGATCCACGTCTACTGCCGGCGCCGTTGCGAGATCCACCACGCTCATGCGATCCAACCCGAGGTCCAGAAACACTCTGTGGTCGCCGAACTGGAGGTTCGCGTCGATCAGGCAAACCTTGCGGCCCAGTTCTTTGTGCAGGGCGATCGCGGCGTTGATGGCAATCGTCGTCGTTCCTACGCCGCCTTTGGCGCCGTAGAAGAGAACGACCCGTGCGGGCTCGCGCTTTCTGGGCTGAACCGGGGCCGCCGGAATGACCGTCGACGCGGTGCGCGCGGCGGACGGCGGGTTGTACTGCTCGTCCGGCTTGTAGCGGGCCAACAGGCTGCGCATTCGAGCCATGAGCTCGGCGGGATGGAACGGCTTGATCAGATAGTCGTCAGCCCCGGACCGAAGGGCCTTGCCGCGAGCCTCCGCGTCGTTCTCCTGCAGCAGGAGGATCGCCGGCGTATGAGTGGAAGGACCGTCCTCCATGCGCAGCCGGGTAATGACGTTGAACCCGTCCATGCCGGGCAGATTCGCCGCGACCAGCACCAGAGCCGGCCTGTCCGAACGAGCGATCCGCAGACCCTCGGGCCCGTCGCTAGAAGCCAGAACCTCGTAGCCGGCTTGCGAGAGCGCATGGCCCAACGCACGCTGAACAGTGGGGTCGGCATCGACGACGAGGATCCGAACGGCCATCGTTACACCTGATAAGCGCGGCGAGCACCGCGAGCCGGCTGCGGGCGGCGGGCGACCGTCCCCCATTTGGTATTAGTTCTCTGACCTATCGGCCAGATTATAGACAGGCCGACACGCTGGAGGCACCGGCAATTCGGCGCCAAGCCTCCAGCGTGAATCGACAAATGTCTTTTATGGCCCGCGCTTGCGGACCGGCGCCCTCCTATTTGTCGTCGGCGCCCTTACTCATGCCGCTCTTGACCATCGCCCCCAGCGGGCCCATGAGTTGCGTGAACTCCATCGGGATGACGAACTTTGTTGCGGGACCGTTGCCCAATGCCTTCAAGGCATCCATGTATTGCAAAGCCATCGTCTTCTGATCGATATTCTTGGCGGCGCCAAAGATCGTGTTGAGCGCTTCGCTGAAGCCCTGCGCGCGCAGGATGGCTGCCTGGCGATCGCCCTCGGCTCGCAGAATGGCCGATTGCTTGTCTCCCTCGGCCACATTGATCGTGGCCTGGCGTGTGCCTTCCGACTCGGTGATCACGGCGCGGCGAGTTCGCTCGGCGGAAAGTTGCCGGTTCATGGCTTCCTGAACGGCGGGCGGGGGCAGAATCTCGCGGATCTCGACGGACATGACCTTGCCGCCCCATCGCTCGGTCACTTCATCGAGCTTGAGGCGCAACGTCTCGTTGATCCGCTCGCGTTGAGATAGGACTTCGTCGAGAACGATGTCGCCGATTACTGATCGAAGTGAAGTTGCGGCGACGCCCTGCAGAGCCCCGGAGAAATTGGTGACATTCACCAGGCTCATGAGCGGATCGATGACCTTCCAGTAGATCAGGAAGTCGACCCCGAGCGGGGCGTTGTCCTTCGTAATGGCGGTCTGGCGCGGAACCTCGATGAACTGCTCGCGGATATCAACCTGGTAGCCGCGATCGAGGATCGGGATGAGGAACCGCAAGCCCGGATCGCGAACAAGCTTGGGGTTCGTCTGGCCGAACCGATAGACCACCAGCTTGGCCCACTGGGGCACGATCCTGACCGATGAGCCGATCAGAAACAACAGCACGACGACGACTGTCGCAAGAACGATCAGAGAAACTTCCGTGGTGTCCATCCTGGGCCTCCTGATGTCGGCCGCGCGGGCCGCTCGCTAACGAATTGGCCTGTGTATTGCCTAGGCGACTACTTCTTCAATCTCCTCACGATCAGCGTCAAGCCCTCTTGCCTGACGACCTCGACCTTCTCATCGCGTTCGTATTCACTGCCATCCTCGGCCTTAGCGGACCAGGCCTCACGTCCCACATAGACCGTTCCAATCGGCGAGAGGTCCGCCTGGACCTTCCCAACCAGCCCGACAACACCGTCGATACCAACCAGGCCGGCCCCAACCGGCACGGGCTGGCGTCGCAATCGTAAGAGGGCGGCCACCACAACAAGCCCATACAGAGCTGCCCCCGCGGCCATGATCGCAATCACAGGCCAGGCCACGCCGACTGCCGGCAGATATGGACCGGGCGAGCCGTAGAACGCCACAGCCCCCACAGCGAACACACCTATGCCGCCGACAGTTAGAGCCCCGTGCGTGGGTAGATTCGGCTCCAAAACCATCATCCCAATGCCAATCACCACCAAGACCACGCCCAGCACGTTGAGTGGCAAGCTCCCCGACCCGTAGAAGGACAGGGCCAGGCACAGCGCCCCGGCCAGCCCCATGAGCAGGGTCGGGTGGAACAGCTCGATGGCGATGAGGAGCACGCCCAGAACCAGCAGGATGAAGGCGATGTTGGGGTCGTCCAGCGTGTGCAGGATCGACTGCACATAGTCCTCATTGATCGTCAGGGTCGTAGCGCCCTTCGTGTGGACCACCACCTGGCCCGCCGAGGTCGTGACCGTCTGCCCGTCCGCCTGAGCGAGGACATCGTCCAGACTAGCAGCGATGCCGTTGACGCCCTGAGCGGCCACGGCCTCTTCCGCCGAGTAGGACCGCGCAGATTCAACCGTGGTCACGGCCCAAGTAACGGCCTTGGGGTGGCGGTCCTGGGCGATGCTGGTCATCGACTTGATTGCGTCCTGCATCACTTTGTCGGCTTCTGTCTGGCCGTAGGTCGCGGCGATATCAGCTCCGTTCGCAGCCACCGGTGACGCCGCGCCGATGTTCGTGGAAGGTGCCATGTAGGCCAGATTCGCGGCCAACGTGATGAAGGTGCCTGCGCTGGCCGCCTTCGCGCCGCGCGGGCCAACCCAGACAATCGTCGGAACTTTGGAATCCAGAGACTTCACGATGCTCTGCATGGCCGTGAGGCTGCCGCCCAGGGTGTCCAGCTGGATAACAACCGCGGCCGCACCATCGAGTTCGGCGCGATGGACAGCGCCCGCCACGTGGTCCGCCATGACGCCGTCGACAACACCGCTTGTGGGCACCAGGACGACTTCCGGACTATTCGGCGCCGCGGGTGCACCCGATGGAGCCGACGTCACCACGGGCTGAATCATGGCCGCAGTGGAACCGTTGGTCCGTACGTTGCCGACGAGTAGAAGGAAAGACCCGGCCACGGAGAGGGTCAGGGCCAGGCGACTGAGGGCGAAGGCCATGCCACGCAAGCCGGCTAGGCCGCCGCCCATGCTTCGAATCGTTTCCAGCGGGCTGGCTCGCCCCGCCTCGAGCTGCACTTTCCACGGCAAGTCCCGGACATCGTCCGGAAGCGCGGGCTCGCGGGCGCCGCGCGCGAAAGCAGTCAGACGCGCATCCATCTCGGCGTCCAACTCGTTGTCTAAGTCACGGCCGCTCATCGGTCGCCTCCGGGCACCGGCTCGATCCTGCGCCGCAGGGCAGCGAGAGCGGCGTGGTTTCTGGACTTGACCGTCCCGATCGGAATATTGAGCCGCTCCGCGATCTCGGCGAGCGACAGCTCACCCCAGTACCGAAGTACAACCACCATCCGGAGTTCATTGCTGAGGCAAGTGAGCGCCCGGCCGATTGCATCGCGAGCCAGGGCTGCCCGGAACGGATCGCCGGTCTCCAGATTCACATCATCTACATCTACCGTGCGGCGCTTGCTGCGCCGGCTGAGCCGCGTCCGGCAGACGTTCACGAGGATTTGGCTGAACCAAGCGTGGAAGCGCTCCCGCTCACGCAGGTTCTCCCACCCGCGCCAGGCCCGCACGGACGCCTCCTGAACGGCGTCCTGAGCCTCCGCAGAGTCCGCGAGTAGATATCCGGCCAGGCGATACGCCATCGCCAGCTCGCCTTCCAGCGCAGAGACGAAGACGGTATCGAAGGGGCGCTCGCGAACGGCAGCCGGTCGGACGGCCGTTCGAATGATCTCAGGGTTCAAGAAGGCTTCTTTCGCGAACATGTCACTCTCATCGGACGATCCCGCTGGGTCGATCACCCGTGTGACTCGCGAGTCGGCCGATTGGTTCATTCCGAAGTGCCGCGAACCGCCGGACGAACCCCTGGGCCGGCTTCCGACGCAAGGATCGCGTCCAGGACAAGCTGGCTCCATGTCTCCATTCGATCGTAGACGCCCCGCAACACTTCCAGCGACTCGAACGAACCGCTCAGTTTGTGCGTCTCCCGAACCTCAACGGACCGGCCGGCGGCGTCCGCCAGATATACCACGCCCAGATGGTGAACCCCGACATCGACGGTGTCGTCGTTGAGAAGCCCGAAGAAGCTGAACTCGGGCAGAAAGTCCGCGGTCAGCTCCTCGCGCCATTCGCGCGTCAGGCCGCCGATGACCCAGTTGTCGCCCGGGTTGAGATGCCCGCCGACTCCGATCGTGTAGTGGTCATGCAGGCGAGGGTCACCGCCCGCATGCGTCCGCTTCATCAGGAAGATGCGATCGCCGTCACGTAACACGACATACGGGATGATCTGCTTCAGCGTGCGGTCCTGTTCAGCCGCAGGCCTCTCGACATACCCGCCGAGGCGCTCCGCCCGCTCCAGCAGCGGCTCGATGCCATCCCGCCTCACCCCCAGCCACGGCGCAACGCCGTCGAAGAGTCCGTCGCGAGGAACCGCATAGACGAACTCCGGCTCTTCGCTCACTTCCTGTCCGCCTCCGCGAGCCTCTCTCGGGCGGACGTGAAGCGGGCGAGCAGCTTGTCGGCGTCTGGTCCGCCGTCACGCTCGAGATCCGCCAGCCACGAATCGATGACGGCCCGAAGATCCCTGAGCCGAGCCGCAATGGCCTCGGAGTTTGTCGCGGCGATGCCCGCGCCCATCCCCGGCTCGCCTCGCGCCAGGCGCGTCATGCCCGCCCAACCGGTGGCCGCCAGGGCCTCTGCCGCCCGCCAGTCTTCGTGCTCCGGCCGGCCCAGGCCTCCGGCCACCGCCTCGACCATCGCTGCGGAAACTACGAGCGGCATGTGGCTGATGGCCGCCACTGCGCTGTCGTGGGCGGCGGCACGCATCTGGATCTGCAGGGCTCCGCAAGCCTCGATCAACTCCCCCATCCGCTCGCCGTCGCAAAGGCGCGCATATCGGCCGGGCACGCTGACCCACGGCCGCCCGACAAACAGGTCCGGCAGCGAGGCGGCATATCCGTTGAGTTCGCGGCCGGCCATCGGATGGCCGCCGATGAACGGCAAACCGGCCGCGTCCGCTCGAGCGACGATCTGTTCCTTTGCGCTGGCCACGTCCGTGACCGTGCAGTCTTCCGACAGCGCGGCGCGAAGAGACCCGCCGAGTCGATCGATCAGATCCAGGCATGTCAGCGGCGGGGCGGCCAGGATGACGATCTCGGCACCCGGCAGGGCCTCCTGAAGCGTCGCGGCTGCGACGTCGATGGCGCCATCGTCGAGAGCCTGCCGAACGGGCGCCGGGTTCCGACTCCAGGCCGTGACATGCCACCCGCCGGGCTCCGTCCGCTCGTGCAGGGCACGAGCGATGGAACCGCCGATCAAACCCAGGCCGATGATTGAGACTCTCACCCCGCCATTATGGCCGGGCTATGAGTACCTGGTTGGCCCCGTTATCGTCCGCCGGGTCACGCGCCAAAAGCTCCGGCCCGTTCGGGCACCCAGAGTGGATGGCACCACACACGAATGGACTAGTGCGCTTTCGCGGAAAGTCCCGCTAGAATGCAGTCCGGCGGGTGGCCCCTGGTTATTGTCCATGTCCCCGACGTTGCAGCCGTCAAGGGGGAACAGAAATGACTGAAGCGCACAGCGAGTCCCGACCAATTCGAGTGCTTCTCGTCGACGATCATCAGCTTCTCACCGGTGCTCTTTCGCAGATGCTCAGCCGCGAGCCGGACATCATCGTCGCCGGTGTTGCGGGCAGCGTCGCCGAAGCGAAAGCAATGGCCCGCGAGCGGCTCGATGTCGTCCTCATGGACTATCGGCTGCCGGACGGTACCGGCGCAGAAGCAACTCGTGCAATCAAGGCCCGCTGGCCGGCCGCACGCGTCGTAATGCTCACGGCGCTAACGGATGACGAAACCGTCCTGGAGTCCATCCAGGCCGGCGCCGACGGCTACCTCACCAAGGACCGCGCCATCGACGAAGTGGTCAGCGCCGTCCGTGCCGCCTACGCCGGAGAGACTCTGCTCCCCCGCTCGGTCATTGTGGGTATCGCCCAGAGAGTGGCCGCCGCGCGCGAACGAGGCACTGAACGCCGCCAGATCGAACCGCTTACGCCGCGTGAGCTGGAAGTGCTCAAGGCTCTCACCGAAGGCCTCGCCACTCCGGAGATTTGTGAGCGGCTGTATATCGCGCCGAATACGCTCCGCACGCACGTCCAGAACATCATGGGCAAGCTGCGGGTTCACTCCAAACTGGAAGCCGTGGCCTTCGCCCTGCGCCATCGCCTGGTTGAGCCGCCGAAGTCGGACGATAGCCTCTTCTAGAGTCCGCCAGACTCTTCGGCTCAGCAGTGTTGGGATCCGCGCCAATACCAATTGGGCATGCCTTGGAAGGCCCACATGCCGCCGGGATGCTCTCAGGAACCGCCGACCTTCCGACGTTCTGCCTCTCGGCGGTTTTCGGCTCGGCGCTCCTCACCCGTTGGGGACTGCCCCATCCTGGTCTGGCGCCTTGCGACGAGGCGCCGGTTGTACAGGCGACGATCATCGCTAAGAGCCGCCCCGCACCTCGGGCAGCGCCGCTCTTCGGCAAAGAGGGATGCAAGTGGCACGGTGGCCCAGAGGGTCCGACCGCACTTGAAGCAAGCAAGTCGTGGCATGTGTTGATCCTACGGCAAGTTGGTGGGCATTAATCCCGTCGAACGCTGCAAATTCTTGGACTCCGGTCGGGGTGCCACGAATACGTCGGATTGGCGATGACCTAATCACGAAGCTCAGTAATGATTCTCCCGTTCGCCGGAAACGGCGATGGAACGACCACTCGGGCAAGCGGTCGTTTTCCAGCGGGTCGCTTCGCTTCCCCCGGAGCGACCCGCTTCGAACTTCAGGCAACTGGTTGTTCTTGCCGATCGCTTCCCCTCCTCCTCCAGTAATCGTCTGTCCACAGACAGACGATTACTCGCGATCGGCGGTCCGCAGACGGACGATGGCTCGAGATCGGCGGGCCGGCAATCCATCGCTCGCGCCCGGCTGTCCCGAGAGGCCGCGTCATCGTCGCATCCCAGCAATCGGTCGTCCGCCTCCGAACTCCACCGGAATCAGAAGAGCCACGCAATTTCGGCGCGGCTCTTCTCTATTGCGACGAGTTGAGTTACGCCTCGACGGCCTCGAGGGCGTGCTTGACCTCGGCGTCGGGGTACTCGTAGTCCTCGAGCTTGCCCTCGAGGTAGCGCTGGTATGACGTCATATCGAAGTAGCCGTGGCCGGACAGGTTGAAGAGGATGACCTTCTTCTCGCCGGTCTTCTTGGCCTCGAGCGCCTCGTCGATGGCGGCGCGGATTGCGTGGGTGGACTCCGGCGCCGGGATCAGGCCTTCGGTTCGGGCGAACTGGATGCCCGCCTCGAAGCAAGGGCGCTGATGGACGCTGCGGGCCTCGATTATGCCCTCGTGCTTGAGCAGGCTCACCTGCGGCGACATGCCGTGGTACCGAAGCCCTCCGGCGTGGATCGGTTCCGGCACGAAATCGTGGCCCAGGGTGTACATCTTGACCATCGGCGCCATCTTGGCGGTGTCGCCGTAGTCGTAGGCGTAGCGGCCGCGGGTCATGCTGGGGGCCGCTTCCGGCTCCACGGCGATGACGCGGTACTTGCGGCCACCGCGGAAAGTCTGGCCCAACCACGGGAATGCCAGGCCGGCGAAGTTGGAGCCGCCACCGGCGCAGGCGATGATGATGTCCGGCTCTTCGCCGGCCATCTCCATCTGCTTGATCGACTCGAGGCCGATGACGGTCTGGTGGAGCATCACATGGTTCAGAACCGAACCGAGCGCGTAGTGGGTGTCCTCGCGCATGACGGTGTCTTCCACCGCCTCACTGATGGCCATACCCAGCGAGCCGGTGCTGTCCGGATGCTCGGCCAGGATGGCTCGGCCGGCGGCGGTGTCCATACTCGGGCTGGCCACGACGCTGGCGCCGTAGGTCTCCATCATCAGGCGGCGGTACGGCTTCTGGTCGTAGCTGGCCCGGACCATATAGACCTTGACTTCGATGCCGAACATAGCACCGGCGTGGGACATGGCGCTGCCCCACTGGCCGGCGCCGGTCTCGGTCGCGATCCGCTTGATGCCCTCTTCTTTGTTGTAGAAGGCCTGCGGAATCGCCGTGTTGCACTTGTGACTGCCGGCCGGGCTGCCACCTTCGTACTTGTAGTAGATGTGGGCCGGCGTATCGAGCGCCTTCTCGAGCCGCAGGGCGCGGACGAGCGGGCTGGGGCGGAACTGCTTGTATAGATCCCGCACGGGCTCCGGGATCTCGATCTCGCGCTCAGTCGAGACTTCCTGAA
>OCZT010000704.1_pt1 | contig 33760 bp, 32 predicted proteins | sample 1539031 | NCBI WGS metagenome assembly OCZT01 (sample SAMEA3539308, study PRJEB22396) | soil metagenome | biome: tundra; feature: field; material: soil | place: USA | collected 2010-05 | depth 0.15 m | reverse complement strand
GATGTCAACAGTTCATGCGTGATTTTCCCGATGCAATGAATACGTTCGACACGCTTGTGACGGGAAATACGATCTGGCAGGGCCGAACGGTCGGCATCGGGGTGATCTCAGCGGAAAATGCGATCGATTGGGGGCTGACCGGTCCGTCTCTTCGCGGCAGTGGCGTAGCGTTGGATATTCGCCGAGCTAACCCATATACAGGTTACGAAACATACGATTTTGAGATCCCCACGGAACCTGACGGCGACGTCTGGTCTCGATATATGGTGCGGATGCGGGAAATGAACGAATCACACAAGATCGTTCGCCAGGCGTTGGAGCGTCTAAAGCCGGGACCGATCAAGGCCGACGCGCCAAAGGTCGTTTTACCGGACCGCGATGATATGCGAAAGCATATGGATTCGCTAATTCACCATTTCCTGATCGTCGCCGAGGGTTTCAATGTTCCCGAAGGTGAGGTTTACATGCCGATCGAAGCCTCGAAGGGTGAGCTTGGCGTCTATATGAAATCCAACGGCGGGCCCAAACCGGAACGCGTACATTTCCGGGGGCCCAGCTTTGTCAACCTTTCTGCGTTACCCGATATGTGCGAAGGCGAAATGATCGCGGACGTCGTTGCGATCATCGGCAGCCTCGATATTGTTCTCGGAGAGATCGATAGATAAGAAATGGCAGCAGCTGTCCCGACAAGTTACACCGACCAGATCGTTTATTCGGACGAGGTAGCGGAATTTTCGCCCGCGATCATCGACGAGATGAAAATGCATCTTGCCAAATATCCGCCGGACCGGACTCGTTCCGCTTTGATCCCGTTATTGATGCTCGTCCAGCGAGAGCGCGGATGGATCGACAACCCGGGTGTAAATTTCCTCGCAAAGTTTCTAAACATCGAGGTGACCGACGTTTGGGAAACTGCGACATTCTACTCGATGCTGAACATGCGACCTGTCGGCCGCCATCATATTCAGATCTGCAAGACGCTTTCGTGCAAGATCATGGGTGAACCGGACATCACCGAGCATATCTGCAGCAAACTCGGTATTCATCCCGGCGAGACGACGGAGGACGGTAAATTCACGGTTTCGCTGGTCGAATGCCTCGGAAGTTGTGGAACCGCCCCAATGATGCAGATAGGTTTTGATTATCACGAGGATCTGACGATCGAGAAGGTGGATAAAATACTTTCCGAGTGTGAGTAGTATGCATTACAAGGTAGTTCTCCAGCATTCTGACGAAGGTTATAGCGTTTCGTGTCCCGTTTTGCCGGGCTGCTGGTCACAGGGTGCCACCGAGGAAGACGCTTTGGAAAACATCAAGGAAGCAATTCGAGAATACTTGGGCGTCCGCGGCACGATCCGGTAAACGCATTCACAATGGGTGGCATTATTAGGGATCTAGGATTAACCATAGAAGAATTCAAAAGGCTCCTTTAAGTATGGAAATCAAAGCGATCGGCTGCGAGCCGCTACAGCTAAAGCGAATGCACATCAAAGATGGGCATTCGCTCAAGGTGTATCTCGACACAGGCGGCTACGCAAGCCTGAAGAAAGCGCTTGTGATGTCACCGGCAGACATCATCGAGGAAGTCAAAAAGTCGGCCCTTCGGGGACGCGGAGGTGCAGGGTTCCCAACGGGTATGAAATGGTCGTTCGTGCCGAAGGATTCTCCCAAGACCAAATACATCGTATGTAACGCCGACGAGAGTGAACCCGGGTCATTCAAGGACCGCTACTTGATGGAACGCGATCCTCATTCGGTTATCGAGGGAATGATCATCGCTGCCTACGCGCTGGGTTCGACCACCGGTTACATCTACACGCGCGGCGAATATAAGTATCTGATGGACATCATGGATGTCGCGCTCGCCGAAGCCCGTGACGCCGGGTACCTGGGTGAGGACATTCTCGGTTCGGGCTTTTCGACAGACATTCATACTCATACGGGGGCCGGTGCTTATATCTGTGGTGAGGAAACAGCGTTACTCAGCTCACTTGAAGGCTTTCGCGGCCACCCGAGAATGAAGCCGCCGTTCCCGGCCGTCGAGGGTGTTTATGCGAGTCCCACGGTCGTGAATAATGTCGAGACGTTTACTTCCGTCCCTCAGATCATTGAGATGGGTGGAATCACATGGCGAGGTCTCGGCACCGAAAAGAGCGGGGGGACCAAACTATGGTCGATCAGCGGCCATGTCAAGAGACCGGGTGTTTATGAGCTGCCGATGGGCTACCACGATATGGAAAAGTTCATCATGGAAGACTGCGGCGGGATGCTCCGGGACGACAAAAAGCTAAAGGCAGTCATTCCGGGCGGCTCCAGCGTATACATAATGAACGCCGGTCAGATAATCGGAAAGAACGTCACCCTGGATTACGAGGGGTTGGTCGAAGCCGGATCGATGTTGGGTACCGGCGGCATGATAGTAATGGATGAAACCGTCGACGTGATGGAATCGACCAAGAACCTAAGTGAGTTCTATAAACACGAGTCGTGCGGCTGGTGTACCCCGTGCCGCGAGGGAACCGACTGGATAGTGAAGATATTTAACCGCATATCGTCAGGCGGCGGCAGACCCGAGGACGCCAAATTACTTCTCGACATCTGTGACAATATCGAGGCCAAATCATTTTGCCCGTTGGGTGACGCGGCGGCGTGGCCGGTGCAGAGCGCGATCAAGCAGTTTCCGGATGAATTTAGAAAGTGGCTCTTTGAAAATACCAATGGGAACGCGGTGCAGCCAAACGTTTGATCTATAAATGAGCTGTAACAAACTCAGACAATACTTTGGGGTCGTTTTGCGGATAACGTTTGTACTCGCTGCACTCAGCCTGTCGATCGTGGCACAGGGCAAAAACCCGGTGATCCTGATCCCCGGGTTATCCGGTTCTGAGCTAAAGAACAAGATCACCGGCGATCGAGTTTGGTTTAGGACATTCAAATCGACATCCGATGACCTGCGGCTGCCGATCTCTGCTGACGTCACGTCTATGCACGATGACCTCGTACCGGGGGACATAATTCGAAAGGTGAAGCTGGGGATCGTGCCGGTAACTGACGTCTATGACGGATTTATCAGTGCACTCGAACTTCGCGAAGGCTATCACGAAGAGAACTGGGACTCTCCGTCAAAAACCGCCTTTGAGAATTCACTGTTTGTGTTTCCGTATGATTGGCGGCTCGACAATGTTGAAAACGCTCGGCTGCTAATAAGACGTGTCGAGGCGGTAAAGAAAAAGCTCGGCCGGCCTGATCTGAAATTCGATATCGTTGCTCATTCTATGGGCGGCATAATAGCTCGATACGCCGCGATGTATGGGGATGCTGAGTTGCCCGCGGGCAACGGAAAAGCCGTTCCAACATGGGCGGGAGCGAAAGATTTTGACAAGATCATCCTATTGGGAACACCCAACGAGGGTTCAGCTCTGGCTCTGAGCACTCTGTTAAACGGATTTACCATAAATGGGATCAGGATCGATCTGCCGTTCGTCCAGGATTCGTCGAAGTACATGGTATTCACGATACCGGCCGCCTATGAGCTGCTGCCGGCCCCGGGCACCTTGCGGGTGTTTAACGAAAAGCTTGAGCCCATATCTATTGATATATACGATCCCAAAACCTGGTCAAAGTACGGGTGGAACGTGATCGATGACAAAGGTTTTGCGACTGCTTTCGACGGTGCCGAACAGAAAATTGCGCCCGAGTACTTTGCACATGTATTGGCGAGGGCAAAGCAGCTGCACGAAGCGTTGTCCGCTGCACCGGGGACCTCAGCCGGAATTTCATTTTATGTGCTCGGAGCCGATTGCAAGCAGGCGCTTGATTCGATCGTTGTTTACCGCGACGACAGCAAAAACAAATGGAAGACCCTTCTTTGGCCAAAGGGATTCACCCGGGCCGATGGAACCAGGGTCTCATACGCGGATGTAAAAAAAATAATGTGGATGCCCGGCGACGGTATCGTAACGCGGCGGTCACTCGAGGCGGCTTCTGAATCAGCGGTTGCCGGCGTTTCGTCGATCATTAAAGGCGACGCGCCGAAATACATATGCGAAGAGCACAACCGGCTGGCAGCAAATACGGCGATCCAGAATTATATTTTGCGGATCATTCACGGTGTCGATAAGGGATCAAAGGAGATCACCGCTCGACAAAAATAACAGCACTGAAACGTTAGCTGGAAAGGATAAAAAGGACTATATGGGAAAAGGCGATAAAAGAACACGACGGGGAAAGATCTTTGCCGGAAGCTTTGGCAAGACCCGTCAAAAAGCTAAGAAAGTGGTTTCGGCACCTATTGTTACCGAAGAAAAGCCGGCAAAAAAGACCAGGAAGGTCAAGGTTGAAAAATCCGAATAAGTAACGGTAACTGGTATGGAAGCCCAACTTTCAAAACTCGTTGGCGAATGGAGCGGTACGGCTCGGACCTGGCGTGAGCCGGATGAACTGTGCGATGAATCACATATAACCGGAACTATCAGACCTATTCTCGACGGAAGGTTTGTTCTGCACGAGTATTCCGCGAGCATGGCCGGCAAGCCACTTTCAGGGATGGCTATCCTTGGTTTCGATATGTTGACGAACAAGTTTCAATCGGCTTGGATCGATAGTTTTCATATGTCGACCGGAATAATGTTTTCCGAGGGCGAGCCGGGTGAGAAGTTTACCGTTCTGGGCAGTTACGACGCCGGCGGTCCGGACGTGCCGCGATGGGGCTGGAGAACCGAGATAGATGTGATCGATGAAAATAACATCGTGCTGACGGCATTTAATATTACGCCCGACGGTGATGAGGCGAAAGCTACAGAAACACGGTATTCACGAAAGATTTAATGGCGGAAACGATAAAGATAAAGATCAATGAACAGGAATTCGAGGTCGACAAAGGCGCGCGCCTGATCGACGTTTGCCGCGAGAAAGGCTTCGGGATCCCGTCATTTTGTTACTACAAAGACCTCGAGCTGCAGGCATCTTGCCGCATGTGCCTGGTGCGCATCGAAAAGATGCCAAAGCTTCAAACGTCGTGCACGATAATCTGCACCGACGGGATGGTTGTCACCACCCAGAGTGAAGAGGTTGAAAAGGCACAGCGGGCGATGGGTGAATTCCTTCTCGCAAATCATCCGCTCGACTGTCCGGTCTGTGACCGCGGCGGCGAGTGCGAATTGCAGGAAATAATATTCGATTGGGGCGATGTCGAACAACGCTTTAGCGAGAACAAGAACGCTCAGCCCGAGAAATATCTTTCGCCGATAGTCGCAAACGATCCGCAGCGATGTATTTTGTGCAAACGCTGCACACGCGTCTGCAGCGAATGGATGGGTGAGGATGCGATCGAGGCGGGGAACCGCGGCGTCAACACGGTGATCGGAACGTACGGCGGTTGGCTTAACTGTTCGGAATGCGGCAACTGTATCGAGGTGTGTCCGACCGGAACGCTGCTTGACGCCGTCTACCGCCACGAGACGCGTACATGGGAGCTTGAGCAGACGATCACGACCGACACATACAGCTCGGACGGTATGCAGTTGAGCTTGGGTACTCGCGGCGGCGTGGTCCATCGAATCGTCGCTCGTGACCGTTACGTAAATGGACTTAACGGCGAATTCCTCGATATCAAAGCTCGCTTTGCCCACGGTTTTGTCAATCACGCGGATCGTATCAAAACACCGCTCATCCGTTACAAGAAGGGCGGGAAGCTGATCCCGGCAACATGGGATGACGCGATCAGTTTCGCGGCCGCAAAGTTCAAAGAAGCCGGAAAGTCGGTCGGCGTTATCGCCAGCCCGCGTCTGACAAATGAGGCGATATTTACGCTCAAGCGATTCGCCGCGGAAGCCGCGGGGTCAGATAACTACGCGGTATCGGAAAGGCACGACCTCGCATCGGTCTTTGATAACCTGAGCGTTCCGCTTTGCTCGCATAACGACATCCGGTTTGCGAAAACGATCTTGCTTATCGGCGGAGAACCCGAAGAAGAACAAACTTACACGGCAAAGCAGATCAGGCAGGCGGTACGTAACGGCGGTGCCAAATTTATCTGCGTTAGCGATACGCCGACCAATCTTATTCACCAGGCCGCCACTCAATTCATTCATATCAACGAAGACTCGTACGATGCTTTTGTCCTGGGATTTGCGGGCGAATTCGATGACGCTATTCTTGGGAAGCTCGGTGTTGAAAAGGCTGAGATCGACGACCTCGCAACGGCGATCGGACAAACCGAGGGCGATCTGATTATCATGATCGGAAACAATCTTTCGCCCGAGGCACAGGCCGTGCTTGCGAACGCGGCGGCAACATTCGGGTCAGAAACAAGGCGTGTGCTGCTGCATCCGCTGCCACTCTACAACAATTCCGTCGGTGCTCATGACATGACTGATGGCCGGATGACGGTCGAAGAGGCTGCAAAGAACTCCAAGGCTTTGCTCATCGGCGGCAGTCTGCAAGACCCGTCTGTTCTTGATGGAAAGGATTTTGTTGCGGTGCAGGAGCTTTTCGAAACTGAGACCACTGCATTTGCCGACGTGATCTTTCCGGCGGCGTCGTTTGCCGAGATCGACGGTACATACACGAACAACGCCGGCAACGTCCAACGTGTTCGTATGGCGATAGAGCCGGTTCACCAGGCGCGCTCCGATTGGATGATCACCGCGGCAATAGCTCGCGAGATGGGCGTGGAATTAATAGATGACTTATCCGCGTCTGCCGTTTTCAGATCGATCGCGGATTCGGTACCAGCCTACGCGGGGTTGCGTTACCCGGCACTAAAGGATGAATCAAACCCGGTTCAGCTTAAGTATGGTCTTAGCGGTGCCAACGATCTGTCGGTTCAGGTCGCGTTGTTACGGAAGCGGATCGAGACGATGCCGGATGAAGGCACGAAGATCACGAGCACGCCGCGTATCGGCCATAAGCTCTTCCGTTTGACGACGATGACAAGCAAAACGCCGCAGTTTCACCTGCTCGCAAACGGTAATCCAAAGCCCGAGAATCTGCTTGTCTCACCGATCGTGCAATTTAACCCCGACGGAACACCGCGTGCCGAAGGGCGCGCTGAGGCAGCGGCGGTCGGCGTGGCCGATCGGGTCGCCCCCGGGAAGAACTATTGATGGAAACAGCGTTAAAAACTGCATTTCCCTATATTGTCATCGTGGTCGGTATCCTCGCGGCGTTTGCCGGCGTGATGGGTATGGTGGCTTACACGGTACTCGGTGAACGGAAGATCCTCGGTTGGATACAGGGTCGACTGGGTCCCAATCGCGTCGGACCATGGGGTCTGTTCCAGCCATTTGCTGATCTTCTTAAATTTATCCTTAAAGAAGATCTCATACCCGATAAATCGACAAAGTTTATTTATCATCTGGCCCCCCTGGTTGCATTAACGTGTGCATTGATGCCGATGGTCGTTTATCCATTCGGTCCGGCGATCACGACGGTTGATTGGAGTTTCCTTCCCTTCGGACTCGGTGATGGTATTACCCGTTTGCCGCTAACGATCGCGCAGGTCGATATCGGGCTGCTCTTTGTGCTTGGTATAACGTCCGTAGGTGTCTACGGCATCGCCCTCGCCGGGTGGTCGTCGAACAGCAAGTATTCGTTGATGGGTGGGCTGCGGTCGTCGGCCCAAATGATCTCATACGAGCTGGCTATGGGGGCATCCGTCATCGGGGTCGTGATCCTCGCCGGTACCCTGGATCTTAACGGGATCATTTCAGCACAGATACAGTCACCGTTCCGCTGGTTCATAATTCCGCAGTTCATCGGGTTTCTGGTATTTCTGACATCGGCCTTTGCCGAGACCAATCGTGTGCCGTTCGATCTGCCCGAGGCCGAAACCGAATTGGTCGCGGGTTTTCATACTGAATACTCAGCGCTGAAATTCGCCCTATTTTTTATGGCCGAATACGTGAACATGTTCACCGTTTCGGTTATGTGCACGGTGCTTTTTCTTGGCGGCTGGTATGTTCCAGGATTGAGTCATCTTTTTGAACCCGGGTCAGTTGCTTACGCAGTTGCCAGCATGATCGGCTTCGGCGTGAAGATCTGCATCTTTTTGTTCATCTATATCTGGGTGCGTGGGACACTGCCGCGTTTCCGTTTCGACCAGTTGATGAATTTCGGCTGGAAATTCCTGCTGCCCGTAGGTTTAGCGAATGTGGTAGTCACGATAATTGTCGTTTTCTTCGTAAATAGATAGATGGTATCAACAGCATTCTTTTTCTTGTTCGCCGGTTTTGCCATCGCTTGCGCGATCTCGATGGTCTATCACAAGAATCCGCTCTACAGCGCCATTTCGCTGGTTGGGGTATTCATCGCTCTTTCGTGTATTTACGTGACCCTGGCGGCGCCGTTCATAGCGGCCGTCCAGGTGCTGATATACGCGGGAGCCATCATGGTCCTGGTCGTGTTCGTGATCATGTTGTTGAATCTTGACGAGGGTGGCCCAAAGGATCGGCTGCGATATTTGTATGCGCTCGGCGGCGGCCTGGGGCTCGTGTTGTTAACACAGACATTGTTCGTGGTTTATGCCGTAATGCGAGCGCCAAACCAGGCGGTCGATCTGACGAAGACTACTGGTAAAACGCTCGATCTTGGCCGAGCGATGTACACCCAGTACCTGCTGCCGGTCGAGATCGTCGGTGTCTTGCTGATGATGGCGATCATCGGTGCGGTTATTCTCGCCCGTCGGCTGAGCGAGCCTCAGTTGGAACTGGTCGTCGAGCATGAGCTCGAATTGCGTCACGAAACGGAAGAAGAGGACAAGATCCGGATTTCAATTTGATCTATGGAACCGAGTTTAGCCAGCTATTTGGCCTTATCAGGAGTGTTATTCACGATCGGATGCGTTGGCGTCATCTTTAAGCGCAACGCGATCGGAATGTTTATGTGCATCGAGCTTATGCTCAACGCCGTAAACCTGACGTTTGTGGCGTTCTCGCGGTATTACAGCGACGTCACCGGCCAGCTGTTTGTTTTTATGGTCATGTCAGTCGCCGCTGCCGAAGCCGCGATAGGTCTTGGTATCATCATCACGTTTTTCCGCAACAAGCAATCGGTGGACGTAGATGACGCGAGTCTTTTGAAAAACTAAAGCGATGGCCGTAGTAGTTCGCCGAGCAACTCGCGATGACGCCTCTCGTGTCGCCGAAATGGCGATGAAGCTTGTCGAGCAGCATCGTGACTACGATCCGGTTCGTTTTGCGCGGCTGGCCGACATCGAGGGCATGGCGTGGTTTTACGGCGGCCAGACCGAGACTGACGGCGCGGCCGTTTTGGTCGCGGACGAAGACGGCGGAATAGTCGGATTTGGCTACGTTGCGTATGAGGTGAAGAACTACGCCGATCTGAGCGTCTCGGCGGCAAGGCTGCACGATATTTACGTGGATGACGCTGTACGACACAAAGGCGTCGGAAAGCTTTTGCTGGACGCAGCGATCACGGTCGCGAAACAAATGGGTGCATCGAAAATGATGTTGTCGGTTGCGGCCCAGAACACATTGGCGGAAAAGTTTTTTTGGCAAGCAGGCTTTAGAACAACGATGCACGAGATGATGCTGGTTTTGGCCGAGCCTAATAAGATCTGATGACTGAAAACAACCTTCTGAGTCTGATCATTTTTGCACCGCTTGCGGGGTGCGTGATCAATTGGCTGATCGGCGGCAAGTTTCGCAATGAATTGTTCGTCGGCCTCGTCGCCTGCGGATCGATCGCGATCTCGACTTTTCTGGCGTTCTATATCGCGTTCTTTGCCAACGGCGGTGCTCTGTTTATCGACAAGCCAATACTCGATCACATCTGGACATGGATACAGGTTGGCGGGTTCCGTGCGGATTTTTCGCTCGGAATGGACCACCTGAGTGCGATCTATGCTTTATTTGTTACCTTCGTGGGGTTGCTGATCCATATCTTCGCGACCGGCTACATGCATGGAGACAAGGGGTTCTACCGCTTCTTTGCGTACATGAACCTTTTCATGTTCTCGATGCTGACCCTTGTGCTCGCCGACAACTTTCTGCTGATGTTCGTCGGTTGGGAAGGTGTCGGTCTCTGCTCTTACTTGTTGATCGGGTACTACATAAAGCGAGATGAGGCCCGTCGTGCCGCTAAAAAGGCATTTGTGATGAACCGTATCGGCGACTGGGGTGTACTGATCGGAATATTCCTGATCTTTACGCTTACGGGCTCGATATCGTTTTATGACAAAACAGTTGACGGTACACAGATCGCAAGTGCGTTGGGTGCGTTTGCCCAGATGGCACAGGAGCCGTTCGGGCTGAACATGATCTTTGCCGGCGGCATCACGTCGGTCGCCGTTCTTCTCTTTATCGGTGCAACGGGTAAATCGGCACAGATACCTCTCTTTACATGGCTGCCGGATGCAATGGCCGGTCCTACGCCGGTTTCGGCCCTTATCCACGCCGCCACGATGGTCACCGCGGGCGTCTACATGGTCGTTCGCTGCAACGCGATCTATCAGAATGCACCGACGGCGATGTTTATCGTAGCCATGATCGGCTGTGCGACAGCGATTTTTGCGGCAACGATCGGTTTGGCACAAAACGACATCAAAAAGGTCCTTGCTTATTCGACGGTCTCGCAGCTTGGCTATATGTTCCTTGCCTGTGGTGTTGGAGCCTTTGTCGCGGCGATATTTCACGTGATGATGCATGCCTTTTTTAAGGCGCTGCTATTCCTCGGCTCCGGCTCGGTCATACACGGTATGCATCACGAGCAGGATATGCGCCGGATGGGGAACCTACGCAAGTACATGCCGATCACATTCGGAACGATGTTGATGGGCTGGCTGGCCATCTGCGGAATACCGATCTGGGCCGGGTTCTTTTCAAAAGACGAGATACTTTACCGGACCTTTGCGGCGACGAATTTGCCTGGGAACTGGAACTATGTCTTATGGGGGGTCGGTCTTCTAACCGCGATCCTGACGGCTGTTTACATGACACGGCTGATGGTCATGACATTTGCGGGCACAGAGCGTTTTCACGAAGCCCTGCCTGATCTTGAACATGCCGGCGATCCGGCACACGCCGAGGAAAACGCTTTTGCCGCGGGCAGTGTTGCGGATGATGAGACTCACGGGAGAGTCGCGCTGGATGACGACGATGATGAAGAGCATAATCACATTTCTCATGACTTAAAGCCGCACGAGTCACCGTGGACAATGACCGTGCCTTTGGTGATCCTGGCATTCCTTTCGACCGTCGGCGGCCTTGTCGGCGTGCCATACGCATTGAGCTCAATGCTCGGACGCGGCGACATCAACGTTTTCGAAAAAGTTCTTGAACCGGTGATCGTCCATGTCGGCTCAAACGTGGAACATGCAAAGGCGCCTTCAATGCATAATGCCGAACCCGCTGCAGAAGAGCCTTCGGCTGAAGGACTTTCAACGGAACGCTCGCTTGCCGGATTGTCGGTGGTACTCGCTGGCTTTGGGATCCTGATCGGCTGGTTTGCATTTAGCAGCACACCGTTGCGGAAGATGCCAAAGATTCTTGCCGAAAAATGGCGGATCGACGAGCTCTACAACGGCTATATCGTCGACCCGCTCACCAATTTTTCGCGCGAGGGCCTTTGGAAGGGGATTGACCTTGGTTTTGTCGATGGCATCGTCAATGGCATTGGCCATTTTGTAATTGAGACCGGCGGCATCGTCCGCCGCGTGCAGGTCGGATTTGTTCGCAGCTATGCGGCGATCATCCTGATGGGTGCTCTCGTCGTCATTGGCTACTTTATCTATTACGGTTGGAAGCTGGTTGTTTAGATGAATTTCATAAACGAAAATCTTTTGACGATCCTGATCCTCGTGCCGTTCATCGGTGCGATACTCGCGCTTGTGCACCAGGCGGTTTGGAAGCAAGAGAGCCAGTTGAAATGGCTGACGCTCGGCTTTACGTTGCTCAACTTTCTGATCTCGATCGCGCTGCTTTCAAAATCCGCTGTTGCCGGTCCGAGCGGGTTCTTTTTTGAGCAAAATGTGCCGTGGATCAGGGCAATAAACACAAACTACCACGTCGGCGCCGACGGTCTGAGTTTTTGGCTCGTGATATTGACCACCTTCATAATGCCGATCTCGGTCATCTCGACCTGGCATGCCGTTGAAAAGAAAGCTACCGCCTTTTATGTCTTTCTGCTCCTGATGGAAAGCGCCATGATCGGCGTTTTTGTGTCGTTGGATCTGCTTGTCTTTTACCTGTTTTTCGAAGCGTCGCTGATCCCGATGTTGTTCCTTATAGGGATCTGGGGCGGTGCAAACCGTATATATGCGGCGGTCAAGTTTTTTATTTTCACGGCCGTCGGGAGCTTGTTGATGCTGGTCGCGATCATCGCGCTTTACTATGTGTATGCGGATCAAACGGGGCTGGGCGGTACATTTGACTTCGTTGCCATTTTGACCGCCGCCAAGAACGGCACTCTCGTGTTCGCTCCGCAGACGGGAATGCTGCTATTCCTGGCCTTTGCGTTGGCTTTCGCTATAAAAGTTCCGCTGTTCCCGTTCCACACGTGGCTGCCTGATGCCCATACCGAAGCACCGACAGCGGGTTCTGTAATACTTGCCGCGATCCTGCTCAAGATGGGTACCTACGGGTTGATGCGATTCAATTTCGCATTCTTTCCGGAACAAAGCCGCGAGCTTGCCTGGATATTCATAACCCTAGCGATCATCGGCATCATTTACGGAGCTCTCGTCGCGATGGTGCAGCCCGATATGAAACGGCTTGTCGCGTATTCATCCGTTGCACACATGGGCTTTGTAATACTGGGGATGTTCTCGTTTACCGAGGCCGGTATGCAGGGAGCCGTTTACCAGATGCTCAATCACGGCGTTTCAACCGGTGCATTATTCCTTCTTGTCGGATTTATATACGAACGGCGACACACGCGTGAGATAACACAGTTTGGCGGTCTCGCCAACGTCATGCCAATCTATGCGACGGTCTTTGTTATTACGACCATGTCGTCGATCGGGTTGCCGTTTTTGAATGGGTTCGTCGGGGAATTTCTGATCATGCTGGGTATGTTCCAATCGCAGGCGCTTAGCGTGACGGCCACCGTCAATTGGAACTACGTTGTAACGATGCTCGCCGGGACGGGCGTCATCTTTGCGGCGGTTTACCTGCTTTGGATGGTCCAGCGCATATTCTTCGGCAAGGTCACAAACGAAAAGAACCGAAAGCTGATCGATCTAAGCTGGCGCGAGATCGGACTCATGGTGCCGCTGCTCGCGATGATGGTTTATATGGGCGTTTTTCCAAAACCATTTTTGAAGCGGACGGATGAGGTTGTTAAGGCGATCCAGGAACGGATCATGCACCGGGCGGGCGGGACTATTGCTGATGTTCGAGATGATGAGAAATGATCGGTTTAGGGCGACCGTATGACTTCGGAACTGACTACAACGATTGAACGGGATGGCGACTGGTTCATAGCATATTGTGTCGAAGTTCCGGGGGCGAACGGTCAAGGACGCACTGAGGAAGAATGCCGGCAAAGTCTCGACGCGGCTATCGAGCTGATAATTGAGGACTATGCCAAAGACGACGGATGAGTGGCGGCTTTGCCGCTTTCCAGTGCGGCGTGGGCTTGCCTCGCCGGAGTGTGGTTTTTTAAGTTCGAAGCCGTGAGGCTCAGCCTCACGGCAATTTCAGGGTTGCGTTACCGCAGGAGAAGCATATCTTCTCCGCCATGCATAGCGGCTAAGCCGCCTTTTGTACATTTCAATGAACTTCTTCTTAACAGATCTGACGCCCCCGAACGTGAACATCGCGATCATTCTTCCCGAATCGATCGTTGCTGTCGCCGGCGTCATCGTGATGGTATACGACAGTTTATTTCCGAAACAGCGTTCGGTTACGGGAGCGATATCGATAATCGGTCTCGCCGTTTCAGCTATCGTTCTTGCCTTTTTGTGGGGCAGCGGTCAACCGGCGACCGCATGGAACGGGATGATCGCTAATGACAATTTACGGTTAAGCTTCTCGTTCGTCTTTCTGATCGTTACGGCAATGACGATCCTCGTTTCGACCGTCTGGGTCGAGCGCGAGAATGTACCCGCGGGCGAATATCACGCGATGCTGCTGTTCGCGACCTTTGGCATGATGATGATGTCGGCCGGCAACGATCTGGTCATCATCTTTCTCGGTCTCGAAACGCTTTCGCTCGCGACCTATGTAATGGCGGGCCTCAGAAAATACGATCTGCGCTCGAATGAATCGGCGATGAAGTACTTCATTCTGGGCTCATTTGCGTCGGCATTTTTGCTTTATGGCATGGCGCTGATCTATGGCGCGACCGGTTCTACGAATCTGACGGTCATTGCCCAAAAGGTTGCGAATCCAAACTTTCCCGCCCTGATGCTTGTCGGCGGAGCGATGATGATCATCGGTTTCGGGTTCAAGATCGCCATGGCACCGTTTCATGTCTGGGCACCCGATGTTTACGAGGGAGCTCCGACGCCGATCACCGGGTTTATGGCCGCCGGTCCGAAGGCAGCCGCTTTCGCGTCCTTTCTACGAGTCTTTGTTCTCGGGCTGCCGCTGATCGCGGGTGTCCAATCATCGGTCTATCTACATGATTCATGGATCTCGGTGCTGGCGATATTGGCTATTGCCACGATACTGGTCGGCCACGTTGCGGCCATAATGCAAAACAACGTCAAGCGGATGCTCGCCTATTCATCGATCGCTCACGCGGGCTATGCGCTTGTCGGCTTCATTGGGGCGGGCTTGGCTAAGACTGTGGCCTCGCGCGATGAGGCGATCGCATCTGTGGCGTTTTACATGCTTGCCTATTCGATCACTAATCTCGGGGCCTTCGGCATAGTAACGCTGCTCGCGCAAAAGAATGACCGGCGGGCGGAATTTGAAGATTACAACGGCATTGGGTTCAAATCACCGCTGCTTTCATTTTCGCTGTCCCTTTTCATGCTTTCGCTTTTGGGCTTGCCGCTAACCGCGGGGTTCATGGGTAAGGTGTTGGTCTTCCGTCCGGCGCTAGAGGCCGGAAACCCGCTTGTTACGAGCCTCGTCGTAGTGGCCGTCCTCGGCACGGCCATCTCTGCCTATTATTACCTGCGGCTTATAGTTGTGATGTTCTTCCGCGAACGCACTACCGAATGGCGCGAGCCCCGAATGGGACCTGGTTTCGTCGCCGCATTGATCATCTCGATAGTCGGTGTACTTTATTTCGGGATTTTCGCGGATAGGGTGATCGAACGATTCTCTCACTCGCCGGCACCTACCGGGGTAATAGCCGAAAAGTAGACGCCTTTGATGGATAAAGCAGGCGAAATTCGAGACTTGATGTCCGATGAATGGCTGCCTGCGATATACAGGCTAAAGGTTCGTACACAGCGAACGCGGAGCTTCACGCTCGAGATCCCCGAACGCGAGAATTCGGCGGAGATCCAATACACATTACTCGGTATTGAACTAAAAGTGGGGAAACGGCGTTTTGCTTGCCCGGATCTTGCCGCCGCCAGGTATTTGCGTGTGTTTGCCAGGTTAGGCGTCCGTGAGTTTGCGGTTCCGTACGACATTACGAAGATCTCGTCGATCGCGGACGAGTTGGAAACGTCATGGCAGCGGCTGCTTATTCTACTCTCGGAACGTGCCCGGGGGCGATCTTCGAGAAGTGCCGCGCAGATGCGTTCGAAGGCTATTCATGATATACGTCATGAGGTAATCACGATCGGTCCGGGCGACGCCATGCCCGCATTCGACCGGCCGACAACTCAACGCAGATGATATAATAATAGTTGGTGTGCGGATGTTTTGCCGCCCCGTTGTAAGCTATGTATGATTCCCCGGCTAAGCCCGTTGACGAGATCGAGAGCTTGCCGTTTCCTTATAACAAGAGCACATATTGCCTTTACGAGCCGATCGAGAAGACGATCGAGCACGCAAAGGTTTTGATCGTTAACGACCTTCTGCGTTATGAGTCTGACCTGTCGGACCTTGCGCGTGCCGAATGGGACGGCTCGATGAAAAGCAAGCTCGAGTTCGAGCGAAAGATCTCGTCGATGGCATGCAACAATATTGCAAGAAACGTTATTCGCCTCGTCAAGAATCCCAAGACGATGACGGTGCATCTTTCCGAGGTCGCATTTGCCGCCGAACATTTCCAGCCGGACGCGATCGTCATGAGCGGGACCTTCTCGGACTTTGACTATTACAACCCCGCTCATCTTATGTCCTTCGCAAAGTTCGTGCGAAAGACCCGGATCCCGGTACTTGCGATCTGCGGTGCCCATCAACTTGTTGGGTGGGCCTTTGGGGCAAAACTTGCAACTCTTGACGATCTCGAACTTGACCAGAAGCGGACCGACCGGGTGATCGAGTACCAGTATCGTTTTGTAAAGATCGTAGAAAAATCGGATCCGATATTCGAAGGCAACGATGACTTGACGACCGGTGTTTGGCAGGAATACACGACCCAGGACGACATTCTTCGCGTTTGGCAGAATCACGGCGTTCAGGTTCAAGGCGTGCCGCGTGGCTTTAAGCTGTTGACAACATCATATCTTTGCAGAAACCAAATGATGGCCAAGCATTCGGATGGACAGATGATCTATAGCGTCCAATTCCATCTGGAAAAATCATTCGAAGATTGGTCCAAGAATCCGACCCGTTGGGAACACCCTAATGAGTCGCGTGACGGACGCATCCTTTTCGAGAATTTTCTTCATCTTGCTCTGGAGCACAGAACTGATCTTTGATCTTGGATTTGCGGGTCTCCTAACGTGGATCTATCAAACTTGATCTTCTTCTAACTAGAAACTCGAAACTAGGAACCTTTCCCTTCCCTAACCAATTTCTCGAGTTGTCCGAATTGACTGGTTAGGTGTTCGTGTAGGTGGTCGACCTTCTCGTGGAGGTGCGCTACTTCAAGCTCTGCCTTGATATTTATTCCATATTCAATGTCCGACCGGATGCGGTCTTTTTCGGCCAACCGGTTTTGCGAGATCAGTACAAAACACGAAAGGAAGATCGCTTCCAACGACACGATCATCGTCAGCAGGCCAAAAGGAAAGGGATCGAATTGTGTTAAACCCAGCGGAAACATATTTATCCCGATCCAAACGACGAACCAAAGACCATTCAGTATCAGAAAAGGCATGCTGCCGCTAAACCAGGCGATCCAATCGGCTATACGCTGAAGCGTAGGCTGCCTTTCCTCCATTTCTTCATTAACGTTTTTGGATACCCGCGTCTGAATCAGTTTGTCGACGTTTCTCAGCATCGCGCTCATTGATGCCAACATATTGAGGGCTGCGTCGGGTTGTTTCTGAAAAAGCAAAAGCAGGTCGTCGCGATCGACAAGCAAAAGATCGCTATCGACCAAGGCCATTGACGTCGCGGACCTGGGTCGTGAGTCCAACATCGAGAGCTCACCAAAAATGTCATTCTTGCGGGCGACCGTCAGGACGATCTTTTGTCCGATCGTGTCCTTCACAGACAGTTCTATCTCACCCGATCTGACTATGTACAAGGCATCGCCGAGGTCGCCGGCCTGAAAGATGACATCGTCTGCGGGCACGCTTATCGAGTCGATAACAGAAGCTAACTCTTGCAGCTCGTTTCCATCGAGCAACTCGAACAGCTTGACATCCTTAAGGTCAGAAACGTTGCATGGCATGTGATTTGTTTGTATTTCCCCTATTTGGTCGGCTCCATATCGGAGGGACGGAAAATGATAGTTCTAAAAACCTCAATTTTCAATAGTTGATCGCGCATTGAGCGTGAGGCTTTTGCATTTGGACCGCTTACGAGTTTGCGGTGGCCCTTTCGACACAAAATACAAATGCGGCAAACCTCCGACTCGCTCATAACTATCAAATATATAAAAGGGGGGGTATATCGAAATGATCAGAAAGCTCAAATTCGGCGAGTATAGGTTGTATTCACGAAAAAAGGACGAAAAAACGGGAAAACGAAAGAATCTGGGCACCTTTAAGACTCGGGCGGCAGCGGAAAAGCACGAACGAGAGGTCCAATATTTCAAACGGCACTAGGTGACAGATGATCATTACCTGATCTAACCTCCCGATCCCTGAGACGAGCCCGTCGAAGCAGTCCTTGTCTTATTCGAGAAACCTCCAAAGTGCGCGCGAAAAATGTAAAAATGCGCGCAAAAACTCACAAATCGCGGGCAAAAAGTCTTAAAAACGTACGAAAAAGGCGGGAAAACGGACAGAAGAGTTATGGCAAAAGGCAAATATAAGAAATGGAGAATGGAGAATGGAGAATGGAGAATGGAGAATGAAGGAGTAAGGCAAAAGGCAAAAGGCAAAAGTTAAATCACCGTTACGCGGTGGGGATATTTGCTATGCCGTGTTCCTTGGGTTTCACCCAAGGCTACTTTAAAGCATCGCTATGCGATGAGATGCAACTAAGAATTTCAATGTTGGAACGGGAAAGGATTTCCGCAACGCCGAGGCTAATCCGATTTTCCATTGTGCCTGGATTCTGGGAACGGCTCCCCTTCTGATTTAGTCAAAACACTTATCCGGCACGTTTTCGAGGGTCGTGGCCATCAGCATATCGACGACGGCGTTAAAATCGCCGCCTGATTCTTCGTATACACGAAGTTGGTCATCGGCCGAGGTGCCGCGGTCGAGGATGGTGTGGATGTGTTCGATCTCCTTCCGCGAATTTAGCGGGTCGACAACGTCGTCGACAAACTCGAGCATTTCACGAATGAGATCTTTTACCGGCACCTCCTTCTGCTTGCCGAGATCGAGCAGCATTCCGTCGAGGCCGTACCGGATCGCACGCCACTTGTTTTCAAGGATGAGCCGCCGGTGATAAATGCGGAATCCGAGATTGCCATCGGCCAACAAATTGAGTTTTGCGACGATCGCCTGAAAGAGGGCCGCAACGGCGATCGTGTCGTCAACGCGGGTCGGTATGTCGCAAATGCGGAATTCGAGCGTCGGGAAAAGGTGATGCGGTCTAACGTCCCACCAGATCTTTGATCCATCCTGGATACAGTTCATCTTTACAAGCAGGTCGACGTAAGCCTGGTATTGCTGATAAGACTCGAAATTGTCAGGTATCTCAGTGCGAGGAAATTTCTTAAAAACCTCCGAGCGATATGATTTGAGGCCGGTATTGAACCCGAGCCAAAATGGCGAAGATGTGGTCATCGCCAGCACGTGTGGCAAGAAGTACCGCGCGGCGTTCATTATGTGGATCCGGCGATCAGGATCGGGAATACCTACATGGACGTGAACGCCAAATATCAACAGGCTCCGTGCAACCATCTGCAATTCATCAACAAGTAATTTATAGCGATCGCCCTCGAAGATCTCTTGTTCGGACCATTTAGAAAAGGGATGAGTCGAGGCGGCGACGATCGCCATTCCCTTCTTACGGGCGAGACCGGATATGATACAGCGAAGCTTTGTAATATCTTCGCGGGCTTCCTGAATGTTGGCACAGACACCGGTACCGACCTCGACCATTGACTGGATCATCTCGGGCTTGATCTTTTCTCCGAGCAAAAGCCTGCCCTCGGCCAGGATCTCAGAGACGTGTGACCGCAGCTCGCGCGTCTGGGGATCGACGATTTGAAATTCTTCCTCAATGCCGAGGGTAAATTGATCAAACATTAGTGCTAGTTATGCCAATTGGAGTTCTTGCTGAAGGAATTGCTGGTCGTCCGCGTCAAGGTCTCTGAATCGAACGCCGACGCCATACCCCGGGTCAGAGTAGACCACCATGCCGCTGATATTCATCGTCCGGGTCGCAATCGTCAGCGTCATCATTATCGGCGTTCCCTGCTCGAGGTCCGCGGTTGTCGTCATATAAAGACCGCCGGACCCTATATCGCGAGTGTTTGCAATGCCAGTTCCGTCACCGCCGTCAAACCGGACGTCGATGATGAGTTTTTTGCGGTCTGACCCTCTTCTTTCCGATTCTGAAACAGCCTCGCCAAAGTCGTGTTCAGTCATAATTCTTCCTCTAATCAAGAAAATAAGACTACCGATCACCAACCAAAACCGTCGTCACATTCTAACTCAAAAATTATTGTCAATACATCCGCCTATGCCGGAGCCGTTCTTTGCAGATCTTGTGCGACCGAAAGAAATGCTTTTGCCGCATGCGAAAGTTCGCTGTTCTTGCGGTAAATAATATTGAGCTTACGGGTCAGTTTCATCTCTTTGACAGACAGCGCGCACAGTGTGCCGGCATTGATCTCGCTCTGTGCGGTTAGTTTAGGTACCAGAGCAACACCGACATCGTCCTCGACAAGTTTCTTTATCGCCTCGAGCGACGGGAGCTCAACCGATATATCAAGACCGGTCTTGTAACGGTCAAATGTCTCGATAACCTTTTGCCGGTACGGCGATGGCGCGTTATGAGCCACAAAGGTCTCGTCGCTAAGCTCTTTGATCGAAACGACTCGCTTGGCGGCAAGCTTGTGTTTTGGCGAGACGATCAACACCAACTCGTCACTCATCACTTTCATCGACCGCAGCGACTCGTCACTTGGTGTAAATGAGATAACACCCAACTCCACCTCGCGGGCCGTGATCTGTTTTGGGATGCGGCTTGCAACGCCTCGATGCACTTCGATCTTTATCGCCGGGTGAAGCTCGCGGAACCGCTTGATGACCGGCAAAAGGTAAAAGACGGTATGTTCGTTCGCGCTGATCGTTACCTTGCCGTGATGAAGGTTACGCATCTCGACAAGGGCCACTTGGGCGTTATAACGCAGGTTCAACATTTGGCGTGCGTAATCGAGTAAGACCTTACCCGCAAACGTAAGCGTGCCGTCTTTGGATGACCGGTCAAACAGCGTCTCCCCGATCTCTTGCTCCAGCCTACGGATAGCCTGGCTGATCGCCGGCTGTGTACGGTTTAGGACCTCAGCGGCGCGGGAAAAACTTCGTTCACGGGCGACCGTTACGAGCACCTCTAACTGGTTGATGTCCATTAACCGGTATATTAGCACGAGTTATGAAATTGACTGATTCATAATTGCCCGTATTGGCGGCAAATACCGAAGATCCCACGCCGCTTGGCGGCGTTGCAGGCGGGACGCCTGCCTCTCCGGTCACATCGCGTCCCATTCGCATTATTTCAGTTGCGCCGTCGCGTGGTGAATTACTCGCAAAAGTTCTAAAATATCAATGTTTCATCAAACCTGAGATTACACTCTTATATGGGCTTTTCAACTACCGCCATTCACGCGGGCAATGAACCCGATCCGACGACGGGTGCGGTCAGCGTTCCTATCTATCAAACATCAACTTATGCTCAGGAGGGCCTCGGTCGCAATAAGGGCTACGAATACGCCCGTACAAAAAATCCGACCCGCAGCGCGCTAGAAAAGAATATCGCCGCGCTCGAGAATGCTCGGTTCGGGTTTGCCTTTGCGTCGGGCATGTCCGCTATCGACACCGCATTAAAGCTTGCAAAGGGCGGCGATCACGTAATTCTTGGCGACAACACCTACGGCGGCACCTTTCGTCTCTTTAACCGGATCCTTGCAAATTATGGGATCCAGTTTGATCTCGCCGACACATCGGACATCGATAATCTCGAAAAGGCGTTCAAGCCCAACACAAAGCTGGTTTTTGTCGAAACCCCGACCAACCCTGTCATGACGGTGACCGACCTTCGGGCCGTATCCGAAATGGCCCATGCTCGCGGTGCCAAGGTCATCTGTGACAACACATTCATGTCGCCGTATTTTCAGCGGCCGATCGATCACGGCGTCGACGTCGTGGTCCATTCGACGACTAAGTACTTGAACGGCCACTCTGACAGCGTCGGCGGTTTTGTAGCTCTGAATGACGAGACCGATGCCGAATGGATAGGATTTGTCCAGAACAGCGTCGGAGCCATTCTCTCGCCCTTTGATTCGTTTCTGGTCCTGCGAGGTACAAAGACGCTTGCGGTGCGAATGCAGGCGCATGATAAGAACGGCCGCATCGTCGCAAATTTCCTGACGGAGCACCCGCGGGTAGAAAAAGTTTTCTATCCTGGCCTTGTCTCACATCCGCAGCACGAGCTTGCAAAGCGCCAGCAGACGGGCTTTGGCGGAATGGTGTCGTTCGAGACCGGGTCATTGGATAACGCACGCAAAGTATTAGAGTCCGTTAAATTGTGTACGCTGGGTGAAAGCCTTGGCGGCGTCGAAACACTAATATCCCATCCGGCCACCATGACGCATGCGTCCGTTCCGGCAGAAACGCGTGATAAACTTGGCATCACCGACGGCCTTGTGCGGATCTCGGTCGGTATCGAGGATGTCGAAGACATCCTCGAAGATCTTGACCAGGCACTCGCAGACTAAAAACTTCTAACTTTTGAGTTGAAAAATTGATACGAATCGTTAAACTTTGAACGTTCATTGGTTTCTTTATGTTCTCCGTCGAAATTCACGCCACATCGCATATAGGCCGCGTTCGAAAAGGTAACGAGGATAATTTCCTATTGCTGAACATCTCGGACGCCAAGGCCTGGACCGGCTCGCAGGAGGACGGTGAGTTCATTATCGAGACCCAGCGGTTCGAAATTGACGATAACGGGATCGTAATGGCCGTATCCGACGGGATGGGCGGGGCACTCGCCGGCGAGGTCGCGAGTACGATGGCCGTCGAGACTGTCAGCGAAAAGCTTCTTGGGAATGATCCCGACGATACGCTGATCCCCACGGACGAGGACCACCTTCTCATCAGCAAGCTGTACGACGCCACCGTATTTGCCAATCACCTGATCCACCAGCAGGGCCGTTCGGACCCGCAGTTTCAGGGAATGGGAGCAACCTTTACCGGTATTGGTATTACGCCGGGGGCCGTCGATATTATTCAGGTCGGCGACAGCCGTGCTTACCTTCTCAGAAACGAGAAGATTTACCAGATAACAAAGGACCAGTCCTTGGTCCAGCAGCTGATAGACGCCCAACAGATCTCAGCCGAGGAAGCCGAAACACATACACTCAAAAATGTCATCCTACAGGCGTTGGGTGCGCAAAACGAGATCTACCCCGTATCCGCGCGACTCGCTCCATGTAACAACGACGTCTTTTTGCTTTGCAGTGATGGGCTTTCGAACAAGGTCAGCGCGGCTGAGATGCAGCGGATCGTCATCGATAGTTTTGATTCGTTGGAAAATGCCTGTGCCGAGCTTGTTAAGTTAGCCAACGAGAATGGCGGCGAAGATAACATTACCGTCGTCGTCGCGAAATTCATGGGCGAAGATTTGCCCGAACCCGACGAGGAAGTAAAACTCGAGATGATCGATATCGGCGGTATCCACGACACCGCCGATCAGGAGCTTGAAGATGACGAAGACACCGCGGAAATTGAGGAGTAAGTAAGAAGCGGAGATAGGGAGAAAAGGAGATAGGGAGAAAAGGAGATAGGGAGAAGAGGAGATAGGGAGAAGAGGAGAGGGTCGAAGAGATGTCTACACTTTAACCAGCTTTCGGCCCGTCGGGAGTACCCATAATTCCGGCTGATTTATCATCGCGACCAACATTCTAATTATTTCCTCATAGGTATTGTAAAGCGTCGCTCCATCTGTTCTATTCATGTACCCACATTTGACCGAAAACGCAAGCCAGGTTTGAGTTTCAGCTGCTTCGCCTTCAGCATCATTCAATTTAGCAATAAACGCTGCTTCATAACGGCGCTTTCGCCATGCCTCGGCGATGTTTGAGCAAACAGACCGCGACGAGCGGCGGATTTGATCTGTAAGGGAATAAGTTTCTTCTTTGGGAAATGCTTTGCTCAGTTCAAAGATCGTCATCGCAGCGTCAAACGCTTTCTTGTAGACCTCCAGTTCTTCATGTCGTGTAATTTTTGTCATAACGAGACTATCTTCTTTTTCTTTCTCCCATTCTCCCTTCTCGGCTTCTTTTTTGACACCCCATCTCCCCTTTTCCCTTTCTCCCCTTCTGCCCTTAAGGCTCCCGCCAACCCGGAAGTTCGCGGTTGGCCCGGCGGACGTAGATCGATGAACCTTTGACCTCGACGACTTCGACCTTTTCACCTTCTATTAATTTTGTTTCGCCATCGATGGGAAATGCCGTCCATGTTGAGCCGAAAACTTTTACGGCCGCCTCATTGAGAGCACCGGCGCTGGCGGACGTGACCGTACCGACTTTGCCGGGTAGCGAGTCGACACCCGTCTTCATCGTGCGATCGGCGTTGTGCGGCAGGTATCTCGCGAATATCGTTCTCGACATTGCCGTCAGAGCAATGGAAACAATCGCGAAAACCAGGAATTGCGCGCCGAGTCCAAACCCCATGAAACCAACCAAGGCCGCGGCGAAAGCTCCGATCCCAAACCACAACAAAACGAACCCGAGGGTGAATATCTCAGCGATTATCAAAACGACGCCGATGATAAGCCAGACGATCCAATCCAGGTTCTCCATATCCGTGATCCGCTCTCAATCATAGTATACGGGAGGTGCCCCGATTTGGCGCATGTCGTCCGTCTCAGACAGTACAATGGTCTGGCTCCGTCAGTTTTTGTTGCTAAATAGAGGTGGAGCGAGTATAGTTACGGCACTTCGCATCGCAGAAAGATGGGGCAAAGCGATACCTACCTCGGGTCTACCAGATTCCGTCTAAAACAACATCCGTGCTGGAGAAGTTCCGGGGATCAAGATTATTGCACCGTCTGATTCCCGCCTAATAGTTTGCGTAACAAATCATTTGTTGCAGAGCTAAATGGGATAGAAGTAGATTTAAGGAGAATTACAGATGACTAAACGAATGAATTTGGGTGGGGCGGCTATTTCGCTGATCCTCGCGATGTTTCTTGCCGGTGCGGTTTTTGCGCAAAACCAGATACCTCAGTTCAAAGTAGGAGACCGCGTCGAAGTGGATACTTTGTACAGTATGAATCCGGAAAAATCACCGTTCTGGAGCAACGGAACGATAGTCAAAACGGATGACCCCAAAGAACACTTCGGAAGTTATACGATCAAGCTGGATAAAGATGGTCACGTGATGACCCTCCGATTTATCGACACGCAATGGATTCGGTTGCTTAAGGAGACAAACGCGGGATCTGCAGATAAGAACAAGGCCGGCGACGGTCTGGGTGGCGGTCAAACAACGTTCGAGAACAAGACGGAAAAGCAACCGACGCAACCCGCGGCCGGTATCACGTCGTGTTCGCCCTCTGACGAGTCAGGCGGCAAAACTCAAGGCGACATTTTCAAACGCTTAATTCGCGAGCGTTACGAACACAAACCGGAAAAAGACCGCGACAAAACAGCCACCGTCACCTTCCAGTCTTTTAAGCTGGGGACAGCTCACAAGTGGCGACCCGGCGTTGGCGGTGAAAGCCCAGACGGTCCCGGTGGAAATGCTGGCACAACGATATATCCGGTCAAAGCCGTTTATACGGTTTGCGAGGATTATCCCGGGTTTAAACCGACCGGATATACAGGCGAGATTCAAACCAGGCAGGACGACAATACGTTTTACTGTTTCAAGGACCAGTTCGGCGAATGGGTATGCAATCTCGGTGAAGGCAAGACTGGCAAAATTACCTTCATCACCAAATGACCAATCAACGTGATTTGACCGTACATCCTAGAGAAACAGACAGAAGTCGAACAATTGCCGGTGGGGTTAGAATTTGGACCGGAATGAAGGCGAGAACCGCATCGGCCGGATCACCTGATCGATCCCGGCAGATGTTCCTCAATACATAATCATGTTATAGCGGTCTCTGAATATCTCAGGTGAAGACAAACCGGTGACGTCGATCGAACAACGAATTCGCTCCGTCTTTTCATGTCAGTATCAAAAATAGAAGTTAACAGGCTTTCCTATTTATAAAGCTGCCCGATGTATTGGCGGATCAATAAGTATTCCGTCAGTTCACCAGGCACCCCGTACCGCTCTTTCCACAACCTCCGATGATTCCATTCCTGGTCTGACGACAGCCGCTGATATTCTGAAACGTGAACGCTTTTGTGAGGTCGGGACCCGATATTCCGGCCACCCACATGGCGTTGATGCCGTGTGACGCTGAGTTCGCTATTGTGACGTTGACGAAGTTGGCCGGCGAGGGTATGTACCTTTCGTCCCAACCGATGAACAGCCCGGCCCAGTCGCTCGAGGGAACCGGTCTGCAGTTCGCGCTGACGATTCCGTTCCAGCCGCCGGCATACTCGATTCGGGCGTTCTCGATGCGACTTCCCGCTGCCGACTTCAGCCACACTCCGGGCCAATCACCCGGTGCCTTGGTAGTTTTCGACGAGGTGAAGAGGATAGGCTGCGCCGCCGTGCCGAGGGCGAGCAGCCTGGCTGGAAAGGGCGCGCGGCCGGTGGTCGCATCGCCGATCATCAGGTATTTGTCAAACCGAAGCTCCACGCCAGGTTCGATCGTAAGCGTCGGCGTAAGCACACCCGTGGGGTCGCGGAACCAAACCGCATCATAATAGAAATAGTACGGCACGCCGAGATTCTTGAGCGTCAGGTCGCGGGCGATGTAATGCGATTCGGTAAGGCGGATCTGGTCATGCACGTTTCCTGAAACGTGCAACATCGGCAGTGTGCCCGCCGCCAGAGCCGTCATCTGGATCGCCGAGTCGCCGTTGCCGCCGGGATAGCTCCCGCCCCCGGTTACCGAAATGTCGGTCGAGTCGGCCGTGAACCCGGAGCCACTCTCCATCACGATACCCGTTCCGACCGAGTTCTTTACGGCGAGGTGGTCCGCTTTGACCATCTGTACCACGACTTTCGATGTATCGGCATTGGCCCGCAAATAGAGGCTCGACCCCTGGCTCTGATTGCCGCCGCCGCCGTTTTCGAGCGTCGTGTACGAGAGGTCAAAGACAGACTCGGGCGTGTAACTATACAGGTATCCCCACTTCCCGCTGCCCGGGATGTTGCTAATAAGCACGGGCTTGTCGACGGTACCGGCCGAGACGAGCTTTGCCGGGTTGCCCGGGTTGCTCAGGAGCCTGATGGTCCTTCCCGGTGCCGCTTGTACTGTGGCACACGCCGCCAAGGTAAGTGTTGTGCCCGGGCGGATCGTGATATCGGAGCTCACTTTGTGCAGAGTGCCGTCACCCGCCCACGTCTCATTTGCAGTAATATCGGCGTGGTGGTCGATTGTCAACCCGTTGGCTGATCCGCAGCCCGGAATGGAGGCTCGCTGCCTGGCAGTGGTAATCCATAGCGGAACCGATGTTGATAGGTTAGCCCACGCGCCGCTGGATGAGTATTTTACCCAGACACCGCTATTGGGCCAGATTCCTATCAGGTCGTCGTTGCCGTCGCCATCCAGATCGCCTGCCGTGATCTGGCTTGCTCCGGATGTCAAACTCGTCCAACTCCCAGTGGCTGAATCCCGGGCCCAAGCCATGCCGGCCCATATGCCTAGCAGGTCGGTCTTGCCATCTCCATTGAGATCGCCACAGGCTATCACGGCGGGCGAAGTGGTGAGGTTCGCCCAGGCCTGTGTTGATGAGTATTTAACCCAAATGCCGCTGCCAGGCCAGGAACCTATCAGATCGTCCTTGCCGTCTCCGTCCATATCACCAAGGGCGATCTGTGACGCTCCCGTGCTCAGTGACGTCCAACTGCCCGAGGCTCCATCACGAGACCAAACTACGGAATTCCAAATGCCGACTATCTCAGCCTTTTTATCGCCGTTAGTGTCTCCAACGGCCAATGAGGTTGGCCCGGTGCTGATGAATTGCCACGCACCGGTGGACGAGTACTTGACCCACAACCCGCTACCGGGCCATACTCCGGCCAGGTCATCAATGCCATCGCCATCGAGATCGCCGGCGGCGAGCTGACTTGCACTACTCGTGGAAAGGTTGGTCCACGCACTTGTCCTGGCATCAAACGACCACACTCCTGTTGACCAGGATCCCACCAAGTTCCGTCTTGGGACCGTAACCGTCGGAACAACGGTGATGCTCGACGGATCACGGAAGGTACCATAACCGCTACTACCCGGTGTTTGAATCCACCGTTGCCCGGTTCCGTTCGGAACGATGGAGGGAGTGATAGGTCGTGTTTGAGCTAAAAGGGCCGATAAATTAATAAACAGGCAAAAAAGGATGCCGACACTGATCACGCTCGGGTTTGACACGACTTTTTCTCCATTCAGCAAATTTTTCGTTTTAGACAAAGCCACCATCGCATGGTGACAATTGAACGACGGCTAAATTAAGACTAATCAAATATTCATAAGGGTGAGAAGTCGGAGCTCGGAACCCGGAAACCAGTACTTCTAATTTCCGGGTTCTTCTGAAGCCTATTTCCCGACGGCATCGACGATCGCCTGCGCAGCCTGTTCGACGACGGAGGTGATAATATCGTCGCCATCGCTCTTAGCCTTTGCCTTGAACTGCTTGGTAAGCGGCGAGCTGTTATCGGTGGTTGACAGGAGTTTGAGGTCAAGCGTCAGTTCATCTTTCGACTTAAAGCTGCCCGACATCGAAGCGGCATTGATCGCTGTCGTCGCGGCCTGGCCGGCGACATTACCGGCGACGCCGCCGGTATGGGGGATGCCGGTTTGAGCGACAGTTTGGGCGAGCATCTTACCGAAACCGGAACCGCCGCCTTTCTTATGCGAAGCCGTCGCCACGATCACATAGTCACACCCCTTCCGTTTCGCCTCTTCGGACTGTGCCGAGGCAAGTTTTGCTTCGAGCGGGACTATCTCGATCTTGGTTCCTTTCAGATATTCACCGAGCGAATTCTGAATCGCCGCACTTAGTTCCGCGGCGTTGATGCCCTCGCCTACAGTAGCGATTCTCACGCCCGCAAGTCCGACCCGGATCATGCCGGGCTTTTTCGTGCTGACGGCATTCTGTTCGTCCGATTTCGGAGCAGCGACGTTGCCGGGGCTCGAGTCCGGACCCGGCAAGAGCACATTCGACGAGATCGGCGAACTCAACGGGGTTTCCGGTCTTCCGCCGTTCGGAGCGACGGCGTTCCCGGGACTCGAACTGGCACCGGGCAAACGAACATTCGACGAGATTGGTGAATTCGAGGCGTCGATACCGGAAGATTGTCGCGACGTTTCCGATTTTCCACCGATCGCGTACATTTCCGAAGGGTATTTGACCTCGCGATAGTCCACCGGGACCTCGAACAACGCCTGATCGAGCGTCACGTTCGAGATCTCAACAACTTCCTCAACCGTCGAAAATGACTCTCTGCCGTTGGCGTCATACATCGTTATTTTCTGCCATAGCGGATAACCCGATTTTGCCGACCCGATCGCTTTCGGAACGATCTTATCGCTACATCCGCTTGATTTTCCGCCTTTGTTGGGTCGGTATTGCCGCGTCTGTGAGCAGAGCAAACCAAACTCGGCGTCGATCACCCATGAGTCCATTTCCATCTTCGTTTTCGACGGGTAACATGCGTCGGGGGAAGTCTCGGTCTCGATCGTCTGAATAACGTGCCTTGCCGTAAATCCAAACATCTGCTTCCTCTCGCCCGTGTCCTTAATGGTCGTTGTCACATACATCGTTCCGCCCCGGACGGCCGGCGTGCTGCCGGCGTTTCCTGTTTGTGGCTCTGGTGTTTTACCCGTATCCAATTCGTCATCGTAATATGTAACCGTATATGTCTTCGTCGCCGGAGCGATGTTAAGATCTCGCCTGAGATCGCACTGTGTCAACGAGATCATGGTGCCGCCCATCATCTCGGTCCTTTGCCGTTTACCTTTAATATACGTCGTATTCTCTGTCGTCCTGCCGCTTGTGGTTTGCTTTTTCTTGATCTTGACGTCCGCAAACATAGTCGTCGACAAAGCTAGAAACACTGTCGCCACAAATAAAAGTATGTTTTTCATAATGTCTCCCTTCTTCAGTTATTACTCCGCCGCTCAGCCTTCGGGTCAGCGAAGCGGTCTTTTTTTGACAGTGCGGATCACCAGTAGCGCCAGGGGTTTCCGCTAAAGTTCGCCTGGGTGTTGTAACTGATCTTGTAGATATCCATCATCGCGTTGCTTGTGTTCATATGCATCCGAAAACGCCGGTTCTGCTCCGCCATCGCCTCCGCTGCCGTCAGCTTGCGGCCGGTTGATTTACCGCTGGACGATTTGCTGGCGGTCGCATTGCCGGATGACGCGGGCTCCGGAGCGGGGAGCAAGGGCTTCAGAGCTTGGGCCCAGGCTGCACGATACTTGGCTTTCTCGGGTTCTGGCATCGTCGGCCAGTTCAGCCGCATCTGGGCAACGAACAGCGGCATACCGGCGATCTGCTGTTTCATCGCGTCGGGCATGCGCGCGTAGTTGCTGGCCGTCGCCGCCGCCCAGTCGTCCTTCAATTTTGCGTCCGGGGTTTCCTGCGGCAATCCCTGTGCCTCGGCCAGCATCAAAAACACGGCCTCAAGGTAGGCGTCAGAGGTTTGACGGGTGAGCGGCGGGTTGCCAGCAGCCAGGACCTTGTGAGACGACTCGTAGACCGCCAGGGCCCAAACCGCCATAGGCTCGTTCGGTTGCTTCCGCATTGATTCGAGCGCCTGGGGTTCATAGCTCGCACGCAGGACGGCGAGCTTCTTTGGGTCGGCCTTGGACAACTCGATCTGCAGTTGGACGACGCCCACGATAGAGTCCATGTCGCTCTTTACCTGCTTATTCCAGACCTCGACCGAGTAGGTTCGCAGGACGTTGACCTGATCGTTGGTCAGATGTACATCGAAGGCCCACTCGAAGTACTCGCCGAACCGGCCGACCATCTCTTCCGTCAGCGGCGGATCGCCTCGGACGAGAACGGGGCTTTGACCGGCGGCCGAAAACGTCAAAACGAGAAGAACGGCGAAACAAAATGGCGAAAATCGATTCTTCATGGAAAAACCTCCTTTTCTTCATCCTCTAAAGAAAGAATGCATCAGGCTCATGGGGGATTCGGTTATTTCACTGCAGACACGTTGAGGACAGTTGTCGGGGATTGACAGTAAGAGAGGCTCGGCAAATGACGCTCTTAACGCTCGGGTCCTGACCCGGAAGTCGCTTGCATCGTCAGTATAGACCAAGTTGAGATTACTCCCTTTTACTTTGGAGTTCCAACACCACGTTTCTTTGAAAGAGCAACTAACCATCGGCTTTGGCGCCGATTGGGACGCACAAATTGTGGTTTGAATTAAGCGGAGGGTCGAGAATAGACAAGATCAACGGCCGTGTCCTTAATATGGTCCTTTAAGATTCTCAGATTGTCGGCATAATTAAGAGGGTTCACGGGGATCCTGTTTTTCGCGGCCACTCATTTGTCATCTACTCAATTAGAACTCTTACAAATCCCCCAACTTTTTGAAACACTTACGCAGGAGTGCTAATCTCTAAAACGCGTGCTGGGGTGGCGGAATAGGTAGACGCGCAGGACTTAAAATCCTGTTCCCTTAGGGGAGTGCGGGTTCGATTCCCGCCCTCAGTACCACTTGAATCGCTCTAATATCAGGGATGGGGGACGTAAAACCTCATCCCTTATTTATGTTGGTATGCTTTTTGCGGGAAGAACCGCGAGGGAGTTATGAAAAAACGTTCTATTTTGTCACTGATCTTCGTATCCTGTTTAATTATCGCGGGTCTGTCTCAGATCGCCGACGCACAGAACGCACGAGTTCTGTCGGAGGCAATGCGCGTCACCGGCGATCGCTTTACCGTTACAACGCGAACGCCGAGAGGTGCCAGCGTCTACGCCGTAAACCGTCCATCAGCAGCAGTTTTGAACGCGATAGACCAAGGGCTAACCGATCTGTTTGCCGTTGCAAGAAAGAATGGCTATTACAAACGTCTGAACTATACGGATTACTCGATCTTTATCGGCCGCGCTGACAGAACGGTTGATAGCCAGGGGCAGTATTCGCCTGATATTGCGGTGGGCGCGGCGCAGTATGCCGGTTCCATCTACGATCAAGGCGGCTATATCTATGCCGCCGGCATGGTCATCTCAACCGATCCGTGCGCATTTGTGATCGCTGAGCATACACGCGATTTCGGCCGCATTTCGAACGTGGTCAGGTACGAGGGCGAGCATCTCGTGCTGTATCACAATGACCGGCCCCGATATCTTGCAACCCTCGACCACAGTAAAGGCGGGGGGCACCCGATATTGCAGTAGGCGGTAGGCTGTTGGCTGTTGGCGGTAGGCTGTTGGCGGTAGACCGTGGACGGTGAACCGTGGCCAATACTGCCAACCGCCGCCTGCCAACAGCCAACTGTCCCAGCCGCCCGATATCGTGCAGTAATAACCCATTCGGTTGCTTCGACGGCTACTCGGAAAAGCAACGTGTAAAGGGTGGCGACCCTCAAATAGATAATTTCTTGATCAATTAAATGTCATTTCTTATTGGCACGTGTATTGCTTGATTACTTCGCCCGGCGAACCGAATTCGCCGGGCGAAGCCGGAGGTTATCATATGGGCTCCAATTCGGCGGTTGTCCGATGGGCGATCCTTTCGTTATTGATCTTTGTAGGCCAAATTCCGATCTTTGCACAAACTGACTCTATCTACCGGCTTCCTGAGGGCACTCGTATCCTGCTGAAAATGGATGTCGAACTGAGTTCACGCGTGGCAACCGTAAACGATACTTTTACCGCGGCGATTGCCAGGCCGGTCATGATCCACGACGTCGTCGTTTTGCCAGTCGGAACGGCCGTTGAGGGCCGCGTCGTTGGAGTAGAACGGGCGGCTGGGGCGAGACAGGCGGGTCGACTCGACATAGTTTTCGAATCGATGCGAACCGCGAATTCCAAACCGGTTCGGATCGAGGGTTCGATGACCAAGGAGCTTGTTCCCGATTCGTCGGCCAAACTAAACGCCATGAGCGTTTTGGGCGGCGGTGTGATAGGCGGTGCGATCGGGGCACTTTTGAGGTCCGCAAGTGGTGCACTGATCGGAGCGGGCGTCGGAGCCGGGGCTGGCATGGGAATTGCACTACTCAAAAAGGGGAAAGAAGTGCGTATTCGCGAGGATGAGGAATTCGAGATCGTCCTCAAAAAAGAGGCGGTCTTACCAGTTCTCGATTATTAAAAAGATTAAGAAAAGTTTGGTCGTTGGCGAGAATCCGCGTGCGGCCATTCAAAGAGAAAGCCCGATGCGAAGGGGAGAGCGCGTCGGGCTTTTTCTATTCCTATATATGGCAAGTTGCACTTTCTGTTATCATCTCGCTCGATTTCATATTTCCTCCATTTCGTCTAAGAGCGACCCAAATGGTGCCGCGCCGCCGCATTTGAAGTGTCGGGATCTTTTGTTCCATATATAACTAAAGGCCGGACAAAATTTCTTACGGTTTCGTTTGCCGTGCTTTCCTGACCATATCCTTAATTTCGGCGGCGATCGTCGGTGCGTGATATGGGATGCCGTCTTTGATCGTCCATTCGACACCGCCTGTTTTGAATACCTTCCCGTCTCGGATCTCATCGATACCGGTTGGATAAAATACCTTCAGATTCTCGAGCGGGTTGCCGTTGACGACGATCAGATCTGCCTTGTAACCTACGCGAACGCGCCCCAGCGTGTTTTCCTGTCCAAGGATCCGGGCGTTGTTTACCGTTGCATGCTGAATGATCTTCAAGGGTTGAAAGCCCGCCTCCTGCTGCAACTCCATTTCACGCAAGAGCCCGAAACCGTACATCTGGTAAATGAATCCGGCGTCGTCGCCGACACCGATCAGGCCGCCACGTTTTTCGGATTCGATCAAGGCACGCATCCAGATGCGATAGTTTTCCTTCCAAAACGCCTCATCCGTTGACGTCCAGCCGATAAAGTAGGAACCGTGGTTTGAAGGGTTCGGAC
>OCZT010000703.1_pt1 | contig 33771 bp, 41 predicted proteins | sample 1539031 | NCBI WGS metagenome assembly OCZT01 (sample SAMEA3539308, study PRJEB22396) | soil metagenome | biome: tundra; feature: field; material: soil | place: USA | collected 2010-05 | depth 0.15 m | reverse complement strand
AAAAATACTTAAACATTACGCGAATTTTTGTGTTATGGTACATGATATAAGCAAGCCAGCCGTCCACACTTGGAGTTTTCCGGACTGGCGAGGGTTAAAAGAGGGGTTAAACTATGATAAGTGCTCTGGAAATTAAGGAAGTAGCGGTTAGCAATTACAACACCTATGTCGAGAAGGAAGACCGAGAAAAGATGGGTGAGTTATCTCTTGACCCTCACGAGATGGGGTACGAAAGTTATGTTACCAAAAACGCCGCCCGCCCTACTAGAACATGGGGTAGTGAAAGGTTCAGGGAGGCGATGGGACTGACGACTGATACGCCTTCCCTGGAAGAAATAGAGCGTCTGTCCCATCGCTTGCGAGCTAGTGACGGAGTCCAGCTTGCAAGCTTGAAAGGAACCACCAAAGAGAAGCGCGTTGCCTATACAGACTACGTATGTACGGCTCCCAAAAGCTTTAGCGTGGAGATAGCGCTTTTGCGGTCCTCCCCTAACCCCGAGGACCACGAAGTAGCAGAAGAAATTGAGACTCTTCTTACCCAGTCTTTTATTAAAGCTTTTCAAGATGTCAGCAACGTTGTAGGGCTTGGACGCAAGCGAGTGCCGGAATATGACAAGCCTATCTCAATGCATGTGGAGATAGGAGGATTCGAAAATACTCACCGAGTTGCGCGGCCAACTGCGGACGCACTGGAAGACCCACATTGGCACTCTCACTTGCGTTTATTAAACCTTGGTATCCTTGACGATGGCTCTATCAGTTCGGTCCATAATTGGGAAATTCGAGACCACTGGCTGCCCGTCATAAACGCTGGTGCTCAGGCGTATATCAAAGAAGGGATGGAGGGCTTGGGCTACCGCACCGAGGCTGTTCGCTATTCGGAGGGTAAAAAAGCTTTCCGACAGGTGGACCTAGTTAAGCGCGATGACGCTGTCAACCTTATCTTTTCCAGCCGTCACGAAGACATAAAAAGAGCTACCAAATTGCAGTTTCAGGAAAATAAAAGCAAGAGATTAGGCGAGCTTCAACAGGCCGCAGCACTCAAGGGGTTGGAAGAACCCAGAGAGTTAACGGAGTCCCAAATCACAAGATGTCAGCCAACCACCAAGCAAATCGAGGTTCTAAAACAGAGCGGGAAGAAGGCAAAAACCGACATCACACCGGAGAAGTTAACGGTGGTTTGGGAGCAGCGGCTCCGCGAGGCTGGGGCCAAGAGCACATGGGAAGGCGGCAACGTTAAAACCGAAAGCAACTATGAAAAAAGTTTAGAAACAATTAAGAAGCAGGTACTTTGGGGTGACGCCTTGACTACGCACTCCTCTTACTTTGACCGTACCGATATCTATTACTATTGCTATCAAGAAGCCCTAAAACATAACTTCTCGGCGGAGCAGCGAGACCGCCTGGTGGCAGAGATAGAGGCCGAACTAAAAACCCTACCCGAAGAGGTCCCCTCGACTAACGGCGCTTACACGACTCCTCACATGATAATTCGCGAGGAGTACATCGAGGCAAAGTTGCAGGAGTTACGCACCGCTCCTGGCAAGGGGGTAGATAAAGATACGGTTGACGAGAAGGTCCTAGATTTTGATAACAACCATGATTACAGCATGTCCGAAGAGCAGAAACAAGCCGTTGAATTTCTCACAAGGCCAGAGAGATTGGCTATCCTTTCAGGCGAAGCGGGGACCGGCAAGAGCACCACACTTTCTGTTCTCAGGGCAGCTTACGAGGCCGAAGGTTATAACGTCATTGGGCTCGCAACATCGAGCGCGGCAGAGCAGGTGCTTAAGGATTCGGGGTATAACTCCTGGACGATTGCGCTCTTTAACACCAGCCTGCGAACTATGGGACACATCAGCAAGAAGGACGGAGCGCGAGTTGATATCAACAATAAGAGCGTTCTTGTGATAGATGAAAGTTCGATGACTTCTAGCCAAGAGTATTACCAACTGTTGAAGACATTAGACGAACGAAAGATAGCTAAAATAATTTTGACGGGTCATGTGCACCAACTCCATGCGGTTTCGAGCGGTTCCATGTTTACGCGTATCGTTACTAATTGCCGTGACAAGGTGACCGTCCTCAGCGAGAACTTTCGTCAGAAGAGCGACCACGAAGCCTACTGCACAGACCTTCTCTTGCAGGGTCAAGCCCTGGAATATCTCATTGAAAAGCAGAACGAGGGCTTACTCCTTTGGGGTGACGACGACGAGGACACCATCCATAAAGCGGCGCAGATATGGCTTGACGCAGTTGCGCAGCGCTACAACGGGGACCGCACGCAGATAGTTCTTATGACCGACACCAACGAGCAACGCAGAATTGCTAACGAGTACATCGAGGCGGCAGAGAAAGCAAACGGAACGCTCCAAGGCGAAGGCTTGTATACGGGCTCCCAAACCTATTACGTAGGCAGTCGCGTACAGGCTATCAAGATTCTAACAGAGAAACGCGACGCGCTGGACGCCCAGGGCAATAAGACCTGGTACGACCCTTATCACGCTAAAACAACGAAGTACAGACTAAGCCGCACCGGCCAACTCGGAGAGGTTGTAGGTATCGAGGGAGAGAAAATAAAGGTGCGCCTGGATAGTGCAAAACCAGACGAGCTACTTACCTTAACACCGGAACAGGCCGAGATTTACTTTCAGGCGACCGTTGCTACCACCAAGCACAAGGTCCAAGGAAAGAGCGTTTTGGAGACCGTGGAGCCCAAGACCCTAAATAGTTTGCAAAACATCAATAGCGCATACGTCTCTCAGAGTCGTAACATGCAGAGAAACACGGTGGTTGTGTCTAGGGATATCCACGAGGAAGAGAAGCACTCCGATATGGAGATATTGCAGGCTCATGCTAAGCAAATGGACCGTAGCGGGCACAAGAAAACCACGCTGGATTTCTACAAACCCATCGGCGGAGCAGAGGTTCCTAGAGGTTTAAGCGAGAAGTCTAAGAAGTACATGGCAGACAAAGAGGCCAGGGACGCTAAGAGATGGAAGGCTAAGCAACTATCCATCGAGGAAGTTATCTCGACCAAACAACGGGCCAAAGAAGAAGTTGCAGCCGAGAAGAGAAGCCGAACCCATGGCATGCCTATACAACGAAAGACCCCAGGAGTAAACAGGAAGGTTGAAACCAAGCGCGAGCCTATCGAACAACAAAGAGTTCGAGAGCGGGACCTGGAACAAGGAGAGTTGGTTAAATAAGTTTGGCGAAGACCACGCTAAGGTAGTGCATGCTATAAGGTGACAAGTACATAACATTGACTTTTGGTGCCAAATAGGTAGTATAATTAACGCTATAAAACAACTCCATTCAAAGGATATGACAAGATGATTGAAGCGATAGAAATAAAGCAAGTAGACGCCAAACAATACAATGCGTCTTTAGAGCAAGGTAACGTGGATTATCTGGACGCAGAAGAGGGACCGTTAGCCCGCACTGTAATCAAGCGCAGTCAGTTACCCGCCGACCCAAAGGATGATACCCCTTTTGCAGCGAGCTTTCGAAAAGAGTTCGACACACATCCAGACTGTGAGGAGCTTGTCTTTCTCGGACGCGTAACGGAACACTTACTTGGCAAGTATTTTGTTTATTCTCACGCTCGTACTACCAAGTGGACTGACGACGAGATGACCCCCGAGCTTCAAGACCTCGCTAACAACTATGTCTCATGCTACGAAGGTGATTCTGAATTTCTTAACAGTCTAAGAAAGCAATTTGATAAAGGACGCTCGTTATCAGTCGCTCAGGCGCGGGGAGTTATTAACAATATGGCGGCTTGGGTCCGGATGGGCTTTATCCCCAATCATAAGCCTAACTTTTGTAGCGAAGAGGAGTGGCAGCAAATACTAGATGAAAAAGCAGCAGCTTCGGACCCCGATAAAGAAGACCTATAAACTAACCTAATTCAAGGAGTAAACAGTCATGTCCGCAATAAATGAAGAGGTCCTTACCGAGTATTTTGGATATTCGCATGCTCGGGAAGAGAAGTGGTCGGATGACGAGATAGACCCATTTCTCGAAGAACTCGCTAAACTCTATGCCGAAAGCTACAAAGGGGACTTCGAGTTTTTGGATAACATGCAAGAAAAAGTTGAGAAAGGATATAAGTTATCCATCCCTCAGGTTCGGGGAATTGTAAATTGTATGGCGGCGCAAGTCCGAATTGGATTTATACCCGACTATAAGCCCAACTGTTGCACCCCAGAGCAGTATAGCGAGATACTAGATGAACTAGAAAAAGAGGGACGCCTTTGACGCCCAATACGCGTACTACCGTCCGGCACGTGTCCGATTAACTATCTATACTTAACATAAGCAATTATTCAATAAGGAACAGACACAATGCTTGAAGCGAGAGAAATAAATATAACTAATGCTAAAGGTTACAACGATTATCTGGAAAAAGACCTAAGCGAGGACGGTCAGGAGACTAAGACATGGGGCTCGCAGCGTTGGCTTAGCACCATGGGTCTATCTGGGGAACTGCCGACCCCAGAGGAGATAGAACGAATCTCAGAAGGTAGACGAGCTAACGATGGCAAACAGCTTGCCAGCTTTCCAGGGGCGGCGCTAGAGGACCGCGTCTTTTTCATTGACTTAGTTTTTTCGGTCCCTAAATCTGTTTCTGTGGAGTTAGCCTATCTGCGTTCTACCGGAGTGCCAGAGGACCTTGTTATGGCTACTAGATTAACGGACTTAATGGACGAGTCTTTTCGTCAGGCCACAAAGGATATTTCGGAGCTGGCCTTTTTAGGACGGAGAGAGGTTAAGGGAAAGATGGTGTACTTGCCTTTAGAAGTTGGAGGGTTAAGAAATCGGCACGAGGTAGCAGACCCGTGTAAATGTGGCTGTCATCGGCTCCCTGGAAGCGACCTTGAAGTTCCCGAGGAGCATATCCATTTTAGAATGTTAAACCTTGGGCTTCTTGAGGACGGCACATTTTGCGCGGTTAATAATGGGGAACTTAGAAACTGGATTTCGCCATGGAACTCTTTGACGATGGGATATTTTAAGGTTGGAGCCGAGCGCTTAGGTTACCCCATGGAGCCTGTGGTTTTTTTTGAAGGGGAGGAGAGCGAGCGGTGGGAGTATGACTTCGTAAATCGCAATGCGGAAGCCAACCTATATTTCTCCCCTCGGCACCTTCGAAGCCAAGAACAACGAGACGAGGACGCTGGCGAGCGAACCCTTATACAAATTACCAACGACGATGACCTAATAGAACCCTCTGATATAATAGCCCGCCTACATGATTTGGAGCTTATGGGGGCCAACGGTAGAGAAGTATTCAACTGCGCTTTGGAATACTACTCCCTGCTAAAGCTAGCTGACCAGTGTTCAAAGTATAGTGGGTGGCACTTGGGTATCACTATCGTTCGGGATTCCTTCTTCGCAGACCATACTGAATGGGTGGCGGAACAGTGTGGATTAATTGATACTCTAGAGGAATGGCCTCGGTATGCCGACCGACAAGCGCATATCCTGAAAGAGCTTCAAAAATCCTATTCTGCGGTCGATTTCGGCGGGGAAACGTACTGGATAGAAGCCGAGGCGTTTGCTCTATCGGGAGGTATAACGCGTGACACCTAATACGCGTACTACCGTCCGGCACGTGTCCGATTAAATATCTATACTTAATATAATCAATTATTCAATAAGGAACAACGCAGATGATAGACGCAAACCCAACTACTAAAGAAGATAGAACCAAAGCACTACTAGAAGAACTAGAACAGGGTATCGGTAACTTAGCCAATCAGGAAGAATGGTTAAAGTTCCTAGAAATGAACTCAAAATTACCTAACTACTCTTTCAATAATCTATTACTTATTGCAAGACAGAACCCAGACGCAACCCTAGTTGCCTCTTATAATTTCTTCAAGTCGCACGGCGAGCAAATCGAGAAGGGCCAGAAGTCTATTGCGATACTAGCCCCGTGTGTATACAACCGCGAGGTCGAAGACGAGACAACTAAAGAGAAAAAGAAAGAATCCTATATTAAGGGCTTTACGGCAGTTAGTGTGTTCGATGTTTCTCAGACAATTTCTAAGGGCGCTAATCTTCCGAAAGGAGCCAAGAGGCTTGAAGGCGCAGGCGATGAGCAACTACTTTCTCAACTTATTCAAGTTGCTAAAGACAATGGGTTTAGAGTCGAGTTTCAACCTATCCAAGGAGAGACTAACGGCTGGTGCAAGCCAGAGCAAAAGCTAATCGCGGTTGACAGCAGCCTCAGCGGGGAAATGCAACTTAAAACTCTTAGTCATGAATTAGGGCATGCTTTAGCGGAACACTCTTGTTCTCAAGGGGAGCGCAGCGTCAAAGAATTACAGGCCGAATCTACGGCTTTTATTACCATGAGACACTTTGGCTTTACCAGCGGACAGTATTCGTTTGCGTATGTTGCTGGTTGGAGCGGAGGCACGGACGAGGCACTAAAGGAGCTAAAGACCAGTGGGGCATTAATTAACTCAACTGCTAAGAAGATAATTACCTCCATAGAGGCTCAACAGGCCAAAATTGAAGGAGTTACGGAGTCGACTCTTGAAATGAATAAAAAACAGCAACTTCCAAAAGATTATACTATTGCAACACAAAGCGGAAATATCATTGCACAGATATCACACGGAAGTATTTATGACGACACGAAAGAGGGCTTACCTCGTCCGAAGAAGACACCTAGGGTAGTAAAGCACACTGCTTCTCAGGAGCTAGTACAAGCGAGCGTGCCTAGTCATAAGGAGCTATCAAGATGATGGACGAGCGTATCGACGAACACATCCGAAACATGTGCAATTCAAAGCGTTCCACACTCAAGCCATTACCGGCCTTCTTCGCGGTTTCTGACAACCAAATTTTCTTTATCAGGAAGGAGAAGGAACGCGGAACTCCAACATTCTCTGTATGGTTGGCAGAGCTTAGTTCTGATGGTAAAGGAACAGAAGCGCACAGAATAGCTAAACACAATCCTGGCGAGAGAACCTCTTACTTCGACTTCGCAACTCCCAGGGAGGCGACAGCCAAGGCCAAGGAGCTAGCGATAGAAGCTGGTTATGTAGACCCAAGACCGTCTCGGGGCCTCCCCCGCCCTGCCAAGACCTCAAGAGCCTTGGCTAGAGCTACTAAGAGCGCTCAACAGCCTTCTCATGACATTTCCTATAACAGAGGCCAGGAGCAAGCTCGAAGTCTTTAGAAACAACTAGGACCTCTAATACGCGGTTACTTCCCAGTCTTGAGTACCACTCAGGTTGGCGCATGTTTGCAAAACTAGCCTTGGAGTGGAGTTATTATTCCCATCATTTACTAATGTTGCATTTGCAATACTACGCACACTCGCTATTGTATACGTTCTTGAGTTGCGCGAGCCATCCGTATAAGTAATGGTTTCTCCTGGACGCAGAGAGGGGACGTTATGGAACGTTCCTGGATTATGCCCCATAAGCCATATCACCCCAGAAGGGACACAGGTATCACGATAAACTCCAACAGAGAGGATGGTGTGACCAAGACAATCTCCATAGGTTCCTACTTGTTGGGAAAAACCGATACTGGGAATAACCAGGTAATTAGCGGGGGCCTGAAATGGAGGTGGAGGCGGAGGCGGAGGTAGAGCTGGCCTGCTAGCCACTACAGGCCGAGGAGGTGGAGCAGGAGCCGTGTACATGGGCTTAATTACAGGGGGAGGACTAGGGATTGGGGAAGGTTTCATATTTAGATAACTCAGGCTTGAAGGATTTGCAATAACGGGGACAGGTGGGGTAACACCTTTGGTAGAGAAGGCAACGGTGGTTGTATTAAGTGCACGGGAAGACCCTTGAAAGAAAGAAAACCCTAAGACACCAATAATCAGGAGAGCCACCAACGAGACTGCCCTGAGGGAGAACACCCTCCCGTTGAATTTGGGGCTTAACTCAGCATTAGCTACTTTTTGTTTAGCTTCAAGTTCGTCCTTGTCTTTTTTCGCCAAGTAATCTTCTAGGTCATCTAACATGGCCTTAATCAGGGCAAAGGTGGAGTATTTGATATGTTCCTTATCCCAATAGTTCAACGTCTCGTTAGCTATATCAACCCGTGCCTGTCGTTTTTCAACTTGCCATCGATTGCGACCCTCCGCTTTATCCAGGCTAATTCTACGATTGCGTTCTGCCATGTATTCGCACCCTGCGGCTACTTTCATTATCTCGATTGTATTTGTCATGTTTCCCCTTTATTGAGTTTGGTTGTTTTAACCCCTTATAGCCCCACACACTACATGCAGGGCTTAGGGTATGTTAAAGTTAAGTTATCGCAACTTACTCTCCATTATTTTAGCTACAAGTTGTTCGCAGCCCTTCTCGATAGTTTTGATGAAAGGACCGTTAATGTGGTCCCGTCCTTGAGACAGATATTTAATACGAATGGCGTAGAGGGCGCCTTGGAGTTCGTGGTATAAGTCCTCAGCTTTCTCAGGACTCATCTTATCGAGCTTTTCTTTAGTAATCATTGCACTGTTCCTTTTATTATTCTTATACTTTAATTGTATAGGAAGGTACCGGACATGAAACGGACATTGAGTGTATGAAGCCCGATGAATAATTAGGCTTATCCGATACCAAAGAACCACATTTGCAAGGCGTTATTAACTGGACCAATAAGGCACAGGCAGGTTAGTAGGATTAGTGCCCTTCTGCGAAACTTTGGATACTTGGCAAAATATAGCAAAGCTGCTGAAAGGACTGCTGACATTACTATTCCCTTGGCAACATAGGGACCCCCAGGGATAAACATTAACCATTTGGCTAGTCCGTTGAGTTCGGCCTTAGTACCTGCCTTGCTGAACCAAAGAGCGGTAGTAAGGATATCAAGCGCTTGGAGGTTAAGAAAGATAAGAGATAAGGTTAGAATTGGATAATGCGTAACTTGCTTCTCTGCGTACTTAGGGTTGTTTCCCCCTGCTAGAGTTAGGGTCTCGTTAACTAAATCCATGACTCTTCTTCCATATCGCTAGTGGTACTTTTAGAGACTGAACGCAGGAAATAAGCTAGAACCAACAGCAACCCGACCAACCCTGCCAGCAAGCAAAAGAGCAAGCTTGAAGAACCTACCAAATCCCCGACATCATGAAAGAAGAGCAGGGCACCGAACGTACCTATCAAAATTGGAAGACCGTGCCAGAGTGCCATTTTATCCTTCTTGAATCATAGTTATTCTTATACTTTAATTTTATAGGAATGAAGCGGACACCAACCGGACAGTGGTCGTGGTACCCTATGAATAGTCTCTAAGGAGATACGGGCGTTAGTACAAAATAAAAGGACCTCCCTTGCAGAACAAGGGAAGCCCTCTATAAGAAACCCCGCTAGAGGTTAAGGGAAACTATGCAATCTATTTATACTCTTTTATTTGTCCTTTTTCATTAATAAGCTGTCAATAGTTTGTGCCAATAAAAAAGGCGGTAAAGTCTTTCGACCCTACCACCTTTGGGTAAGAACTTATTTTGGTTTAGAAGTTGTGTGCCGGTGGTTGGCTACCACTGAACGTAAAGCTGAAAGTGCTACTTAGCCCTTGGAGGGAATTGTCTAAGACACCAGGCTCGGGAAGATTTGCTCGAACTTTCAGGTAATCGCTTCCCGTAATTCCGCAAGTATCTCCTCGTGCAACTCTTTGAGCAATAGCGAGGGGGTTAGTGCTACAAAAAGCATTTGCTCCTACGCTAAAGTTTCCTATAATCGGAACTGGTACCGCAGAGGTGCCAACCACATCGGAAGGCGTGGCGCAAGTAGCTGCTTGACCAACTCCCGTCCAGGCAACAGTACAACGTTGGACGTATAGGTGCAAACCTTTGGTTACGTCTGAGTCTAATAAGCTAGTTGCGCTTGTTAACGCTACAGTTAATAATGGTAAGGTTATATCTTCGGAGCCAGTATTATTGACCGTAACTAATCCTGTGGAAGTATCCCCTGGAATCATATTTGCAAGAGTTACGATACCAGTTGCAGGATGGTCGGTAGTTTCGGTCAACGTACCAGGTGCAAAGAGGTTGCCCGTAGACGCGGACGCCGAAGAACTAAAGTATGCAAACGTGGCGAACGTAGCAACCGTTGCTAGTAGTGATACCAATACTAGGCTTAACAAAAGCCTCTTCTTGTTGTTTTTCATTCCAGGTTCTCTTCATAAAGAATGATAATTGTTATAACATTCTAAACCACCGAGTGTCTTATATGTTCAAATCGCAAGTTGCTGTTACTCGTTCTTTAGTTGGTGCGGGCAGGTACCTAGACGAGACAGTGGGCCTTATGCCCGTGTTTGCTCTTTCTTTCGTATCCCGAACTGGTTTTGGAGTTGGCGTTGTAGTTGCTTCTCCATTCTATCTTCTTCTTTCAGGGTTACTTCGACCTCGGTCAGTGTTGCCATAACCTCGAAAAACATAGCCTGTCTTATTTCTGCCCCACCGATGGACCTACGGTATCTTTCCAGGTCAGCCAAACATATCGCATTACTGCTTGCTCCACTATACCTATTACTCTCCCACCGCTCGACCATTTGATTGGCAACATCAATTTGTATGCGCTCTTGCTCAACGGGCCAACGCCAGGCTTGCTCTAAGGAGTTCCTCTTACTGTTGCGCTCTATCATGTAAGTAGTAGTGGCGCTTTTCATAAACTTTTCTACTGCGCTTATCATATTAGGTTTCCTCTTTCTTGATAATCGTTATCTCTCCGTCCTTGACATCAAAGAGCAACGACTCGTTTTCGTTCTGGTTAGCCAACCTATAATCAGCCAGTGGATTCTCGATTAACTTCGAAATGGCCCTGGTGAGTGGCCTTGCTCCAAATTTAGGGTCGTAACCTTCCTGCATTATTAATTCTCTGGCAGCGGGACTGAACTCAAGCTCGATTTTGAATGTGTCGTCAAGCCGACGAGCTAAGTGCGCCAATTTGAGGTCTAGGATTTTGCTTAAACCCTCTTTGTCCAGGGGCTTAAATTCCACCACCTGACTTAGGCGATTAATGAACTCAGGTCTAAAGAAGGTTTCAACGGTGTCACCACTAGCGCCGTGCCCGAGATTGCTAGTAAAAATGATTATAACGTTGGAGCAGTCAACCTTGACTCCCTTAGCGCTGGTGACGAAACCATCGTCAAGCATTGGAAGGAAGATATTGAAAATGCTCGGGTGAGCTTTCTCGACCTCATCAAAAATTAGAACAGCGGAGGGATGGTGTCTTATAGCTTCTGTGAGCCTTCCTCCCTCTTCTGAACCGATGTAGCCTGCACTAGAACCAAGCAGCCCACTCACACTAGACTCCGAATGAAACTCGGTCATATCGAATCTAATTAGCGCTTTTTCGTCATCGAAAACTTCGGCGGCTAATACCTTCGCTATTTCGGTTTTCCCAACGCCAGTAGGACCCGTAAAAAGAAAAGAACCAACTGGCTTGGAAACATCTCTAATTTGCGCATAAGAGCGCTTAAGAGCCTCTACAAGCGCGGTAATCGCTTCGTCTTGACCGATGACCTTGGACTTCATGGTTGGAGTTAGCTCGGCTATTCTGTTCTGGGCGTCGGCGCTCAGTTTGCCAACCGAGATTCCCGTTTTGGCTTCCATTGCTTGATAGATATAGTTGTCATCCACAACTGCGCTATTTTGTGTCACCGCCAAAGCACCGGCTTCTTCGAGTATATCTATTGCCTTGTCCGGAAATTGGCGGTTCTTCATGAATCGATACGCGAGCCGGTAGGTTAGCTCGCCCACATCGCCATATTCCAGGGCGTAATGTTGGGCGAGATTTCTCTTAACGCTTTCTAGGATATGTAGGGTCGATTCCTTGTCTGGTTCCAAAACTTTTATCGGACCAAAGCGTCTCTCTAAGGCCGAGTCCTTTTCAATGTCTCGGTACTCTTCGTCTGTGGTTGCCCCGATGACCTTTAAGCCTCTAGCAAGTTCCGGCTTGAGCATATCCCCGACGCTGGCCATGCCCTGATTGTCTTTCTTAGCGTTGATTAGCGAATGAATCTCATCAATGAAGAGAACGTTGTTGGGGTTACTCTTTAAGAAGGTGATTAGATTGGTAGTTTTCTCCTCCATTTCCCCATAATGTGACGTGCCCCCTCTAAACTGTCCAACATCAAGACTAAGGATTCGCATGTTACGCAACCGAGTGGGGATATTTTGTGCGTCGTTAACCAGGGTCCAGGCGAGTCCTTCCACAATGGCGGACTTGCCCACCCCGCCAGGACCTAGAAGAATTGGATTAGCTTTAGTCTTTCGCAGAAGAAACGTTGTCATTTGCCTAATTTCTTTTTCGCGCCCGACTGCTTGCTTTAAGCCACCGGCCCTTGCTTCTGCAACCAGGTCGGTTAGGTAAGGAGGGATTGCTTCGTTTCCGGCGTCCGCACCTAAGAGCATTGCCTGTTGTGATTGGCTGTGTTGCTGGTCTAGTTTTCGTTGACGCGCTTCGTTAATTGCAATAGTTACAGCAGCGTCCAGACTCTTATAACGATACCTACTTATAACCCATTTCCTATCCAGCACTAGCAACGGCTGTCCAAGAAGGGCATGCACAAACAACAGAGCCACTAATCCAAGTTCTAACCCGAACATGCCACCACCCACCATGGACATAAAGAGGAAACCCAGACTGCTCGCCAACAGGACGCCTCCTGCGGCGATGGATAGAGCGATACCAGCTAGGGCCAGGAACACACCCAGAATCACCGTAAAGCCGATGGGCCAAAGGCTGTGCGAGTATGGGATATGGGTCATCATCAACTGCGGTACACGCGTCATTAGCAACCCACCGACGCTGATAATTACCAGCGACAAGAGATAGAGGGCTCGTTGCTCCCAGAGTGCCCTCTTGCCCCAGGACAACAGAAGCTTCTTGCGATTCTTAAGATATTGCTTGTATGAAGAGAGATTATCTTTTAGGGCGTCTGCCAAGTACGTTAGCGCATACTTATTCTTGAACAGGGTAATCCCGCATAATATAAAAACGATAAATCCTACAAAGCCCAGGTTAAATTGGGTACTTATTAGCAAGAGTAGAATCGCCAACAAGACTTTGATAATTCCTATGCCACCCTGATAAAAGTCGTCTCGGTTAGAACGAGAAGTCGGCCAATCGATATTCCAAAGTTGGTCTCTAACTACTTGTTGCTTGTCTGCCAGGGTTAACCGTCCCAGAATCTCTGCGGTCTCTATCTCATCGGGAGTTAGTGTAGGAGCAGCGGGCTCCGTTTCGGTGGTTTCGACTGGGACTTGGGCGCTCTCCTGAGTCTCGGTTTGGGGTGCCGTTTCAATGACCTCCACTTTGGGTTCTGGTTTGGCGCTGCCATTTGCAGCAGCATTGACGCTAACAAGCGGTTTGACAACAGGCGTGGTGAGAACGAGTGTGCGTATTGCTTCGTCTATTTCTGCCTTAAGCTTGGGCTTAGGTTGAAAGCCAACTATTCTCTTTATAGGTTTACCACCTGAAAAAAGAATTAGAGTTGGAATACTTAGGACCTGATATTTCTGCGCCGTGCTCTTTGCAGTGTCAATATCCAGCTTGGTTATCTTTACGCTTCCGTTGTAGTCTTTATTCAAGCTTTCTACTACGGGACCGACCTGTTTGCATGGAAAGCACCACGTGGCCCAAAAGTCAACAAGCACGGGCTTCTTGTTCCACAGGACTTCCTTTTCAAAACTCTGGTCGCTTAGGTGCGTAATCTCTGCCATAGCTACCCCTTCATCATCTTGCGAACAACCCCGACCTTCTTATAGAAGGCAGCTTGCCGCTTGTAATGTTTACTCGGACTTATTATTCTAACACGTCCACGACCAAAGTTTGATAGTTCCTTTATCGATATTTTTGGCACTTCCTTCTTATTCTTACTATTCCCGCCAGGCGGGATTATCCACTTGGAGCCAGAGAGGTCTTGAAGTTTCTTCAACATTTCAACGTTCTGCGACCCACTAAAGAGCACAGTCGTACAGTTTTGCATGATAGTTTGGGTTAGGGGCTTTCCGTATATGTGTTCCAACTGTGAAAAATCTTGGATAATACAACTTAAGGTCAAGTTGTAGCTGCGGACGGTAGAGAGCATTTGCGGTAATTGACGCAGCGGACTAAGGTTCGCTAATTCATCAAGTAACCACAAGGAACCATGGTCTAAACCACGGTCATGATTTTGGTCGCTGGTCTTTCTAACTACCAAATATAAATAATCAAGCAAAGCACAAATTATTGGTCCATGATTGACGGCGTCAAGCGGGCTTACTATGAATAAAGTGCCCTTCCCAGTTCGTATCATATTTGCCAACCTCTCATCTTCGTAAATACTCTCGTTGGCTTCTGTCAGAATATGTCCCTGATATGCGTCTATGGCGCTTAAGGCAGTGGTTACGACTCCCTGCCTGGTTTGTGCGGGCAGGTTAGCTAAGGAGGTCAGGGCTTGGTAAGCTTCCCCACCGGCTCCCTGGACTTCTTGGCAGATTGTTAGAGGTTCTGCATATCTTTCAGTCCGGAGCCAAGTTACTAACTCACCAAACGGCAGTTTCCTGCTTGCGATTGCAAAAAGCAAAGGAGCTAGGAGTTGCTTAGCTACTATTTGCCAGAACTCATCGTTAGCTGATTGGTTCCCACTTTTTATGCACATCTGCGAAGCCCTTTGGATTGCAACGTCCCATGACTCACATAAGAAGGCTGGATTGAACTTAAAGCTCACAATTCCTTGCGGCAGTGGTACACTCCCCTCCCCCCGCAAGTCTAAGACGTAGACCGGACCTTTTTTTAATACAGCAGCTAGCGTATCGCGTACCAGTTCTAGTTTAGTGCTGGTAGCAACTACACTGCCTTTGAAATTTACGATGTTTGGTATAACAAAGGAACTTGTCTTGCCCGAACCGGTCCCGCCGACCACTACTTGATTATGGTCGTGTTTGCCTGCGTAAAGGGGAAAGGATAGGAAGCGAGCAATTATGACTTTGCCACTCCCTCCCTTGCCACTTGGTAAACCTGGAAAGGTTGGGGTAGCATTTTTAACGTGTGGCAGCCATTTATGGCGCGATATCCAGACAACTTCCAAAATAACTAACAGTGCGAATACCTGGATTATGGTTGCCAGGTATGGCTTAATCAGCACGTACAAGAACCAGATTATCAGAATATCAAAAAGTCGTCTTTTGATATGTAGTGGTTGACGGCGGACGTGAGAAACAAACGAGCGCACGGGAGCGCCAGCAAGTTTAACGAAGAAGAGGCGTTTTTCAAGTTGAAACAGTCCAAAGAGCGCAAGTATAAATACAATATACACTTCTATTGTATGGGTTTCGATGTAGTGCCCCAGCGAGGGTTCCAGACTCCCCATGAAGGACGACACGTTCGTTTCTAGGGTCGCTAGAAAATGAACTACGTTCTTGTCTATATTGGTAATGAAGTGAGAAAGTCGTGTCATTATATGCCCCCTTCCTCTAACCGCTGCAATACCGTTGCCTCGGTAGGTACTTTCTCGTCATATTCCAGACCCATAATGCGATTGTCTCTTGGGTTTAGAAGCTGGCCGCTTTTCAAAGCTTCCCGCCAGTTATCCATGTGGATGATATTTTCTATATCTTGCCAAAAGCGTTTAGCGTCCCCACCGCTGTTGCACTCTTGCCAGGCTAGGTCAACAGCTATCAAGATATGAATTAGTTGCCCGTAGAGGTACCAAGTCTGGGGCACTGGTATACGCATTTCCGCCAGCCAAAGTGCCGTATCTTTGGCAATTAGAAATCTCTCGGCCTGTTGGTGGGGCGGAAGTTCGCGTAAATCCCAATAGCGGATGACTTCTTCATCGGCGGGGTCTTTGCCTTTTACGGCGTTCTTAGCTTTAGCGGCGACGGCCATTACCTCCTCTGGTGAAAGAGATAGGGTACTTGAGTCCACCAAACGACGCTGGTCCTCTATCTCGGCGTCCATATCGATAGTAGGTTCTTTATCTTGCTCGTCATCCATTACTGTTGTCTCCTTATAGCTTGTTCGATTCGTTTTCTAAATCTGATTACAAGCCCTACGACGATTAGGAGTAGTGCGACTAGAACAATCCATCTAAAGTCCGAACTGTGGGTCTTAGGAGGCTTTACCGTAGCCCGTGGAGAGGGTGTGGCGCCACAAGTCGGTTTTGCTTTAGCTGCCTTGAGGTCGAGTCTGCCAATCGCACCTCCTAATCCTGTCGTGAACCAAACTGACCCGTCCTTGGCAAACGCTAAATCGCTAGGGGACGTTAGGCCAGTCTCGGCAGGGAGTGAAATAGGAAACTGAGTGAAAAGCCCATTTAATGTTATCCGTTCGATATTCGTACTGTTAGTTGCGTATAGGTTTCCATCAGGGCCAACGACAATACCCGATGGATAGTTGCTATTGCTGACCGAGGCACTGTACTTAGTAAAACCTCCCGAGGGAGTAATCTTATAAATATCACTTCCTCCCTCCGAAAGCCACATATTCTTGTCCGGACCCAACACCATGCTACCAACACTTGACCGGTCGTCTGGTTCTCTATACTCAATCATCGAACCCGAAGGAGTTATCTTTACTATCTTGTTGCCGGTGCTGGTTGACTTGACGAACCACATAGAATCAGCACCTCCCGAAGCTAGCGCTCCAAGAAATAGATTATTTCTATCGACAGGGATTTTGAATTCTGTAAAAACACCCGCAGGAGTAACCTTGCCAACGAACCCGCCACTGTTACGGTTTTCGTATGTGAACCAAATATCGCCATCTCCACCCAAGGCTATTCTGCCTAGACCACCTTCCTGTTTTGCAGTGTCAACGTTCGCGTTTGGCACAGGCCACTCGGTTATAACACCAGATGGAGTTATCTTGGCTATCTTGTTGCCGTAGCGTTCTGCGAACCACATGTTTTTATCACTTCCTAAAGCAATGCCATCGGCACTGGACCCAACGTTTGGAACAGGCCACTCGGTTATAACACCAGATGGAGTTATTTCTCCTATGCTGTTGCTGAGGTCTTCAATGAACCACATTGAACTATTTGCTCCCAAAGCTATTCCCGCAAAGTAACTGTGCAAGGTGGGAGTATGAAAGACGCTTATTGGTCCCCCACAACCAGGGGTTCCTACCACTGTTGGAGCAGCACCACCAGAGGCTTCCGCTTTTATCGGGCGCAGACTAATAGAGGCGAACATTACCGCACTAAGAACAAATAAGAAAAGGACCACTACTACACACAATCCTAAACCGTGGTCTTTGGTTTCTTGCTTGGCTTCAAACGGGTTCATGACTTTGTCCCTTCTTGTTTCCTATCTTATTTAATTGTTTCTTCCAAGATACCCGAGTTTTCCAAATCAGTTCCAGGACAATGAGCAACAGGAATGTAAGCATAATCATTAACAGATATGGGCGAATGAGTAGATACAAAATACCGATGACGACAAGGTCAACCAGGCGACGCCAAACATGGAAAGGTTTGCGCCTAAAGTAAGCGACATATAGGCCAAAAGGTTTACCTAGCAATCTTGTGAAGAATAAACCCTCGCTAATTTTTACAGCCACAACCATTAGGACCAAGAAGCCCAGAAAAAACTCTAATTCGTGACTCGCGACATAGCCCGAGAGGTAGTCAGATATTGAATTTATCATGATGTTATCTCTTCCTTGTTTTCTTTCTTGTTCTTTTCTATACCTTCAATTTTGTTTCCTATCTTATTTAATTCTGCACTCCAACGGCGACGGGTATTCCAGACTAGCTCGATAACAATAATTAAGAGGAACGCAAGCATGATTGCTAATAAAAATGGACCGAGTAGTACGTAGAAAATCCCGATGACGACAAGGTCAACTAAGCGGTGCCAGAAGTAGAAGGGACGTTTACGAAAGTAGGCGACGTATCGGGCAAAGGGTTTGGCTAAGAGACGAGAGAAAAACTGCCCCTCGCTAACTTTTACAGCCACGACGATAATGAAGAGGAAGAGAGATATTGAGTTCATGGCGTTATCTCTTTCTTGGGTTCTAGAACTTTAGTATAAGTCAGAATCCCAAAGCCAATAATAGTTTCCAATATAGCCATTACAAGGCCAGTAATAGTCACCAATAGAGCAATTACCAGGCTCTCACTTTGAGGGGCTGGGGCAGTAGGGACCGGAACTTTTAGATACGTATAGCAAGTAACTCCAATGGTGCCGCAGGGCGGCATACTCATGGCTAGTGCAGAACTGTTTGCAGGAACATAAACTCCACCCTTTCCTGCTGCCTCCACCGGCAAGACTTGAATACTCATTAGAAATAGAATTGAAGCTAATATACTAAGACATGTCTTTTTCATTGTAGTTTCCCTTTTTGTTCTTATAATTAACGCGCTAGCGCCTTGTGATTGGATACTTCTTGTCTCTCTTTGTTCTCTTTGTTTAAGACTTTGCAGGTCCAGTTCGGCATGACGCCGACGGCCTCTTCTTGTTCCGTCTGCCCGCACCTAAGAGCATAACTAGCGGGTGATATTTTTAGGTTGTCTAGGGTCATCTTTATTTCCGCCCTGATTGCGGCGATGACAGCGTCATTGATTGTGTTAATATCGGTCAAGGAAAAAACGGCTGAGTGCTTCTCCATAAGTGCTTGATTGTCATTAAGAACTTCCAGAAGGTCAAAAGTTTCTAGGTCACTTACCAGGTTGGCAATATACATTTTGCTGTCTTCCTGGGTCCTGGTGTCGGTTCTTCGAGTTAGATATAGGTTGATTGCATTTATTTTAAGATTGTCTAAAGTTTTCATTTTAAGTTTCCCTTTATGTTTAGTATAGCTTAATCGGGTCTCGCGCACAATGATTATGCTTAACATTTATGTAACTATCGTGTATCATGCCCTATATCTTAAGAAGTTGTCGGACCTTTAGTCTACCCACTTTTCTTTAAGCCGCGTTTTCTTCTCGACTTGATGAATTAACTATCGTTAGGACTGGAACCTTGTTTTGGTGCGGGCAGGTGCCTAATACATATTTAGCCCAATTACAATTTCTGCATAACGTCTGATATCCTAGAGGAAACTTGTTTTTATAAAGAAATTCAGTTAAAAGGTTCCCTATCTCTTTGCGATGAGCTGCGCCGTTATTATTGATATGGTCAATCTCCAGGAAAACCCTCTCGCTCTCGGGGCAGCAAGCACATTGGTTTCCATAGTAATTTAGGACAGCGTCACGTATTTTGCGATATCTAACCTGGCCTTTGGTTAGTCTGTTTATGGTTAATGAATCAACTATCTTAATGGCAGAGGCAGGGTTTTGATGGAGACAGGTACCTAAACGATACTTGCCTTCATTGCAATTCCTACATAAAGTTTGGTATCCTTCGGGAAAGTTGTTATCGATAAGCCACTTGTATATTTTCTTACTGCCTAGTTCTCTACGGTGTTGACAACCACCTCCATTGACATGGTCAATCGTCAGAACGACATTCTCTCGTTCGTGACAACAAGCGCAGGTGTTTCCGTAGTGACTAAAGACCTCCTCACGTATTTTGCGATATCGTGCTGCCTCATATGCCTTTTTCTTATCTTTGTGCTGCGCTTGATAGATAGCTGAAACTTCGCGACAATGGTCTCTGTTCTCGGTGTAATACTTAGCACTTCGTTCTTTAATCGCTTCTTTGTGTTGGACGTAATACTTAACCCGATATTCCTTGCGGAAGTCCTTGTTCTGGTTCTTGTTCTTCACATACCATCTAGCATGCCTTACCTTTATCTTCTCTTTCTTTTCCTCTAATGTGAGCATATCGGTTAACCTTATTTGTCTTATATTAAGTTTAACAGATTGCGTTGGTGCTAACTACAAAATCAATTAACAGACCCGTAAACTTTTTGTATCAAAAACAGTGCCTATTTCAAGTGGTTTCTTAAAAGGTTAGTTTACCAATTTTAGCCAGGGCTTATCGCTTTTATTGCCTGACTCATCGAGGATATAAATGCCATCACTAGCCCAGCAACAGGGCTGTTCTAAGAACCGCTCACTAAAGGAGTTTGGCACAGCCCACACCGACATAAAAGCAAACAAAATATCCTCGGCAGTGGTTTCCCCAGCAGCGTCACGGACGATTGCGTCGGGGTAAAGGTGGGAGATTTCGACTAGAGTCTCCCTAATGGTCTTTATGCCCCATTTTTCTCTATCGGGGTTTGGTCTGCTCACACGTCCCTCGCCGCAAGAATCGCTGCCAGTTGAGTGAGCGCTCGTCCCTTGGACTTGTAGGTCTCCTTGATTGCGGGGCTCGCGGCCCCATCGTCGGTCAAGGCGAATGACCCCCAACGCCATTCTCTGCCGTGAATGGGGCAGCAGTGGACTCCAAGGACATAGCCATTTGCAAAAGCTTCTTCTTCGGTAATTGTTGGTAGTGTTTTGTTTCCCATTTTAGTAACTCCTTATTGTTTGTTATTTTCTTATAATAGTATCTAATTAGCACACTGTCAAAGGATTGGAGGCCAAAGACCGTATACTTTTCCCACCTGCGTTCGTAGCAGTTACCGTGAAAATGTAAGTAGTTCCTGGTTCCAGTCCTACAATAATCGCGGTTGTTGGCGCGGGGTAGCCATACACGGCACTGCTTATCGTCTCCCCCACACTCGCAGCGCTGCTCGTCAGTGGCACCGTCTTAGCTGTATAGCTGGTATACGGTCCGTTTGTTGCTGGGGCCCGCCAGGAGACCGTTGCGCTGCTTGAACCACAGAGCGGTTGAACCGCCACTACTGCCGTTGGTGGCAAAGGCGCGGGAAGAGCGATGAACCTAGTAATTCCCGATTGGGGTTGTGCCTTGGCAGGTACTCCCATCTCCCAAAATTCCAGAAACAGCAACAGCAATAAAAAGGCTACTCCACCTATTACCATAACCAATCTTTTATGTGTTACTTGTGTTTTCATTGCTCACCACCCAATCGAATTAGAGGGTGAGGATGGCTTACTGGTCCCGCCAGCATTTGTCGCCGTGACCGTGAAAGTATAATTAGTATTGCGAGCAAACCCAGATATCGTTACTATTGTTGGCGCCGGATTACCTTTGACCGTAGTAGTCAAACTACCAGAAGTAGCTTTGATATTTGGGCTAGCCTTAATTGTATAGGAGGTATAGGGTTGTCCGGTGTCTGCTAGCGTCCAGGTAATTTTTGCAACCAGTCCCCCTTCGTCACAATTAAGCGTCGTTATTCTAGCGCACACAGGGGCAGCGCTTACTCCGCTTGGGGTCACAGGCGAAGCTCCTACGAGAGCGGAAGAACCGCCCTTGCCTTGTGCTTGACAGTTGAGAGAACCTTCCAGTAATAGAATAAGTACCACGACCGCTCCAACGAGTGCCAGGGCCAAACCAATAAAAGAAGGGCGACGATAAGCTCTATCTTGTCCGCTCCATTCTAATTCCTTTTTGTTTCGGAGAAGTAGAGTTATCAAAATAACTATTGAAGCGATTAGCGCAACGACCAACCCGACAAGTTGAGGAAGCGTTTGACAGTGGTCTCGATTCAAAAGCAGGATTATCACTACTCCGACAAGGAGGGCTAAAGCCGTGGTAATGGCTAAAAACTTCTTGTCTGTTCTTTTTGTCATGGTAGAGGACATCGAATAGGGGTTATGGAGTTCGAGAGTGCCGAAGTTGCATTGTTTCCGCTTCCATCTCCCACCGTCACCGTAAAGGTATAAGTAGTGTCATAGGTTCCCCCCCCTAACTTCAAGGTCCAGGGAGGAGCGAAGAGTTCAGCCGTGCCCTGAATTCCGCCAGGGGAAGATGTGGCGGTGTAATACACATACCATCCACCATTAGCGGGCTCATCCCAGGTAATTTCATAGGTTAATGAACCACAAGTAGATGTGGGCCACAGAGGGTTTGGTTTTATAGTTGCCACGACCCCAGTTGGAGATTGCGTCGATGGAGAAGGAGGAGGAGGGCAAGCATAAGGTGTAATACTATTAGAAACAGTCGAAGGAGCACTGGTGCCACTAGCGTTTGTGCTCGTGACCGTAAAGGTATAAGTTGTACCCAAACTTAGGCCACTCACAATAACACCGTTGTTCGCTGGGTTACCGGCAACCGTGGCCGTCAATACGTCTGGGGAAGACGTGGCTGTATAAGAAGTGTACGGTTGTCCCGCTGTCCAACTTATTGCCGCCGTAGTCATCCCACACAAAGGTTGCGCCGCCGATTGCATAATAACCCCATCGGGAGTCGTCTTATTAACCGTAACCCCAGTTGGCGGACTGGGCTGGGCTGCCGAAGCGGTAACTACGTGGGCAACCTCCACAGTGCCTATAATAAGAACGGCAGCAGTAAGAAAAACTATAAGCTTTTTATTGCCTTTGATTTTCATACCCCCTTCTTCCTTGACTTGGGTTTGAAGAATATCAACACTATACCTATAATCACTAACAAGAACCCAAGCAACATCGTTATTGACATAATTCCAGTATCCGGATTAGGAATAGCGAGGTATCCCGTGGGGGGCAACGGAGGAATAGGAAGCACAACAACGGGGGCTGGGGTTGGAGTTGGCGAAGGACTAGGAGATGGTGAAGGACACGCAACCGGAGTAATGCTGTTGGAGACATCAGAAGCAACACTGGTACCACCAGTATTAGTGGCGGTGACCGTAAACGTATAAGTTGTACCAACTGCTAAGCCAGCAACGGTTGCTGGGCTTGAAGACGCACTACCGGTCAAACCGCCAGGAGCAGCAGTGGCGGTGTAACTCGTGTATGGACCACCACTTGCGGGAGCAGTAAACGCAATGGAGGCAGTGGTGCTGCCACAACTTATCGAAGCGACCACGTTGGTTGGGGCCACGGGACATAAGTTAGGAGCAATGCTGTTCGAAGGACCGGAGGCGTCACTAGTGCCGCCAGGATTGGTGGCAGTGACCGTAAAAGTATAGGCCGTACCAATAGTTAAGCCAGAAATAGTGGTGGAGGCGGCAGCGGGATTACCGCTAACTGTGGAAGTTAGACCGCTTGGACTAGAGGTAGCGGTATAAGAAGTGTAGGGTTGACCATTGGCAGGTGCAGTCCAAGAAATAGTAGAGTTGGTTATCCCGCAAGCTGGTTGACTTGCGGTTACTCCTGTAGGAGGATTTGTTGGGGGGACAGCAACGTTTATATTAACGTCGGCAGAGTCATCGGACGGATAAGGCTGGAACTCGTCTTCGGCAGTCTTTGTGGCAGTATTAGTAATAGTCCCAATACCGGTGGCCGTTGCAATTATGGTTAGGGTGGCGAAGTCAGAACAAGTGTTACTATCTAAGCAATTAATAGTTCCGATGTCCCAAAGACCAGTGCCATTATCGTATGTTCCTTGAGACGTGCTAGAAGATACGTAAGACAAACCGGCAGGAAGAAGGTCGGTAACCTGAACACCTGTCGCAGTGGAAGGCCCATAGTTGGTAGCTGTTATCGTGTAGGTAACATTGGCCCCATAGTCCGGAGTTGGGTTATCGACGCTCTTTTGGATGTAGATATCCGCTGCGGGAGGCACAATAATTGTGGCACTGGCCGAATCGTTATTGGTATTCGGGTCAAGCTCCGTCTCGGCAGTTTTGGTAGCCGTATTTGTAATGGTTCCGGTAGCCCCAACTCCAAAGCTCATAGTTAGGGTCGCAGAATTTCCGTCTAGTAGAGTCCCCACAGGCCAAACCAATACGGAGCCAGGAGCAAAATAGATTCCGGCGTCACCTTGAGTTGCTGTCGAATTTTGATAAGATAAACCAGAAGGAAGCGGGTCACTCACCTGTATTCCATTTGCGATATCGGGACCGTTATTAGTCGCTGTTATCGTAAAGGTAACATTGTCATTAAGGTTAGGAGTTGGATTATCAACTGTTTTGGTTATAGCAATGTCTGCGCTTGCGGGAGGACATGCAATGGGAGTTATGCTGTTGGAGGGGGTAGACGCAACGCTGGTACCACCCGTATTGGTTGCCGTCACCGTAAATGTATAAGTGGTTCCAAGAGTTAGTCCAGGAACATCAACAGCGGTGTTCGCTGGACTACCTGTAACCGTTGAGGTCACTCCGTCTGGGGACGAAGTTACAGTATAAGAGGTATAAGGTTGGCCGTCGGCCGGAGGACCCCAACTAACGGTCGCCGTAGTTGAGTCGCAGGTTGGCTGGAAGGCTGTAATCCCAGTTGGAGGCTCTGGCGGTGAAGGACAAGCGAAAGGAGTAATGCTGTTCGAAGGACCGGAGGCGGCGCTTGTTCCATCGGCAGTAGTGCCAGTTACGGTAAAGGTATAAGCTGTTCCGATTGTTAATCCACTAACATTTGCCGAGGCCGGAGCTGGGTTGCCGTTAGAAGTGCCGGTCAAACTATCAGGAGCCGACGTGGCCGTATAAGAGGTATAAGGTGGGCCAGGGGGAGCGAACCAGCTTATAGTTGCAGTTGTTACTCCGCAAGCCGGTTGTGCTGCGGTTACAAAGACTGGGGATGAAGGCGGTGGAGGACAAGCGAAAGGAGTAGTGCTGTTCGAAGGACCGGAGGCGGCGCTTGTTCCATCGGCAGTAGTGCCAGTTACGGTAAAGGTATAAGCTGTTCCGATTGTTAATCCACTAACATTTGCCGAGGCCGGAGCTGGGTTGCCGTTAGAAGTGCCGGTCAAACTATCAGGAGCCGACGTGGCCGTATAAGAGGTATAAGGTGGGCCAGGGGGAGCGAACCAGCTTATAGTTGCAGTTGTTACTCCGCAAGCCGGTTGTGCTGCGGTTACAAAGACTGGGGATGGAGGCGGCGGCGGGCAGGCATAAGGTGTAATGGAATTGGAAGGAGAAGAATAAGTAGGTTGTCCGTCTAATCTATCAGATTTAATCGTAAAACTATACGTTTGACCTATTGTCAAAGCAACAGACTGCATGGTTGTAGGGGGGGGGTTGCCAAACACAATACTCCCGCCTGGTGTGGCAAACACGTCAAGGGAAGCTGTATATGAGTTCCACGGGCTGCCCGAGGCGGGGGCGGTCCAGGAAAGAGTTGCGGTAGTCGAACCACACGCAATCGTGGCGACTACATTCGTTGCAGGACAATAGACTGGTCGGAGTAAAGGAGATGACCAAGACTCTACGCTGGTTCCACTTGCATTTGTGGCCGTCACACCAAAGGTATAAGATTGTTGTATTGTTAATCCGGTAATATCTACTGATGTTGGGGCAGGATTACCGGAAACCGTGGCAGTCAGTGGCCCCGTGAATGTAGGCGTATTCGTAGAGCTATTGTAAGGTCCTACACTATATGACGTGTAAGGTCCTCCGCTTGTAGGTGCAGCCCAGGAAATTGTTGCAGTCGTGGAATCACACGATGGTTGGATGGCAACTACTCCGGTTGGTGCCACTGTTGGTGCTGGGGGAGAAGGGCAAGGATGAGGCGTAATTGAATTGGAAGCAGGCGAAGCAACACTGGTTCCACTTGCGTTTGTGGCCGTCACCGTAAAGGTGTAAAAGGTGTAAGGAGGCCCCATTGTCAGACCCCCAATGGCAACAAAATGGTCGGCAATGCTGCCGGAAACCGTGGCAGTCAATCCATCGGGGGACGACGTGGCCGTGTATGAGATATAAGGCCCACCAGTAATGCCAGGAGTCCAACTAACCACCGCAGTTGTTGAATCACAAGCGATTTCTACATCGACGTTGTATGGCGCGGCTGGCACAGGAGCAGCAGCTTTAGCGCTCCCGCTGTTTAGAATAAGCCCTGCACTATTCAGTACCAGAGCAAGAGCTACGATAAAGACTGGAATTTTAGTTTTGGCTATTCTGTTTTGCATGTTAGTTTCCCTTTATTTTTAATTTCCTTTCTTGCGTAATTTCAGTTGATTTCTTGAAGGATGTTGATTAACTTTCATCCATGACTTTACCCATTCCTCTACTTCATTTTTCTGGAACCCAAGAATTCCTGAAAGAACAAAGAGCGGCTGCGGGAAGCCTGTTCGCTTAGTCCATAGGCTCGCAGTATTTCTATGAATCCCGTATTTGGAGGCAATGTCCCCAATCCCCATAATCCCGTATCGGCCGTATTTGTTTTTTGTTGTTTTGTCGAGTATTTTCATTTTGTTTTTCCTTACTTATCGATGTTAGTTATGAAATAGATGTATTCTTCTAGGTCCTGATAAATTACCATTGCCGCCAGGTAGCTAATTGATACCTCCCACGACCCATTTTCTATTATGTCATTTACTGGATAGTCAAACTCGGCTAGCTCAGGATTAGCGGCTATGACCGCCAAACGGTCTTTCGTTTTACGAGGGACCAAGGACTTACACACCTCATAAACCGTTTCAAACACTAGGTCATCGTTCTTTCGGCTGGCGAAATTCAGGTCTTCATATTTTTTGCCAAACTTCCTTTCGGCTTTGTCCCTTAACTCATCTATCGTCATTTTATGATTTCCCTTTGTTATTTCTATTTTTACTATACCCTATATCCTACACACAAACAACGATTATAATTAACGGTTGTGTAACTATCGTGTATCATGCACTGTTTGGTTAACGCGAACGCAACTGCTGGTTGTTATCGCCGCGCTGTTGATTAACAAATCGCTGCGCCATACTCTCGGTGTGCAGGGCAATGACTTTCTCCGAATCAACGTTACGTCTTAATCTCGGTGTCTTTGTCGGGCGTGGTAGACCCACTCCTTGTTCCTTGGCTTGGATTTCTGCCCGTCGTTCTCTTTGAGCTTCACGTCCTTTGGCGTAGAGTTCTTTTTCGGTGGCATGCAGTTCTGCCGTGTTTCGGGCAATGTCTTCTTCTGTGTAGATAGTGGAAGAAGGTGTCTTGGTTGGGCCTGGTAGACCCACTCCTTGTTCCTTGGCTTGGATTTCTGCCCGTCGTTCTCTTTGAGCTTCACGTCCTTTGGCGTAGAGTTCTTTTTCGGTGGCATGCAGTTCTGCCGTGTTTCGGGCAATGTCTTCTTCTGTGTAGATAGTGGAAGAAGGTGTCTTGGTTGGGCCTGGTAGACCCACTCCTTGTTCCTTGGCTTGGATTTCTGCCCGTCGTTCTCTTTGAGCTTCACGTCCTTTGGCGTAGAGTTCTTTTTCGGCGGCATGCAGTTCTGCCGTGTTTCGCGCAATGTCTTCTTCTGTGTAACTATCTTTATATGCCATCTCAGTTAACGCGTACGTGACTGTCCTTTATTATTCTCGCGCTGTTGATTAATAAATTGCTGCCGTATATTTTCGGTGTGCAGGGCAATGACCTTCTCTGAATCAACCTTGCGTTTCAAGCTTGGTGTCTTGGTTGGTCTTGGCAGTCCCACTCCTGGCTCCGAGGGTGCGAACCTTGCCCAGCCCCCGATACTCCCTTGAGACCGGAGCCACTCGTAGTTCTTTGCGTCTTTTATTTGCGGTTCCTTCTTTAATTGACCTAGCCGCGTTACCTCTGCTTTTTGCTCGCGCTTTTGTGTTTTCAAATAAGCTTTGGTAGCCCTTGCAATTCGCCTTGCTCTTGACTTTCTGATTCTTTCCTCTTCCGCGCGAAATTCCCTCGCAATGGGTGAGTCGTGGTAGTTGACAAGCGCTCTTTCAAAGGTTTCGGAGTTCTTGTATTTGTCATCTTCAAACATTCCTGATTTCTCGTATTCTCCATCGTACATCTGTGTTTCTCCTTATTGAATTGTTTTTTTAGTTATTCCCAAAGAAAGTCTCTAGCTCTTTAGGGGCATAGATTACAGACCATACTTGGTCCTGGTTGGCAGCGCTTATTACGCAAGCTTGGTCGAAGGGCGATAACCCTTCTAACCACTTTTCTATGGTCAGTCCAGGGGTTAGTAGACTTGCTACTTGATATCGAAAACAAATCTTCCATAGGGACATCTCCCTCTCACTGTTTATCATAGCCCTGTCCCTGCCTCTTGTGCTTGCCTACCTAGTTCTTTTGCTTCCTCTCTTTTGCTCTTTGCTTTATTAGCTCTTTTAATGCGCCTTTCCCTTGACTTTATTATTCGCTCTTTCTCCTGGTTAAATTCTTTTAACATTCGTGTATCCTCTTTCTCTTTTTCCGAGAGGTTGCTACCTAGCGCTCTATCCTGTTTGGTTTTTCGCGCTCGCTCTTTGAGATATGCAATGACTGCGTCTGCTTTCCGTTTTCCTAAAGTAATCATATTATCCCCTTTCTTTATCGGCCTTCTTGTTCTCTGTATCCAGGTATACTCGCTTGAAAAATAGCACTGTGGATATCCTGCTCTGAGACGTACTCCATTCGGCTATGACTTACTGGCGTCTTTGTAACGCGGGGTAGCCCTAAGGCTGCGCTCTTGGGATAAGATTCTTCCAGGGCTGCCACCATCAGGCATGCGGGGCTTGTGGGCCAACCTGCGTGCTCACAAGACTGGTAACGATAAGTACCTACCACTTGCATAACTTCCTGCGGAGAGCGTTCTCGCTCACTCCATTCATACTCCTTAACCCTTATATCCATAAAATCGCTAGGCCCTGAACGCCAGGCCACACTTCTGAGATTCTCGACCCATAGCTTGCGCCCTATCTCATTTCCAACCTCTTGCGTCAGGGGTTGTAAAGCAGTTACGATAATATCGATATTTTCTTTTCCTACAATATAGGCGCTCATTTACTTGTCTCCTTGAATAGTTTTTAGTTCTTTAATATAAGCATAACATATACTTGCATGACAGACAATGTTTTGCATAAACGATAATGCAAGTATTTTGTATCATCGGTCCAGCAGCCCTAAAGGGACTTAAATAATGCGTGGATAATTCCTACCAACGCTATTCCTATGACCACTATCGGCATTATAAATACCTGTTCTAAGTGCATTTGAGTTTCCCTTATATTTCTATCTACTTATTATAATGGGAATAAGCGGACGCGTACCGGACAGTCCTAAACTTTCCTTAAAACAAAAAAGAGGTGGTAACATCTTTTGGGACATTACCGCCTCTCTGTTATCGAAATGCGTACTGGGGAGTTCTAGTGGTTAATATGGGTTCTGGTCGTGTTCTCTATTCCATCTCCTTATTTCGCTATCGTCACGTTCCTGCTGCTCTTGGCGGTCTCGTTGGATTTGTTCCGCGTCTCGTCGCGACTGTCTGATTTGTTCTTGGTCGGAGTCATAATCCATTTTGTAGTTTCCCTTTTGTTTGAGGTTTAATTTAGTTATAGTATATCTTATCAAGGCTAGATACACAATACTTTATGGTAACAATTATGTCTCTGGTGTTGTTGTTTTTAATTTCAAGGGTTGGTTTACTTCCTCTTAAGTTAATCTAAAACCAGAATAAGCCCATGAAACTTGACTTAGTATCTCATCCTCTAAACACAACGCTTCAAGAGTTAACTCCCCCCCACCGAGCTTTACGGCAGCTCCGACCTTTACAAGAAACATTACTGACCATTTGCAGGGGGGTATTGAAGTCAACTAACTTCTTGTCTTCCGACGGTTAAAATTGCAGTCGGTTAAGATGTCCTTGCGATATAAGTAATATATCTTCCTGTGATATCCCTTCTAGTCCTTGAAAGTGTTTTATGGTTATTACGTATAGCTTAACTATCTTATAAAGTCAAGTGGGCAACAAAAAGGCTCCTTGTGGTCGAAGCACAAAAAGCCTTAATAAAACACTATCTTTGGTGGACTAGACCAAGGGATAACTAATTACATGGTACACTTTATTTTGATATTGTCAACCCCTATATCATAATAGATTAGGTAATGACGCCACGACTAGATTAGCCTATGGGACCACGCAAAGATTAGCCTAAGAGGCTAAGCAAAGCTTAGGTACTTAGTGTTATAAAACATTACAGTATTACGCCACGTAAAGATTAGCTTATTAGACCAAGCAAAGATTAGTCTATGGGACCACGCAAAGATTAGCCTGTTGGTAACATATAAGGTTATGTAAGGTATATCACTAAATGTTATATTGTTATTGTATCTTCTCTATTTGGAATAGCGGCTATTTCGTCGTTTGCTTTTCGCACTAACTGACGATGAAAGGAGGACTCTCTGTGTAGCGCATTATACCTTTGTCTGACGATTTCGTGTATCTGCTCTAGAACCTTTTTGGGGTTCTGTAATACCTCTTCGTTCTTGAAGCGCAGCGTTAAAATACCCTTGCGGGTCAACGCCTCGTCGCGCTCGATATCGGCTTGGGCTCGCTCTGTTGCCTTGTGATATCCACCGTCAACTTCAACCACCAGCTTAGCGGCTTCACAGTATTGGTCCGCAATATACCCGTAAAGAAGTGCTTGGGCCTTGAAGGGCGTTGCGGTGCCTGCACGAGACGCAAGGCTTTCATTCAAAACCTCCTCCGCCTTAGTGGGGTTTAATCTCATACGCCGCGCTTCACGTTCCTTGGGGATAATCTCCCCTCTTCTTGGCCCAGCCGTTTTCGGGACACGAGGCAAGCCCTGCACTCGCGGCTGCTCATTGGGTTCGTCAATGCCTAAGAACTCACGCATAACATTGATTATCTTCTTCTGAGCCATGTTTATTCCAACAAGTCGCAGCCGATGAAATGCCTCTCGACGGCTAGCGCAGCTTTCATTACCGAGTAACTGCCAGCACAAGGGTCTACTACAATGTCGCCTATATTAGTGACGCACTCAATTAGCGTCTTCTGTAAACCAATAGGCTTGGCGTGGGTATGGCTACGGTCGTTCTTGTCTATCTTTTCAGTCCAAACGTCAGGTATGCTGTGTGACTTCCAAACGCCTTTAGCGCGGAGCGGGGCCTTTTGGAGCACAATAAGATATTCACTAAACCTGCGGGTCCGATAGCCCATACCCATACGAGACTTGTTCCAGGTAATCATGTCTACTGGTTGGAGGGTTGAACCTTCTAATAAAGAGTGGACGCCACTGACAACAATGTACTTATCTACCCACAACATAAGGTGTCCACTTGGCATGAGACTGCGCTCAATTTCTGCGATAAATTCGTGTATTGTCTCATTTGTCATTTGGGGTAGCTCCATGCGTTTTTTATGGCGCTTTCCTTCATTGCCATAAGACTGCCTAGCTAAGACACTTCGGTACTGCGGGTCAAAGAACACTAGGGGTACGGAGTTGGCGGGCAACTTATTCAACAGGACGAGGCCGTCCATTTTTTGTTGAACGTCTAACGCCAGGTCGGGGACCACGAACTCTGGCTGAATAGTCTCTCGGTGGTGAGAAAATACTGTTGTATTTCTTGGTGCGGGTGTAATCATAATTTGTCTTCTTGTTGCGGGCTTATAAACTTATGCTGTGTACCTCAATCTTTTGTAGTCGTTTAACCGACATGTCCACGTACTTTTTCTCAATTTCAAAACCAATAAACTGTCGGTGCGTCTTTAGAACTCTCAAAGCCTCCGTCGAGACTTTGCCAAAGAAGGTCTGTAACCTTAGTCCTTGCGCGGGGTCAAACTTCATGCCAACCGGCAAGCTGCCAATCACACCAGCTTTGGCGGTCTTATCGTTTAATTTAGTATCCGACCAGTCGTCCCCCATTCCGTCCAGAAAATATGGAGGGTCGGTTGCGATTAGGTCAATGCTATTGGTGGGGAGTTTCTGAAAAGCTGTTAGACAATTCTCGTGGTAAATAATCGCGTTATCTATTGCGATGTAATTATCTGTTTGTTTCGTCATGTCGCATTAACCTATTTCTAGGTACCTAAAAATCTTATAAAAGTCTTCCTCTGTTTCTACGAGTCCAGTCTTGTAATGCTTAAACTTAGTTATACTGTTATTCTTAATATGCTTAATGGAGAAGTCACACTTATAAACGCCGCTTATTCGTCTATGTAGTTTGCCCTTCCCCGTCCAGTTGATATCTTGCTTCTTGACTACGGTTACGAAAAGCTCGTTTGGAGCAACGTCAATAAAGAGAATGGCGTCATAGTCCCGTTGTGCTTCTATATTTTCATGTTGAAAACCGCCGCCCTTTATCGTTATAGTGGTAAGCTTTACTTCAATCTTTATGCCATTGCACTTGACGTCCCAACCCTTAGTAGCGTTAGTTACGCTTTTTGCGTACTCTATATCGCAACCTTGGTTCTTTAGTATGTCGTAGGTTATTGCCTCTCCGACCTCTCCCTTATCGTCCAGAGATATAAATTGTATTTTCTCATACAGGCTGTCGTGCCAATCAAAATCGGCAGCAGGCTTGTGACTTAATATGTCATCTATTTTGCTTAGAAGGATGTCGGATATTTTCATGGTTTATCAAAATATCCTTCTTCTATAATTACCCCATTGATTAAACTGGTTCGCAAGTTTAGGGCGGAATTAGTAGAAAGAAATGCTGTCTTTTTCCAATCGTGGTTTCTTAGGAGTTTGCCTATATCTCTCTTGTGGTTTTTAATTACTACGCCATAGCCGCGTTCGTGGGGTAGCTCATAAAAGGACTTATACGCTCTCATTCCCGAGAAGGTTGTTGAAGGTAAATAGACGTCACACTTGCCTATCATCTTTTTGTTTCTTGTATTAGCTGGGTTGCCTCCGTCAGAAAGGGAATAGACTTTTATAAAGCTTTCACAGGTTTTCTTTGGCGGTATCGTAATCTTGTCCGTGTTTATCTTTGTCCATATCTGAAAGACAGTATTTATTGCGATGTCGGTCCCATCGGGAGACATGAAAGAATCAGAAGGCAGGTGCTCGTTATAGGCCAGTTGATAACCTTTAACTCTTTTGCCAGCTACGCCCTTGCCGTCACTATTGAAAAGCTGGGGCAGAATAAAGGCAACCATATCGGCAAAGGGGTACGACTTATTTATGAAGTCAAGAGCGAGTTTTCCTCTAACTCCAAACGGCGGGTTCCCAATAACGATGTACTTCTTAGTTAGGTCACTTGGAAACCACTTTAGATAATCGGCTTGTATAATTCCGGTATTATCTATGCCCTTAATCGCTTTAGGTTCTAAGTCAATCAGGATTCGGCGGTTCTTTGGAAGTAACTGAGAAAAGCAACCGCAACCAGCGGAAGGTTCAATGAAGATATAGGAACTCAGGTCGATATCGAGTTCTTGCGCGACTTGGTGCAATTTTTCGTAGCAGTGTTTAGCGGTGCCTGGTTTTGTGTAGAATTGGTCTAGGGTAATTATTGGTTTTAGTTTCGCCACGTCGTTATAAACTTATTTCAGTTTCCTCAATTTCTTATCTATATTAAGTATAACTAATAGGTACCACAAAGAGTATATTTAATTAAAACGTCTGCGTAACTATCGTGTATCATGCACGAAGTCACTAGGAGATAAAAAGAAAACCCTGACTTTTAGTCGGGGGAGTGTCAGCGACGAACAAGCTCACGAACTCTGCCATTCTTGTAAAAAAGAATGACAGTTCCTTTTCCATCTTCTCCATCCAGATATTCTTCTAAGGCAAGCGCTTCCGAAATTACTTCGACCATCTCTTTCCCTTTTCTCTGTGCTAGAGCAGCCAAAGACGCATAGGCAGCAAGACTAAAATTAACCTTAACAGTAACAATGTTTTCCATTATTCCTCTAGGCCAGGGCTCGCTCAGAATTTATAATTTTATCTCTATCTATTGGGCTTAATAAGAACTCACGCGCTCTAACCGTTATTTCCTTGACGATACAATCTCTTATGGTGTCGGATAATGTGCTGTTAGCACTGCGGTCAGAATGAAATGTTTTATGCATAAAATAATGGTTGGCTTGTAGATATTCCAGCAATGACTCATCACCAAGGTTATTGACTACGTGAGTCGTTACTTCCAGCAGCGTTATTGGAGGACTGCATGGAGTTTCGGTCTCTAAAATGGTGTACGTGCCGATAACCTCTTCCTTTATCTTCTCTAAGTTCATCATTTGATATTCCCTTTCTGTCTCTTTATTTAGTATAACTAC